>Ga0070717_10000163_pt1 | contig 50264 bp, 24 predicted proteins | sample LARL113metaG_FD_71366 | JGI IMG/M metagenome (GOLD analysis project Ga0070717, IMG submission 71366) | Corn, switchgrass and miscanthus rhizosphere microbial communities from Kellogg Biological Station, Michigan, USA - LAR L11-3 metaG | ecosystem: Host-associated > Plants > Roots > Rhizosphere ...
GAGCTTCACCAGGCCGCGAACTGGACCAATCAATTTCAACTATCGTGGCTAGACACCGACTCGCGCGAGCAACACAGCGCGCGCGCTACTTTTGCCACCGATCAGGCTCAAGTGCTCGCAGTCGTGAAAACTGGAGTAAACGTAGTAGACTACATTAACGGCACCTTCCAAGACTCGAGCGTAAGCGCGGTGAGTATGACCAGTCCTCTGGCCGTCCTGGCATTGGGTAATCAGCTGGCGCCTTACTACGGTTTCAACGGCCAGATCACTGAGATCCTTGTCTATAACCGCGCGTTGACTGATACAGAGCTGCTGACCGAAACCGAGTTATTGACTGCTAAGTATTTAAGTGGAGACGCCTCAATCGCACCTCCTTTATTTACCATCGACTTCGAAACTGCACAGCAATACAGCGTCGGACCGATAGAGGGCCAAAATGAATGGCATACTTCAGGAGTCGCTCGAGTAGTTGCTGATTCAACTGCCCCTTCGGGGGTCCAAGTAGCTTCTATTGCTCCCGGTTCAGAAATTTACCGTGCTTTGCCGGCTAACATCCCTCGCTTGTGTAATGTAGAATTTTATGCACGCCCGGTTGCGGGTTCGAACTGGTACAACGCGACGCAATATGTGCTTGGCGACGCAGCGATATCACTAGTAATTGCGGATTCAGGGCACGCGGAAGTCTATACGGGCACTTATGGCGACTACTATGACGACTACAATTTTGAGTCTACGGGAATTAGTGTTCCCATCGCCGCCGACAACCGCCCTGATTGGCTCCATTTTAAAGTTGCTTTCAATTTTTCAAGGCACAAGTGGACCCTCTATCTTGATAATACTGTTATAGCAACGGATGTGGATATGGAAGACGATCAGCTTCAGATGATCCAAGTTGTAAATAGCAGCCAGGTCACATCTGCTTTGCTTGATAAGGTTGTAGGCGCGGCCGACCCTGCAGCTTACTTGCCTAACGCGGACAACGACGGCAATGGTTTGCCAGACGATTGGGAGAAGTTGCACTTCGGCCACACCGGGGTCGATCCGAACGCCGACCCGGATCAAGACGGCCGCTCGACCGCGGAAGAATACCAGGACGGTACGAACCCTACCAGTTTCGATGTTGTTAAAAGCGATGTAGTTCAGTGGCTCGTTTCCGCAGATGACAAAACGTTCGCGCAAATGGGAATGCGTAATCTCGGTTACTACGGAAGCTTCGGACAATTCAGCTGGTTATACGAATCACCATTTCAATACGGACCGGTATCGCCGCATGCATATAATCGATTGGAAATTACTGATACGTCGACCGATGGCAGTTATACCGTATTTCTCCAGTATGACGGCCATTCATGGGATAGCAACAATGCATCCCTTAAAGCAGAATTAAATAGTGGGACCGGAATGGCAAATCGCGTCTTTTTTAACCTTCAAAGCGCTGCGTATAACGGCATTGGAAGATCATCCGCTTTGTATGATAATGCGTATGATGGTATAATTAACGATACCGTTGCAGGATATAAATATATGGACGGCCAAAGGGAAGTGCAAGTAGTTGCAACCCTGTCTGACGTGCCACATGGTGAAGAGTATGAGGCAGTCAAAGCCTCGGAGCACGTGAGCGGCCCGGCGATTAGCACAAGTGCGCCTACTGCCTACTTAAGCAGGTATGGCTCAAGAGCCGTTACGTACAGGATTCTTCCTCCGGCGACGCGGGAAGGAGTCGTTAATTGGCTCGTAATTTTTACGCCCGAAGACGCGCCAACGGAGAAAAGTTATACCCTCCAATCCTGGGTTGTGGATGGCTCGACCAGTCCGGAATTCAAGCTAGACCCTACAGTCTTGAATCCAGGCCGAAACGGCAGCTATGCAGCAGTTATGCTTGGTCTAACTATATCAGCAGATTCTAATCGTGATGGAGATATAGTACCTGATACAGGATTTGGCTCAATTAACCCCAAAATGGATCAAAGTTCATCAAGTCAACCCTTTAGGTTCTGGGTCAACGACGATACCGACCAAGATGGAAACGGGGGGGCTGACCTAGAAGTAGGAGCACCGAATTGTGATGATGAGATTATAAACGGAACAAGGGACCTGGAGGATTTCACGCGGCTGCGTCTGGACATTAACTGTTTATATAGTGATATCGTTGCTGGGCATGTTAAGGTTGGATTGCGATGGAGAGTGACTGGGGAATCTGGAGAAGTTATTCCGTCGATTAGGCTTTGGCGCAATTTGTCGCCCGACGGAGGGCGACAATATTTAACCGAAGCAGAGTTAGCGGCCCAGACTATCCAATTGACTCCAATTGGGAAAGTGAGTGGCAGCGAGACACTGGTTATATCACCGCAAATCTGGAATGATATAGGACTGAACGCTGAAAAACCCTTCGGTAACTTTATATTTGAAGGCTGTAAATCCGGTAAAGCTGAACTGATCACAGTCTTAATGAATGAGGATGACAGCGTCATAGGAGAGGTGTCTGGGCTGTGGGTTGAACTTAAGGAAATCAATCAATTATACGAACATTGGACCGCCGGTGACACGTCTAGCAGACTAGCCGATATACAGCCGGACGCCACGCACCCGTCTGATGATTTCTTTGAATACACTGATTCCAATACGGGCCTTTCAGTTGACGGACACCCCAGATCGGCGGGCGACTATATATTATTTGTCCATGGCTGGCGAATGAAGCCGTGGGAACGAAGAGAATTTGCTGAAACAGCTTTTAAGCGGCTATATCATACAGGTTACAAAGGTAAGTTTGGTCTCTTTAGTTGGCCCACAGGTTGGATAAATGTGGACGAAAATGAAGCCTATGCTCTCGTCGATCCGGAGCATTATAGCAGGAATGAAGAAAAGGCCCGAATTGCTGGTGCAGGTCCGCTCAACCGGCTTCTAGTTAAGCTCAGGGGGAGATTTGGCGTTGATCATCTCTACGTATTCGCTCACAGTATGGGCAACGTTGCAGTCAGTGAAGCACTGCAAGCGGCAACTGCTGGGGATGTCCTTATTAATCGATATGTCGCATGCCAGTCGGCCGAGGTGGCCGGTTCCTTCGACTCTACTGTTCCATTAAGGAATCGCGCGTCAATTAATGGTCCTGATCGGTATGGGCATAATCCGCCTTTAGTGCACTTACCCAACAGTATGGAGGGCAACCGGTATCATGAAGGAATGAGCAATCGTTGCATCAGGCCCCCCGTGAGCTTTGGCAACTTTGAGGATCGGGCACTAAGCCTTTGGGACATTAATCAAGAGGTAAAAGTTTGGATTCCTGGCACATATCCGGACGACTCGAGTTTCGGTTATCAATCCACTGACTTAGGGAACGGCCAGGTGATGGACCACTACACCGAAACGCCGCAGGCTACTCATATTTCCCAAGAGATCTTGTGGCCTGATGCGAGTAGCAAGATATTGGCACACATTGTCATCGCTCAAACAAGAGCGGCAGGGGCAGTGGCGGGGATTAGGGGAGAGTTTGGTGACGATCTCGATCTAGACGGACCTGATTTTGGATATGGGTCAGGCGTGTACAGCCACAGTGCGCAATTTCTGGGCGATTTTGCCAGTCGTAAGCTGTTTTATTATAAACTGATGCTTGCCTTTGGAATTGAGCCTAATAGTTTCTAATTGGGAGATATAACTACATGAAGAAGATTTTAGCCATAGTTTTGCTGGCTGCAGCCCTTGGATACTTATCGTTCATTTACGTACACCATTCACCAAGTAAAGCGTCAGAAGTTGCGCAAAAATCGTTGTCGAACGAAAATCCAGATCAGTTTCATAAAGGCTCGTCGGCTGGCGCCGCGAACCCGCTCAAGAATGCAAGTGACGTGACAGATAAGCAAAGGGCGGAGATTTCGAGACGCCTTTTGGAAGCCGGCAAAAAGTTGAATAGGACGGGCGATTTTTTCGGCCAAATTGTCGACGCCAAAACAGGTAATCCGTCTGAGGGCGTCACAGTATCTTGCGAGACGAGCACGTATACAGAAAAAGACGAAGCGAGCTTTTTGCCCAAAAGCGGTTTAATTGAGGCCATAACCGATCGCGACGGTGTGTTCGCGTTTCGGGAGGTACATGGGCTCTCAATGCATATTACGCCGAGGCCACAGGCCGGGGAGGAAATCTCGCCCGTTAGCGTGGCCGTCGATTTGCGGGAAACTGGAGGCCCACGGCGAGCAGATTTGATGTCGTCATCTGAAAAGCCTTATATATTTAAATTGTTAAAAATCGCTGACAAGATAAAACTTACGGGAGGGGCGTTAGCGTTCTATCGTTGTGAGCCTACGGATAAAAAATATGGAATTTTTTTGATTGAAAAACGCGTTGAACCGGGGGCCTCAGGGGATCTCAATATTGCTTTTAAAAGAATGCCGGGCGAAATGACGCACAATGATATGAAATGGAGCGTTGCGATTTCAGCGGGGCGAGCAACCTTGCAAGAATCGGATGATTCATTGATGTACGAGGCTCCAGACAATGGTTATCAAACACTTTGGGAACGACAATATACCCCGGGCGATGTAGGATACGGCAGGCAGAAACAGGCGAAATTCTATCTTAAGTTCGACGACGGTCGTTTCGCTAAAGTAGTGGTAGATTTCACCGCCGATCAACGGGAGTTTTGCGGCTTTAATGTTCACTATTGGATAAGCCCAGTGAACTCGAGAATACTGAAATAATTTCTTTCCGTGAATGTAGTTTGGCGGCGGGATACCGAGCAACGGTGACGAGTGGAAAGCTGACCGCAAGCCAGTCGTTGATGACCGGGGGAATATCGTGGGCGGATTGTTGTTCCGCGCCCGCGTCGGAGAAAAAGATTGGCAGCGAGGCGAATACCGCGTTGCCGGAGACTAACGACTAAGGCGGTGGAATCGCGCCCCTATGCCGTAGCAAACGACGAGCCGCGCGGCCGCGCCGCCGAAGTTGAGTACGAAAGTGTACTCGCGTTTCACCGCGTGCCAACTTCCGGTCATTTGCACAGTTGAGCCACAACGCGGCGAACTCACTCTCTTTGCGGCGGAACGGGGTGGGGCGGCGATTCCAGAGATCCATTCCTCCTTTCCCGAAAAATGCGGAATCGGCGTGGCCAACATTTGAATTGGCAGTGTCATTTTACAAACTGAACATGCCTTGTGCCCAGGCCGAAATTCCAGATTTTTGAATAAAGACCTGATTTCGCCTCTACCAGTAGTCTTGGGAAGCGAGTAGCGAGAATGGCGAATCAGTGCTCAGACACTAGGATATTCCTCAGGCGCGAGTTGCCGGATTGCGGAGAATCCTTGCGAACGCTTGAATCCCATTCGATGGGGGAAAAGCTTCATCGCGTCCGACGGGTCGACGGATTGAAAATTCAAACCCTCGCACGTGCTGCGGGGAATTCCGACGGAAAGAATCGACTGTTTGTTCAAGTGACCAGTGGCCGAGTTCAGTAGCGTCGCGTGGACCGTCACCACGACCCTTGTGAGTGGTAGAAACGAGAAAAACTCGCGCGCCGTTCGCAGGACGCACCCACATACATAATCCTGATAAAGTTCGAAAAACTTCGCCTGGGGTGTATTTTTCACACTCAACTTACCACTCCCCGTCAAAGACTTCGACTCCTTGGGGACGACGGATTCGCTTTCAACTGCAAGGTCGACGAGCGCCGTATGCGCATCAGGGAAGGAGACCTCGAATACACATCCCATTTCCTGCATCTCAGCGAGGGGCTCCAGTTCGTTAAGTGCGGTCTGAAGTGCCACGGTATTTCCGGCAAGCACCGAGGTCGCGAGTTGGGTCGTTGCTTGCCATTGCTTGAGTTGCTGTTGGTAAAGCTTGATCGCTCCGGAGTAGCTCGCCTCGTCTTTATTGCGCGCCTCGACGACAGCTTGGTCTAATTTCGCACGTAGCTTCTCTTCTTGTCTGAACCACCGTTGCCAAAAAGCGGGCTTAAATTGATCCCGTTTCGCAACCGCAGCGCTTTCCCATCGACTCTGACGATCAGGCTCCTCGGGCGCCGTTCGTGCCGCGATCTCAGACCAATTCACGGGCTCGCCGACCGAGTGATGAATCGAGGTAAGTTGAGCTATTCGATCTGTGTATTCCTCCACTTCAAGCGCAGCGCGCTCGAGTTCATCCACCTTGGCCTGAAGCTTTGCTACGCGATTCGCCAAGCGTTGCCGTCTTTGTTCGTTGCGAGCGGCCCGACGTTGGGCTGCGGCGACTTCTCGGAGGAAACCGTTTAGAGTCATAGTCGAGCACCGATGGGTTGGGGTTGGTTCTGAGCAGCTATTAGAGCGGCATTCAGCTTTGCCATCTCTGCTTCCGTATCATGCCACCAATCGGTGGACCAAATGCGGTGAAGCTTCCATCCCAGTCCTTCGAGAATCAGTTGGCGAAGCTTGTCGCGATCTCTCGCTGTGGCGGCGCGGTGATAAGTCGCGCCGTCACATTCGATCCCTAATAGATAGCGTCCCGGCGCAGCAGGATCGACGACTGCGAGGTCGATCCGATAGCCGGAACAACCTACTTGGTGGTGCACATCGTAACCCACTTTACGGATGCGATCCGCCACCATTTTCTCGAATTCCGAATCTGCTTCGGCATCGCCGGATGCGGTGTTCGCGACGATCAGAGCCTTTGGGCCACGATCGGCGTAATCGAGGAAGTATTTTAAGTCCCTCACGCCATTGGCTCGAGTGCGGGTGAGGTCAATCTGGTCGGCCCGAAGGCAACTATAGACGAGCACCTCGTGCTTCGCCCGCGTCACGGCGACGTTGAGTCGACGTTCACCGCCGTCGCGATTGAGTGGGCCAAAGTTCATCGAAACTTTGCCAGTTTCGTCTGGACCGTAACAGATTGAAAACAGGATGACGTCGCGCTCGTCCCCTTGAACGCTTTCGAGGTTTTTCACGAAAACGGGTTCACCTTCCACAGGTGTTTGATCGCCAAAGTGGATTTCGATCTCCGGATGTTCACGCCGCTTTTGGTCGAGTAAATCTTCGACGAGTTTCTGCTGAGTCTGGCTGAAAGTCACGACGCCATAGGAGCGGCGCGGCCCGTCCGTCGTACGCAGGCGTGCCACCAGATCGTTCACCAATGCTGCAGCCTCTCCGCGATTGGTGCGCGATTTTCCTTTGTCGTAACGCGCCTCCGGCAAATACTTGTAGCGTACACCGCCATGACCCGCTTCCGGCGAGGGGAAGGTGAGCAGATCATTCTCATAATATTGACGGTTACTGAAGGTGATCAGGCCCTCGTGGCGGCTGCGATAGTGCCACTTGAGGCGTTTGTGGCGGAGCCCATTGGTCATGAGTTCGTCGAGAATACTTTCGAGGTCCTTGTGTTCTTCAGGTGTGAGGTCGTCCTCGTCATCGCCACTGCTGTTGAAGAAATTTGTCGGCGGAAGCTGCTTCGGATCGCCGACTACAATGAGTTGCTTGCCTCGGGCGATCGCACCAATGGCATCCCAAACCGGGATTTGCGATGCCTCGTCGAAGATGACGACATCGAAGCTCTCATGCGATGCATCCAAGTATTGCGCGACCGACAGCGGACTCATGAGTACGCAGGGTTTGAGCTTCGGCAGTAACTTTGGGATGCGGCTGAGCAATTGGCGCACCGGAATATGACGTGTCTTTTTGCTGATCTCTTTTCGCAAAAGACCGATTTCGGTCTTGGGGATTTCGCTTTGGGGTTGGTCGCCAGGAATACCGACCGCCAGTTTTGCTCGGATCAGATCGCGAGTAAGGACGGCTAGCTTCTCGTCCACTTCCCGAAAGCGCTCGATACGTTCCGAATGTTCACGGCCGAAGAATTCGCGCAAGGCGACTGACCTCTCGATTGCGGCAAATAACATTGCTCGGCGAAAGCTGCGTTCGAACAGCGCAGGCAGATCGAGTAAATGGCCCTCGGCTGACTCTAGTTTTTCGATCACGGGGCTGAGGCCGAGCGCGAGGCCCTGCTGGCGAACTTTTTGCCATGAGCACCAATCGCGAATCTTTCCCCACGCGGTGGGCAGCCGCTCGGCCAGCATTTGCACGGCAGCTAAATGATCGGAAGCTAAGTCGAATTGTACACGCTGTAGTCTTACTTCAATTACAAACTTCTCATAGGCATCGCCGAAAGACCTCAACGCTTCACGATATTTGACCATTCGCCCGCCGATGCTCGTCGCCAGGCCATAAACTGCCGGACCTTCGCCAAATAAACCGGCGAGCAACTGACGCAACTGGCCAAGCCAAGCAAGGTCATCACCTGCACAAGCCAGCATGCGGGCGTGGAGAAGTTCGCCCCACACACGTGCGCGTAAAAGAGCTTCAGACGAGGGCTCGCCTTTCGCCCAGAGCAGACCTAGACAGGCATGCGCGGTGGGCTCTGCTGCGGTGAGCTCCGTGTTGATGACACGGAGTCGGATGGCGTCTTGAAGGACAGCCGCCATTGATGCGACCTCAGGCCTGACGTTGTCCGGTCTTGCGGTACGAAGATTTCTCCGCACATGGCCGATTCGAAACCACTTAGCCAGAAACCACGCTGTTTGTGCGGAAATCCACTTTGCCTGCAAAGTGTCCAGATCAAGCGCGAGCAGCTTTGATTCGTTGTAGCTGATCAGTCGGGCTCTGAGTTCGCCACGTTCACGTGCGAGCGCGATCCAGGCGTCGAGATCGACTACGAGTCGACTCCATGGGGTGGTGGCGAAAGCCGCACCGACTGGTTCTGGGGCAAGCAGGCTATCCACGAATGCGCTGAAATTTGTCAATTCCTGCCGAGAAGTCGTTAAGCGCGAACAACGCAACAAGGTGTACAGTTCGCGGGTAGCTTCGAGCGCTTCTGCGGAGAGCGTCCCAAGTTCTCGAATACGCTCGAGTGTACGTTCCGCCCACGAGGGTGACCACTCTTCACAAGCGAGAGGCGCAAGCGGGTGATCCGCCAGTGGCACCAGTGGACGCGAACGTTCTTGTAGCAAACGACTGAGTAGACGTGCCTGGTCGAGCGTCTCCGCCGAAGTTTCGAGGATCGACGGCCAGCGGTCGAGGCGAACCGTGATCTCATCCTTTCGCGGGACAAGATAATCGAGGCAGTGGTGGGCGCTCAATCCACAAGGATTTCGCCGGTGGAGAGCGCGGGTGTAGGCGTTAAGCGAGGCGCGGAGTTTCTCCAACTCCGCTGTGCGATGCTCCCAATCGGTCGTCGAGGACTCATTAACAAATTTAAGCGTGCGATCGAACTGGGCCAGCACGTCGGCTTTGCCGGTTTTATTAGAGTGTAGTTCCAGACAGAAAGGCTCCAGACCGTCCTCCCGCAGACGACGGTGAACCACGTCAAGTGCGGCGCGTTTTTCGGCGACGAACAACACGCGTTTACCCTGGGATAAGCAGTGCGCGATGATGTTGGTGATGGTCTGCGATTTGCCTGTGCCGGGTGGCCCTTCAAGTACGTAGTCGTGACCAGCGGCGGCGGCCATGACTGCAGCGAGCTGCGACGAATCGGCGCTTCGCGGACAGAAGATGTCACGCGGGTGAAATTGGTCGTCGAGCCCAGTGGGTGTTATGTCGTGAGGAGAATTTGGATACGGCGTGCCGGCCTCGTTGACCAGGTGATTTACGATGCGATTTCGCGTCAAGTCTTCGAGTCGGTCGGCCAGGTCTTTCCAGAGAAGAAATTTGGTGAAAGAAAACTGGCCGAGCCAGATTTCCGTCTTCACTTCCCAACCCGCCAGATCGCGGACGGCGTCACGAAATAACTGAAAGACGCGCGCGACATTCACTCCGCTATTGTCCTCCGGTAGCGGATCGAGCCCGGGGATCTCTTTTTGGAAATTTTGCCGAAGCATTTCCATGAGCGTCACGTTGAGGCGCGTCTCCTCGTCGATGCGGCGCAGGGTGAAGCCTTCGAGTACGGATTTTCGCTTCAACTCCACCGGCACGAGTAGGAGCGGAGCGCGCAGCACGCGGTCGCTGTGCTCTGTCTCGCGCCATTCGAGAAAACCGACGGCGGCAAAGAGCGTATTGGTGCCATTCTCGTCGAGAGAGACGCGCGCAGCACGGTAGAGTTCAGTCAGACGGCGAGTGTTTTCGCTCTCGTCGAGGCCGGTCCGCAGCCGCTTATGAGCCAATTCATCGCGCAAGTGTTCATTGAGCGCGTCGGTTCGCTGCTGTTTTGTGTAGGTCCCAGCGTGGCGAGGGTCGTCCTCACTCATCAACTTTGGCTTGGGCTGCAGCGAGAGTTCGCGATCGGCGGCCAGCTCGTCCTCCACCTGTTCGGGCACCGCGGATAGGATGCGAATGGTCGACTTCGTCTCTTTAAAATTGAGCAGCCGGTTGCGTAGGCTCAAATCAAGCAGGCGACTCTTCCATTGATCGATGCGCGTGGAGGCTTTCGCTCCAGGTGATATAGAGATATCTTCGGCTTCGGCGAAATCCCGGTCACCCAATCCAGGTACGATGGGAGCTTGAGCGCCTTCGTTTCGGGGTGACGCCGCGATGCCAATCTGACCGGGAATGGGAAGCGGGTGGATGCGGGCAACGCGAGATCGCCGCACATCCAAGGCTAGGCGAAAGGGTTTGAGAATATCGAGGTGCGGGCGGGCCAAAAGCTCGGCATTAGCTAACGTGCCGGGATGTTCGTCGGCAACCGCGGTGCATTCGAAAACGATGATCAACGAGTCCGTCGCGAGCTTGCGTACATATTGAAGATCATCCAACGCGGGCTCCGGAATCGTTCGTTCCTCCAGCCAGCAGCCCGCGTAGGCATGGCCCTCGTGGAGCAAAACGAGAGGATGGAGCCCGACCTGTTCGCAGCAGGCGGCGAGGAGCAACGAGAGGTCGAGGCAGTTGGCGAAACGCTGTGCAAGGATATCCGAGGGAGAACGAATTTTTTGTCCGGTGTTTTCGAAGCTGGCCGGCGCGACCATGTAGCGAATACCGAGTTCACCGACCGCTTTATAGATAGCGGCGATCTGTTCCCACGCACGTTTGCGGTTCTTGTCTTGATAAGCATTGAAGGCGGCCCGACCAGTGTGTTCGCGCAACAATTCCGAAGCTCGGTCGAGAATGGTCATCACGCCGGGATCGTTGGGCAAAATGAAAGCCGCTAGGATTTCAGGAAGAGAGACGAGTCCGCACCACTCGTTGCGGGCGAGAAGAGAAATAGGGTCGGTCCGAGAACTAAGAACGGTTTGATCGTCGAGGACTTCTGTTTTTAGCCACCCAGAGACTTTTTCATTCAGTCTAGCGAGATAATCGTGACTAAGTTTTAGATCGAGCGGTGCGATCCTATATTCGCCGTTCGCGTCGATACCTTGCAGTCTAATCTCCACCGGGGCCGCGAACGTCGGCTCGGTTGTAACGCGAATGATCAGATCTTTGCGGATAATATCATCATTCTGAAACCGCAGTTCTTTAATGACAGGAATCGCGTTCTGCTGGAAGGCATAGTTGATTGCGGTATCAATGCTGACGTTAAGGGACAGCAAAGCTTTTTTAGAAATGGCCTTCATGATTCCAGCAGTTTGGTCTTCCTGGGATGTAGTAGCATTATTCACGACTATATTTGCACTAGCGAATATCGACTCTCCCGCGTCCTAAAAGCGTCTTCTCCGCCTTCAAGAAGCAAACAAACCGCTTCACGGATCCCTAGCCCACTCTCAGAAACCGAATGTTCTAACCCGCCCGAATCATACCGTATGCTGGGGTATGGTTGAGTCGTCCGGCGCTCCGCAACCGCGATTATGATCTGCTCAGCATCGGTTGCAACGACTAGGTTTGGGTTGTGGGTAACTAGAATAATCTGCCTACGTTTCTTCGCCTTCCTGATGTAAGGTACGAGCTGCTTGTAAACTGAAGCGTTATCCAAGTTTCCTTCCGGCTGATCTATCAAAAGCGGTCGCGTATCGTCCTCGTCCATTAGCAAGTAGAGTACCAAGAGGGCTATGCCTCGAGTCCCCGGCGATAGGTATTCAAGCTCTGTTCCCGCGTAATGAATTTTGTAGGACAGCTCGATATGATCGACCGAAAAAATCCAGTCGAATAGCTCTACACGTGACAACTTCGACGTCCCAAATTTCCCGGGAAAGCTTGGCGCATCTACCACCGAAAGTAGCATTTCGAGCGCACTCTTTATACTGGTTGGATCACCGCTTTTCCATGCGGGCGCTAGTATTGTTTCCACAACCCTCTCTATTTCCTCCCGTTTGGCTTCTGCTCCAACGCGGCGTCCGTCGAAGAACCTTGCCGCTCGGTCTAACCAAGTTTTCGAATCGATTTGGTATCCGACCGAAACGCTGAACTGCATTTCTTCTCCAAGCGCGTCGATTGCCTCCTGCATTGGCGAGTACAGTTCCTTCAGGCCGGCCTCGTCAGCTGATAGTGCCTTAAATACGTCAAGATACAGGGAGATCTGCTTGGCCTTCTGCTTTTCGATAGTCTTCGTGATCTTCTCATCGATGTTCAGAATCTCCTTTGTTAATCGTTCTCCATGAGCGATCCGCTCCGCGATCTGTTTGTGGAGATCGAGAACGCGTTTACGACTAACCTCATCTTTTGCGACTGCTTCCCTGAGTTTCGCAATTTCTGACTGAACGCCGACAACCGATGGTGGCGCGAGCGGTCCACTTTCCGCTCCTTTCATTGTCATGATTTCGGTCTCAAGTTTTCTGACTTCCTGCTGTAAAAGATCGTCCACGTCAGAAGCCCACGTCGGATCTAATTTTTGAAGCGTTGACTGCGAGACTTGGACTTCAAGCAGCTGTTTTCGAATTTTAGCGATTTCCTGAGCAGTGCTTTTCTTGATGGCCGTATATGACTCCAAAATTCCGTCGATTGTCCGGCGCTGCCGGCTTCTAGTGGCAATCCGCTCTTCGAGGTCCTTTAGTATTGCCTGCTGTTTTTCGAGTTCCTCAAGGATTTTTTGATCAACCGACAGAGTTGCCGCAGGTAGCTGTTTTTTTAGCTCTTCAACCTGCTTTTCAACTTCGGCTTTGGATTGCGATTTAGAGCTTTTTTGGTCAATAGCCTCCTGGAGGCGATCTACCTCTTTGTGGAGGGTTGCAAGCTCTCCTCGAAGAGATTCCTTCTGTATATTCGATGCCGCCTCCCGCGCCTTCCGCAATTCGCTAAACGAGGAATATCCTTCTTTTTGAATTTCATCCAATTTTCCAAAAACCACGTCTTCAATCGCCTTTTGAAGTTCCGTTCCTTCGTGATCCGAAGAGCACAGTCGCTCGACGAAATCCTGCGATAAATAGCGAACTCGGGGGCGCGTGGTATTTAGTGGGGCGTCTGTCAGAATTCCTTCTGTCCGATCGCCGCCTCCCCATTCAAGTTCGATTTTCGTCCCAGAGAGATGTAGTGATCCTTTTGTTATGAAGGATGATACAGATTTACGATCCATCGGGTAACCCGAGGCAAATGACGAAAGGTCGGCCACAGCGGTTTTGCCCGCTCCTTTTTCGCCGATTATTGCCACCAAGCCAGAGTTTAACTCAATCGAATTGGTCGCGAACCATCCCGAGCTGTTTGAAAGCGAAATCCTTCGAATTTGTTGACTGTGATCGGATGGCTGCGGTGGTAAAGCTCCGATATGAACGCGGTCTGCGGGTTCCCAGAGAATCTGGCGTAGTCCATGAAACGTAGGGTCGCTTTTAACCCAACAGAATCTGTCGTTGTCAGGCTTGAACAAAGTTTCGACGGCGTGGGCATCCGATCCGTGGATACACGGCTTCAAGGAACGATATTGGCGGATGATCTCCTCCTTTGGAATGCTAGTTTTAAGTCCAAGATAATGTTCGCGATCTCGAGGGTTTCCCGAAAATATGAAGTGGCTGCATTTTAAGATTTCGTCACGAACGGCTCCAAAGTCGTCAAGGGGAAGCCCACTGATCCCGTCCTTTCCATTTGCGATTCCGACTAAGGAATTGCTTCGAAGCCATTTCTCATCATCGAGCCACTGCTTAATTGCAGTTCGATCTGGCTTAAACTGGCGAATTCCGAATGTGTATGCGGCTTCGTCGTCTGTGAGGCCAGGGTTTTGAGTTCGGCCGAATGCGATCAACTGTTCCCGGAAGCAACCGTAAGGTTGTCCGTCATAGTCAAATTTTAGATTTCTTAACGCCCGCTTAATCTTGTCGACGTGGTCATCCTCAGAAGGGTCGACCAATAGGTGGAAGTTCAGGGCCTTTCCATCAACGGTTTGAGGCATCATCCGAAACTCTATGTTCGGAATCAGTAAAGCAACCGTGCTCAACCGTCCGTTCTTCTTTCTCTCCTCAAATAGTTTTTCGTATCCGTCGATCGTCATGTAATCAGTTACACCCAAAACTGAAATCTTGGCTTCCGCCGCCGCCGTTTCGACTGCGGTTACATATTGCCCCCAAGATAATCCTTTAAATGAAGTCCCTAGATGGCTCTCTGGCGTGTGAACATGGAGATCCCATCGCCGCCATTCAGACCCGCGAGGCCAACGTGACGGAGCAATCTTGATAGGTACATGTGGGCTAGTCATGTTTGAGGTGGGCGCATAGACGACCTGGCAGAGCTACGAGGCAAAAATTGTCGGTGTACTGGCTAGGATCTTCCGTTGTTCGTTATCTGGTGATTGAAATTCCTGTTCCCACCCCGCGATACCGGTCCGGATGACAGGTTAGTATGAGAATTTGGATACGCTCCGCTTGCGTACCGAGGACATCGAGAATGCGCTCTTGGCGAACGGGGTCAGTATTCACCAAGACATCATCGAGGATGAGCACTTGCGGTTCATCAACAGCGAGCTCTTGCGCGACAGCGAGACGGAGGCAAAGGAGGAGTTGTTCTTTGGCGCCCTGTGAAAGCTGGTCGAAGGGATATGCGCATTCGCGGTTGCGTCCGATGCCCGCGATCTGGAGCCGCTCGTCCAGGAAGACCTCTCGGGTTGTATCCCCTGTAAGTTCTGCAAAGGCTATCGTGAGTCGTTGTTCCAATGGAGTGAGCACCGCCTTCATCGCGGCTTGTTTGCGGTGCTCGATGAGGTCGTGCGCGAGCCGGGCGCACCACGCCTGGTTTCGGGCCGCGTCTCGGCGGAGGGTGGCTGCGGCTTTCTTTTCCTCCAATTCCGTCTCTCGGGAATAAAGGCCCTGACCACCGAGGGTTTCCAACTTACCCTTGGCTTCATCGCGGACGGAACGGAGGATCTGAAGCTCGTTCGCAATTTGCTGAAGCGCGGTGGCAGCCCGTTTGGTCCGATCGGGCAATTTATCAAAATCATGCGGGAGCTCGGCCTTGGTCGAGATCACGCGTGCCTCGGCTTGGGCGAAAGCGAGCTGTGCATTTTTTTTCGCGGCTTCGATGCCATCCGGATAGCGGCCCGCGAGGTCGCCGATCTGAGTTTCTAGCGTGCGGAGGTTCGCAGTGAGCTTGCTTACGCGTCTTTCGAACTCCTGCGACTGCTGGGCGGCAGCGCGTTCGTCAGAAGTGAGTTGATCCAGCTGTTTCTCAAACCTGCGAAACTCTTTTTCGGCTGCCGGTAGAGCCTCGGTTTCGGTGGCTTCTATCGCTTCGAGTTCAGTCAGGCTAAAGGCTTGCTCCTCGGCGGTTGGTGTTAACGTCTCCGACTGAGCCGCGGCACGGCGAGTAGCGGTTGCGGCAGCCTCGCGGAGGACATCGATAGACTCGTGATCACCCAAGTGTAAGGTGAGCGAGGTGTGGATAGTCTTGAGTTGAGCTTCGAGGTCTTTGCGATGCGCCACCGCGTCGCGAGCAGCGTCGATGGAAGAAATCTCGGCGGCGACTAACGCATCGTTTAAGGCGGACTCGGCTTTGGCCAGATCGGCGACAGCGGTCTGCGCGTCCAGTGCGCCGGAGCGAATGACCACTCGCCCCCAACCGGAGAGTTTGAGATCGAGGTGTTGAGGGCGTTGTAAGCGAGTGGTCTTCCCGGCAAGTAGGTTTTTGCGGTAGGGATTGGACTCGCCGTTGACCTCCACGGACGACTGATGCTCAGGTGTGAGTTCGACGGAGAGGCCGAGGGTCTGCACTTGAGTGCGAAGGGTGCGAACAGATTCGGCGAGTTCCTCCAGCTTGCGAAGTTTGGCCGCAGTGATCGCCGGCAATTGGGTCTTCTTGCTCTCTAGGGTCGCGATCTCGCCTGCAAGAGAGGTGGCCTTGGCCACTTGTTTATTGAGGATAACAACCGAAGCGTTGAGTTGGCGCAGTTTCATCAACGACTGAAGGCGTTGATGACGAGTGCGGAGCGCGGCAAGAGAGGCTTCATGACGAGGACGCACTGCTAGGGCAGCATCCAGCCGGGTGTGAAGTTCGGCGTGGGCTTTCGAAGCGCCAGTGGCCTCGCTTTCGATTTTAATCAACGCCTCTTTTGCGGCGGATAGTTCGCTGCGGCGAAAGGCAAGAGTATCGACGTCAACGGCAACAGCGGTGAGTTTTTCCTGCGCGTGCGTGAGGGCCTGCTGGCGCGCATCGAGTTCGTTGCGCAGACGCTCGGCGGCGGTGGCTTGCTCGCGTAGCCCTATCGTGAAGTCGCTTTTCTCGGCATGCTCTTTTTCAAGCCGCAGGACGTCTGTATTGGCCTGTTGGTGACGCTGGTAGGCGGAGTCGAGATCGATGCGGGTCTGTCGGATGGCGGCGAGCGAATTTTCAAACGCGACGAGTTCGGCTTCCGCGGAGGCGAGCACGCCGCCGACTTTGGCCTTTCCGCCGGAGGTGAGTAGGGAGTCGGCAAGAGTGGAAAGACGACCGCGAAGTCGCTCGATCACGGGATCAAGTTCAACTCGCGCCAGACGAGCTCGGATGCGTTGCCCAACGGCCTCATCATCCAAGCCTGGCCACTCGGCGCGTTCACCTTGGCGAGCCCAAAGGAAGCCGAGTAAGCCCCAGTGTTCCGGCTTCGTAGCTCCTTTGCCAGGGAGCGAAGAGTGTAGCAGTGCCTGGACGCGTTGGTCGGCAAGGTCGGCTTCGGCGAGCGATTGCCACGCATTGGACTGCCATTGCTTAAGGAGACTACGAGGCGATTGAAGGAAGGTTTTCTCGATGCGGAATCGGGCGGCAGCGGTCTCAAATTCAACCGCGATACGGGGGGAGAGATCAGTACCTGCCGGTTGGAGATATTTCAATTCATCGCTCCTCGTGGTATGGCGATCGAATAGGGCGCGGGCGGCGGCGCGAACGGAGGTGGATTTGCCGGACTCGTTGGGTGAGCAAAGAACGTTGAGGCCGGGTGCGAATGGGCCAAGGCGCACGGTTTCCCGAAGACAGCCGACATGAGTCAGCTCGATGCTGTGGAGGATCATCGTCCAACCTCCTGAAGAGTTTGAAAAATTGTCTGCCTGAGCTGGGCCAAAAGTTCGGGGCTGAGGCTGGCCAGATCGATCTTTGTGGGGGCGAGGAGGCCCTGCGCTTCAGTGAGCGTGAACGGAGTTAGACCCGGAACCTCTGAAGCAGGAAGGACAGTGGATGAAGATGAAATGGGGGCCGTAGAGTCCGGGACCGTGCCGGTCGCGAATGTTTCGAGCCGGTCGATGTCGGCGAGGACTTGGGCGAGGATAGGATGTCGGACCTGAAGATCGGCGAGCTCGGCCGACGTGAGCGCAACACGAGTGTGGTTCACAAGTTGACCGACGAGAAACGGCGAGAGGGCGGGTGTGAGCCAATCGCGGATCTCGGTGAGAGCGGAAGGCGCAGCGACTCCGACGAGCGTGACGCGAAGAACCGTTCGCTCCGCTGAAGACGCCAGTTCCCTGAGTATTTCAGAGAGGCTAACGCGTGAGGCCTCGGGGGAAGAGAAGTCGAAAGTCAATGTACGCCAGTTGAGAGTGGCGACCGGGAGCGGTTGAACGCGGGGCGGTTGTCCAGAGCCGCCGATCTCGACGAGTGCCACGTGGCCACTGCTGGCATTAGTGAAACGGTCGGGTTCCGGCGTGCCCGGCATAACGATGCGGCCATTATCCGTGTCAGACAGCCAGTTGTGCCAATGCCCGATGGCGAGATAGTCGAGCCCAGCGCGAGAGGCGGCGTTGAGCGCGATGGGGAAATCGTTGGGCTGATGCTTGGCCTCGATCGCAAGCGCTCCGTGGGTAATGCCAATCTTAATGGCATCGGGGGGGAGCTGGGCGGCGAGCTCAACAAGCTTCAGACTCGGGTCGGTGGTCGAGAGCTTTTGGTGAAGCGGAGACGCGACCAAGTAGACATTGCCGCCGAGGGGAGTGACACCGGCTTCGCATAACACGTGAACATTGGCAGAGGCATTTTGAAAAGCCTTTCGCTGCCACACAGAATCGGGGCCAGTGAAAGGGTCGTGGTTGCCGGGCAAGATATAGATAGGAAGCGCAGGATGACCGCGAAAAAGATCCAGCGCCGCTGCAACGAGGATGTCGTCCACTTGATTGTCTTCGAATAGGTCGCCAGCGATGAGAAAGGCTGCGGCCCCGTGGGTAGTCGTAAGATCGAGCGCGCGACGCAAAGTAGTTATACGTGCCTCTCGAAGACGCGTACCCTCAGAACTAAATTGTGCAAAACGCGCACCTAGCTGCCAGTCGGCAGAATGGATAAAGCGAAACATTTGGGTGGACCCGCTTACCGCCGCGAATCCTAAAGCTTGGATTCGTTATTGTGAATCAACGAGCTGCCCCGGTGCAATACATAATACGATGCGCATGATTAAATATATAATGTTGACATATTATATAAATAAATAAACTGAAAACTGTCCTAGCGCATCGCTATCCAGGCATTAACCGCCAATCAAAATGTAAAATTTTTTAGTTATATTGACCGAAATTATAATTTACACCAGCTGCGTCTAAGGGAGTGACGTACTCTGCTATTTAAACCCGGCCGAGCTCGGATCCTGCCGAACAATTTAGGGAAAAATACGGGGCAATGGCCTGCTCCATTAGCCAAGACATAAGCCGACTTTACCGAAGCGGGAAAATAAGGGCTCTGAGGTAGAGCGCCTGCCGTGGCTGAACATATTGCGTCAGACGAGCGCTTGTTACGACAATAAACTCTATGCTGTAGGTACGTTACGTCAGCTTTATGGCGTTAACCAAATAAGGTTCAACATCTGGTCTCCGATCGCATAAGGATAAAATCCCGTTCCTTAGGAAAATTTCCCAATCCTCCATCTTATAGTAACAACCGATCAAATTTTATGAATACTGCCTTCGCATAGAACGTACTCTTCGTATTGTTGGCTTTGAGCTTCAGCGTAATTGTTCGAGTTCCGGTGTATACGTTTCACGCAATAGCCAAATATTCGGAAGGCAAAAAATAATGATGTAATTTTTTGTTCTGGCCCATTTCGCATGTTGCCAAGCTAGAACTAAAACAAGGATCCAAACTTCTGTTTGTCATGCTTAGGAGTATTACCTGAAATAGAGACTCACGCCGAAAAACAGAACCGGCAGCCATTGTGGACTGCCGGTTTAAAGAAGCGCTGTTGACCACGGTGTCATTGCCTAGCAATGAGGGAAACGGGTTGCGCTCGCTTACTTTGTCTTGATTCCGCAACTATCAAATCCGGAGGAATTCTATGGTCGCAAGCCAAAATTTATCATACATCGAAATCGCCTTTGACGTGGGGCACAGCTCAATCGGCTGGGCTGTACTTGGTACCAGACAATCCGTTACGCTCCCATGTACCCTCGGATGTGGCGTGGTCACTTTTGAAAAGGATAGCGCACTCGCCAACCAGCGTCGCCTCCACCGTTCCCAACGTCGTCACGTGCGTGCTACGCGCTTACGAATCGCGCGCATGGAAAAACTGCTCGTGTACTTACGCATTTTCACTGCTGAGCAACTTTCAATCAAACATCAAGCATCTGGCGGGCACTCCGCGCCTTGGTTGCTTGCCGCTCGAGTACTCGCATCCGATGGCGCTCACACACTCACTTGGCCCGAGCTTTGGGACGTATTGCGCTGGTATGCACACAATCGGGGATATGAGGAAATTGGCGCCGAAATTGAAGAGATCGAAAACGGCATCGACGACGAAAAACAAAAAAACGCGGAAAAAATAGCCAACTCCAAAGCCGCCATGGCCACATTCGGCAAGTCAACCATGGCCGAAACGATCTGCGCTTGGCTTGGTCTCGACCCAGCCGGTAAGTCGCAGGCTTCAATTGAAAATTACAAAGCGAAGAATTCCGCCTTCGAGCGAGCAGTCGTAATTAAGGAGGTTCGCCGTGTTCTCGTGGCTCATTGTGGAAAGCTCCCCTGTGTTGATGATACGTTCATTGCTGTATTGCTCGATGACGCTCGTGCGATTGCCGTTCCCTCGATCAAGCTTCCTGGGAGATACAAAGGCAGCCTTCTTTTTGGCCGCCTCCAGACCCGTTACCATAATCGCATTGTCGGCCGTTGTCCCATCTCGGGCCAAAAAATTCCCAACAAAAACACGCCCGAGTTTCTCCGGTATCGTTGGGCAATGCAGCTCGCCAATATTCGCGTCGCTTCGGACGTCGAAGGAGAACTCCGTCCACTGTCGGTTCATGAACGTAAAAGCCTCCATCGCGATATGGTGAACGCGGGATATTTTGGGGTAAAAGCGCTTAAAGAAAAAATTCGCTCTTTGCCTGGTGTATTACGCGACAATCTCGATAACCTGCTCCTTCACCCTGATGCGAAGGACGCATTTATCTTCGATCCTGCGCAAAAACTTGTTACCAGTCACCCGCAGTTATCTCAGGTGTGGCACCACCTTCCTGAACAGGTGCGCAAGCGGAACGTCGGTCGCTGGCGTAGTGGAAAGCAAACTACACTGGCCATACTACGAGCCGAAGCGGCTTTATTGCGGCATGATCTAACGTCGTTTGATACGGCGGTCGCTGCTATGCTGAGCTCCTCATTCAAGAAACCCAAGGGCAAGTCCAGCGCGGTCACTCTCGAGGACATTTTGAGGGCGCCACTAGATATCCGCCGCGAACTCTCCCGCCTATCCGGCCGTGCCGCTTATGCGCGTCCTCTCCTCGCCAAGGCGTTTGATGAGGTCATGGCCGGAATCGACCCCAAGGGTAAAGGCGGATGCCTAGAAGAAACAGATGGAGTTCGCGTTCGTCGTGAGACTCGCCCCCTGCCACAGCAAACTAACAATCATCTTGTCCGGCATCGTTTACTTATACTCTCACGTCTGCTTAGCGACCTGATCGCTGATAAAAACTACGCCGCAGGCGAGGCCCAGCGGGTAAATCGAGTGACAATAGAAGTTAATCGCGATCTCCGCGAAATGTCGGGAATGACTGCACAAGACATCGCTAAGGAACTTGGCGCACGTCTCTCTAATCATAAAAAAGTCTCTGCGCGTCTTGAGAAGGACCTGCCGGATGGGACGCTTGTCAACGCCGGACTTATTCGCAAAGCGCGTATCGCCGACGACCTTGAGTGGCGTTGTCCTTATACAGGTGTCGAGTTCGAACCCATCGACCTAGTCGAGAAGCGGGTCGACAAGGATCATGTTATTCCACGTTCCCAGCGTCCGACTGATTCGCTCGATGCCCTCGTCGTTACTTTCTCTACTATCAATAAGTGGAAAGGTAAACGTACCGCTTGGCAGTTTATCCAAGACGAAGGTGGTAAGTCTGTGCCGGACGCCCCGCACCTCTCGATTATGCCGATGAACCGATTCAAAGAGTTCGTTGGCAAGCTTGATACAAGTGGTCACCACGACGACTATAGACGCAAGAAACGCCGAAAGGAATATCTTCTACTTGAGCACTATGAAGAAAAATCCGGCGGCTTTACACCAGGCCAACTCACCCAAACGTCGCAGCTCGCTCGCCTAGCTGCGCAGGTCGTGCGTGCTCCGTTCGCACATTTACCTCAACCGCCAAGTATCGTCGCTCTCCCCGGAAGTGTCACAGGTTCCGTGCGCCGGAGCTGGGATGTCCTTGGTTGCCTTGCCGCTGCCGCCCCTGATGTTCTCAACACGGATGGTTCAGTTAAAACCAAAACCGAAGTTCGTGAAATTACTCACCTGCATCATGCACTCGATGCCTGTGTGATCGCCCTTGCGGCGTGGCTGATTCCCAATCGTGGAGACGTTTGGCGTCTCCTGGCCGAACGTCGGCTCGGACCCGAACAACAAAAGCATCTTATCCAAAACCTGCCGACGAAGCTCGTGGATTTCGACGCTCAAGGAGGCTTTCGTCTTCGCGATTTGCCAGAGGAGTTGAAGCAGCAGATCCGCACCTGTTTGGCCGAACGACGAGTAATTCAGCACGTGCCTCGAGACATGAATGGTCTCCACGTTGAAGAAAACACCCGCGGGGTAGTAAAACGTGAAAACGGCCGCGTCTTTCTGCGTCAGCGTAAACGCAATGCTGAGGGCAAACTCGTTATTAACCAAACTGACGAAATGGAAAGCAAAGTGATTGGTCTACCAGATCTCGCGCAAACCGGGGGCAAGCTCGCTAAATTGAACGGCGTGCGCGTGATCGCTGACAATTTTGGCGTTGCAATCCTGAATGACGAAAAACTTTCCCCAGAAGAACGTTTTATTATTATTCCGTTTGCCGACGTCTGGAAGCGGCTAGCTGAGCTCCAACGCCGGAACGGCGGCAGACGGCCGGTTATCTTGCGAAATGGACAGATAATTGAGCTGTCAAATGGTAAGCGAGCAGGACGGTGGCGGATATTTTCAATCAAAAATAATACAAGCGGAATGGCGCTCGATTTGGGCACTGTCGACTCAGTAAAACCCACGGAGATTAACTGCCTTCTCAAGAGTCTTCTTCGAGATAAAGCTAGGCGGCTTAATACGACCCTTACTGGTGTCGAAATATAGGGACCATGTCTTATCACATCGTCAACATCGACGCCCCACAGGCCGATCTGACATGTCGGAATGGACAGCTCATCTGCACTACGGAGGCTGGAAAAAAACAAATCCCGCTGGAAGACGTCGCTGCGATCGTGATCACCAGCTTTTCAGCGCGCATACATAGCCACCTCTTCCTCGAAGCCGCCCGTCATGGAGTGTCGATGATAATCTGCGAGCGTTTCCAGCCAATCAGTTTGCTACTACCCGCGTGCCGCGCTGCTGATACACTCCTCACACGTAAGCACCTGACTCTTCCCGAAACCACGCGTCGTCGGCTCTGGGAAAAAACGATCGACGCAAAATGTGTCAATCAGCTTGTCGTCGCAGAACGGATCGCGCCGACCAGTGAAGCCACCAAGGATTTGGCGGCCGCATCTCGGGCGCGAACCTCTCGCAAGGAAGGTGGCTGCGCAAAGCTTTTTTGGGATTCATTTTCCACGGGACTTTGTGCGGAAGGGTTTACCAGAGGACGAAAAATGGGCGGTCTTAATGACCTGCTGAATTACGGCTACGCCGTTCTCCTATCAACCGTTCTTCAAAAACTTTATGGCTTTGGTCTTGATCCCACAGTAGGTATTTCGCATGCAATTCGTGAACGGAGCGCGCCGCTTGCGTACGACCTCATGGAGCCATTTCGGCCGTGTGTAGATTGGCGGGTTTATCAATGGGTCAAAGATCGACCCCACGCAGAGGCATTTCTAGTGAGCGCCGAATTTCGCCGTTGGGTGACCGGATTCGCACTCGAACGGCTCGACTACTTCGGACTCGAACTCGATCTTTCCGGATGTATCGAAGGGGTCGTTCGCAGTTTTCGTCAGGCGGTAGTTACTGGCAGCTCTCGTTCTTATAGGCCATGGACGTGGAGAAACTAAAAATGGGCTGGCTAATTGTAGCATTCGATCTGCCTGTAATTTCCAAGGAGCAGCGTAAAGCGGCGACAGCTTTCCGCCAATTCCTGCTAGATGACGGCTTCCAAATGATGCAGTTTAGTGTGTACGTACGACCGTGCGTGAGCTTCGCCCGACAGGAGACCCATCTGGAGCGGATTAAAAAAAGCATCCCACCCGAAGGTAAAATCAGGGCCATTTTTGTGACGCGGGCGCAGTGGGAACGTTCGTTTGTGATCTACGGGAACACCGCAAAAGAAGTCCCGGCGGAAGAAATGCCCGAGCAGATCCAACTCTGGTAAAAAACAGAAGGCCCTCATAACGAGGGCCTTCCCCTCGGCGGATACTCCAAGCCTCGGAATTGGAATCAAGGCAAAGCTATACGGTAGGTGTAGGCACCGAGGGGAGGATACTCCAAGCCTCGGAATTGGAATCAAGGCAAAGCAGGGTTAGGCCGATTGTATCGGCATACGCAGATACTCCAAGCCTCGGAATTGGAATCAAGGCAAAGCGCAAAAGAAATTCCGGTGTGCCTGGCCAAGGATACTCCAAGCCTCGGAATTGGAATCAAGGCAAAGCAACGGGGTATCGGTGGCCAGCGTCGCGAATGATACTCCAAGCCTCGGAATTGGAATCAAGGCAAAGCTTCGACTGGATTGAGTTTTATTTCGGAGGCGATACTCCAAGCCTCGGAATTGGAATCAAGGCAAAGCTAGCGTTTCAGCATTGTCTCTAAACACGGCGATACTCCAAGCCTCGGAATTGGAATCAAGGCAAAGCTAAGTGCCATGTTTTGTTAACGGTTAGTAAGATACTCCAAGCCTCGGAATTGGAATCAAGGCAAAGCAGACCCAAGCTTTACCATAGACCCGAGCGTGATACTCCAAGCCTCGGAATTGGAATCAAGGCAAAGCAATCACCCTTTGTGATAGCAATCTTTTGTTCGATACTCCAAGCCTCGGAATTGGAATCAAGGCAAAGCTGCTCTAGAGGCCAACACAGGCAAAGTAAGGGATACTCCAAGCCTCGGAATTGGAATCAAGGCAAAGCTGCTCTAGAGGCCAACACAGGCAAAGTAAGGGATACTCCAAGCCTCGGAATTGGAATCAAGGCAAAGCTCGGGCAAGTGGGCGGAAAAGGCCCACGAAGATACTCCAAGCCTCGGAATTGGAATCAAGGCAAAGCAAAGTGCCATGTTTTGTTAACGGTTAGTAAGATACTCCAAGCCTCGGAATTGGAATCAAGGCAAAGCAATGTTGGGTGGTATGAGCTCACTGACACCGATACTCCAAGCCTCGGAATTGGAATCAAGGCAAAGCATCGCGGTCCCACGTGCGCACCATGAGCAGGATACTCCAAGCCTCGGAATTGGAATCAAGGCAAAGCCCGCAGGACACCCAGCACGAGCGCAACCTGATACTCCAAGCCTCGGAATTGGAATCAAGGCAAAGCGGAGGTGAAGTGCTGGCCGGAGCTATTGCGGATACTCCAAGCCTCGGAATTGGAATCAAGGCAAAGCACACACAACCCAGCAGAGGCCCAAAATTGGGATACTCCAAGCCTCGGAATTGGAATCAAGGCAAAGCGCGCCACACTCGCATGTTTGTAACTGTCGGGATACTCCGAACCTCGGAATTGGATTCAGACTTTTATGCTTCATCATCATTTCGCGTGACGAACTTCCCTTTAGGGAACCATTGCTCTCCGCGTACCCGATTCCGCAAAAGTCCGGAAACGAGTAATTGGACTTTGTGTGACCCTTTGTCCGCGAATATCAAAAGATTAAATATATCCAAATAGTTGTTACCGATTTTTCTCTGGTCGTAAAACGAACCGAATTGGCGTCGTAGGCATTTCGCGAGTACAGCCGAGGTGTGGTTGTATTTTGTAGCCAAATTGCCGTGCTGTGATCGTAGGGTTACGTGTTACGTAAACGACCGACCGAGATCCACCTGAACGGACTTGGCGGGTAAGCGTAAGTGAGTTCGTAATGATGATCGTTACGAGCGATGTTAACGCGTATTGATCACCATTACGAATGTAGGCTATGCGAGGTCGACGACCTCGGTGGCCGGCGTCCAATTGCGAGGGAGCAAGGGGCGGAGGTCGTCGCGAGAGGTCATGGAAAGATCGTCATCCTCGATCTGCCTCAAAAGGAATTTAACGAGCTGGGGGTGTATGCCCAAGCGCTCTTCAAATTTTCCTGGCAACGTTCTGTTGAACGAAGAAAGCCGGTGTGGAACACGCGCCCGGTCTTTCTATGGGCCGACGAGAGCCAGTTTTTCTGCAATAGCTACGATGTACTGTTTCAGACAACCGCGCGTAGCGCGCGAGTCGCGACCGTTTACCTCACGCAGAACATACCGAACTATCACCTCGCGCTTGGGGGTTCTCGGAGGGCAGAGCCGTTCGTCGAATCCCTGCTTGGGAATCTAAACACAAAGATTTTCATAACAACACCTGCGCCACTACGAACGAGTACGCGTCGAAATTGTGCGGTCAGGACTGGAGAGACGTTCGTTCAAGCCGCGTCGACGTAGGAGCGGACGGAAAGCCCAGCGTTGGGACAAGCTCAGGTCCGCAAATGCTCGCGATTGTTCAACCAAGTGAATTTTCCGGCCTGAGGACCGGTGGTCCTCGAAACGATTTTGAGGTCGAAGGAATCATTCACCAGGGAGGTAAGAACTTCGAAATAAGCGGAATCAACGCGCTCAAGACTACTTTTGTCCAAGAACAATAATCCAGCTATTATGAGTACCAATACACCTCAATCCGTCACAACTGGAGCCAACAGTTTGAAAAGAACAGTAACGGCGGTCGCGGAAGCGGGGCGCATGCTAGAAGAAATTAACATCCCCGATGGGATCGCCATCGTGCCTGCCGCCGCGACGTCATTAGGAGCGGGCGCGGGATTCCTGATAACTGAAGTTTTTCTCGGTGCCGTTTTTTGGGCGCTCCGCGTTATCGTTACCCCGTGTGAAGTGGTACTTAGACACAAAATCGGAGAACGATATTTCGGACCGTTTCTTCCGGCTGCCACGCTTGGAGCATTCTATTTCGGATCCAGAACGGAGACATTTCATGAGAATGATGGGTATGCGCTACTCGGCATTTTTGTCTTTTGTTTCGTGGGCCAATGGCTAGCTCGGTTCGTCAGAGATCGCGATGGAAGGTACTGGCACAGTTATTCAGAGGGTGAGCCCCATCTAAAGGTACCCGCTGTTGATAGCTTTTTGTCTGAACTCAATTTCACGTGGAAATTTTCTGACTTTGTTCTCGAACCATTGGCGCTTCTTGGTCTATGCGCGTTTATTTATTGGCAAGAGGTTGATCCAGACGAGGGTGGATGGATTGGGCTTACTTACTGGCACAGGCACTTTCATATCTCCGCAGGTCTGTATCTTGGGGTGGCGGCGGTGGCTCCGCTCATCTACCGCTTTTTGATGTGGCGGGAATTGAAACATCGCCTTCTCGACGAGTTGGATGCTGGTACCGTACTTGAGGCGCGTACGCTCGCGCGCGAAGTGCCCAATCTCCAGCAAAGCGGCTTTAAGTACCATCGTGGCGTGGCTTATCTTCCTAAGCAAAAGCGTTATTCGTGGGCGAAGGACAAGGACTCGCGTTTGCCCGTTGCGGAGGACGTTCAGATCACTAACGCGACTGCCGTTCAGGAAAATTCGACTTCCGAGTAGCAGACTAAAATCGAATTACGGCGTGGGCCGCAGAAATCGGAGTGCGCATTTGCGTACTACTAGGGGCGGACTGTCGTTAACCGTCTACCTTTTTATTAGAATCACACCACTTCGGGTCAAGGGGTCGGCGCAGGAACTTGTGGGGGCGTCTTCGACTGAGCAGCACTCGCCGGGCGGTCTTCTTTGTGGTAGGCAGTACGAATCAGCTCCAACTGAACTCGAATGAGCTCCTGATATGCTTTGTCTATTTGTGCTTCCCGTTCGTGAATGCGGGATAGGATTGTATATAAATAAATCGCAGCGAGCAGCGTGGGTACTACCAAACTTGTGTTCGACAAGACCCATAGCCACCGGGCTTTTTCAGCCGTGGCTGATTTCTCGCTAGGCTGAGCGGCAATTTGAACCTGTAGTACAGCAAATGTGGCTTTCAATCGCGGGTCGGGTGCAACGTCGCAGAAGAGCTGGCCGGCAATCGGGTCACTCGGCCCGAAATAAGTTCTTCCAGAATCCAAAGATTCCTGCAGGGAAAGAGGTCCGTACTGACCTAAGAATGTCACGAAATATTCGTAGTTTCCGTCAAAAAGTTCGACGACCTTTTTGATTGGCTCAAGAGTCAATCCAAGTTCGAGGCTAGAGTAGCCAATGATACGCGTCCTTACGACAATCATCGCTGCCGTAGCCCTGCGCCTTTGACCTTCAGCGCTGGTGACGGAACGAACCGCTAATGATCTCAGGTGCGACTGTAGAGCTGCCGAAAATGCCGCCCTAATGCACATCTCGAATGTGGCTGGTTCGAGCGGTTCGTCGTTCCCGTTACGTCGCCTCGAGCCGTCGATGAACGGCTGCCAGAATCTTCGACGGGCTTCGTCATTATTTTCTGCGGCGTAAGTGTCTCCAGGGTGCCTAAGTCGGAGAACGACCTCTAGCGGCGGCGAATCAGACGATGTCGATGTTGATTCATCCGGCATAGAATAGATGGGTTACGTTGTCCTCACGACATCGGAAATTCTACTCACTGTCACGGGGAAAGGGTTATTGGCAGCCTTTTGTAACACTGGCTTCCTTGCTGGATTCCAACGAATGCACAATTATTATTCCGTGTGTTGCTATCACAGAAAGCGACGTCCTGAGCTGTAAAGGACGTGCCGATTCGCACGAATCGAATGACGGCAAACTTTAGTGTTGCCGCGTCTCGACCGCCTTCATTTGAGGACCACTCGATTTCCGAAGATTGTATGCCGAAAGACCGCAAACAATTACGGTCGCGATCGTCACAAGAAGGTAGAATAAGCCCGACAAACCATTCCCTGTTGAGTTCGGCCACATCTTAGGATCATCATCTCGATCGGAAATCGATGCAAGGCTACTGCGTATCCTCGGCATTTCACGTGGCTTTCGAGGAGAGCCACTAGATGACAGGACCGAGGCATACATGAAAAGTCATCGGATGGAAGTCGAGTAATGAAAGTCGCGATGACACCTACTCAATGCTGCATTCTATTTATAGTTCTGTATAGGGGGAAGGGGCACCGCTTCGTCCCAAAACGCTGAATTTCAGGCCTGCTTCCGCCAGGCAAGATTCAATCGCCGTAAAGTGCTCGACGTCACTTTTGCCTCCCCTGAGCTGGAAAACCTCCGCGCCAAGTCGGGTGACCCTCCATGCATCGAACACAATCGTCTTTATCCATCCTGTTATCAATGGGGCACCGTGTTCATTAACCGTAGGGCCCCTCTGGCGAACAAATGCAGGCTGAAGGCGAGCTGGGATAATTTCAAAACTCTCAGAATATATTCGCCGAGGAGAATAGCGGCTCAATTCAAGTTTATCGGCCTGCAAGAAGCCTTCTCCCGAAAAATCAAAAACAAAATCCTCGTATGCCACCGCTAAAGGCCGCTAAAACATGCGGGCCGCGTTCCTCTTGGCCCACAAAAACCAACTCGAATTCTCGTTTATATCAAAAAAACGATATCGAAACCGGTTAGTTCACCAAAATCCCTATTTATTCAGCACTCTGCTAATGCGATGGGTTCATATATGCTCCAAGGCCGCCCGCCTGCGGCTACCACCTGCAGACCCGGCGGTCACTTTGGCTGGTTTTGCTCTCTCTGGGGCGTAAGCGGGGGGCGTTCGACCCAAAGCCAGTCGCGTTGTCCAGTAAGAAGGCCTGGACGAGCGTACTGCGGCGGATATGGGCCCCATCCCAAAAAAGCAGAAGTCTCCCGGGAAAATGCACCGCTCCAAATGGAGAGGTACCAAATGGCCTCATTGGATGTTCAAAACGGAATTGTTTCTCGTTCTTCGGTTTGCCGCCCGATTGCTCGGACGACTCGGTTGTCGAAGGAATACACTAGCGACAAGCGACGTTCCTCAGCAGGACAATTATGCTAGTTAGGTTTCCTGAAGCAGATTAGAACGATGTTGCTGCGATTTGAAATGTATTGCCAAAATTCGTGTGAAAAACATTTTTTACGTTTTGAATATCCCTGTGATCACGGCAAAAAATTATATATTCAAAGGTGACATCAATTTTACCCACGACCGCAATAGCTTGCCATACCTCTGAGTCGCCATCGAAGTGCTGAAACTTAGCAAGCGCTTCCATTGGCGTCTTCCAAAAATCCGAAGTATAGGTGAGTCCTGCCACGTGGGCAGGACCACGCCGGAAAACCCTAAAGTTAACAGTCAGGACGGAATGTTGGCCGCCCTGATCGATAGCGTTACGCGCTAGGTGACTAATGAAGTCTATGCGTTCTGCTGTAGCCGGCATGGGATAGAAATTCGCCAATCTAGATCAAATCGTGAAAAGATTCAAATGGCTCGACTTCCTCTTAAAGCATAATGTGGCAGCCTGGATGGCCACCGTTAATTGTATTAAATTTGGCACAGAAGATTTGCTTCGCGGGAGGACACCACGAATAAGCTGTTGAACTATAATACGTCGCCTTGTAACATCGCGGTTCCTCTTAGGAACAGGCAAATTCCCTGGCGTGTGTAGTTTCGACCTAAAACCAGAATCTTTTACAACAAAAAGGGCAATCACGTCTGGACGCCACATCGACTTGTCGAAGTAACGGCGGGAAGCTTACGCGACTATTGTTCGTTGTTCCTATTTGTATCTAGCAGCAGCAATACGCTGGGGCTGGACGCGCCCGCATTTCATCTGATTTGCAGGGCAGCGGGTCACGCAGGCCATGAAGCGTGTTGCTCGGGACACTCGACGAGGAGGGGGGGGCGACAGTAGTTAAACGGTGGATACCGCGCAGCGGTACGGCCTTAACGGCTGCACTACGACCGTGGGTCACGGCACAGGCATAGGCGGAAAATTACAGCGCAGCGAGCGTCGGTTTGGTGACATATGGAGAAACTCAGGTTCAAAGACCTGATAATCCGCGATTTTTAGATAATGTGACGTCTCCAGAAATAGTAATGCCGTCTCTATCTCTTGAGGCCCTTAAGCCGCTAGCCACCCACGAATTGGCAAATCTTGCTGTCTATAATCGAATTGAATCCTCTCATGATCGCAAGTGGCACCGCAGCTCTCTGGATCGCCTCTCTGGCATTTGAAAAACGACACGCAAAACCCAACAGTTTGACCGCCTGCCCCGTATCCACATATCCAGCAAAGCCCATATTTGCCTTAGCGGTCGGCTGTAGTCTGCAATCTGTCGCATAAGCATTGATGAAAGAGGAGGGGATCGGGTTATCGACGAAAGGTAGGCGGCCACTTTAAAGTCCAATACAAGTAAAGCAGATGTGGTGATGCCCTAGAAGAAGGGTTAATTATATACGTCATACTACTGAAGGCACAGGCCAACACTTTAATTTTTCTTGCGGTTTACACTTGCATTCGTCGCTCACGGTATGCTCCAATGAAAGTATTGCAAGTGGCAGCTAGCGGCGAACTGCCATTTTTCTACACAACGATTCTAAGTTGGCCATGCCTATCTATTGATAGGTAATTTCAAAACGGCGGAGGCGCGATTTTTCGAAGTTAGGGCAAATACCAAATTTGTACTTATACTTAGTGCGTCGGGCGACAGAAATGACCTAGCGGCACTAAAGAAAATGCGCGATTACAACATGTCTATTCGCAAGTATATACAGCAATCGTGTGCTGGTATTACTGTTATCGCTTCTCTAGCGAGGGTCGTGCCGCTGGCGGCTGCTCCTTCACTTAACGCCCAAATTGACGAAGCGGCTATTGTAGTGGCCCACGAACTCGCTGAAGCGATTGCGGCAAAATTGGGCGAACAGCCTGACAAGCTAGGAGACAGCGCGTCACTGGTACAACAGATCGCAGAGCAAGAGCGCGGATTGGGTATCGAGCCCGACTCCAGAATCGGGATGCGGATTCGGGATGAGGTGTTATCGTCATTAGCCTCGACGCATCTTAGAGCGATAGGCATCGAACCGAATAGCGAAGCGGGAAAGAGAATTCTGAGCGCTCGAGCTGTGGCGATGCCGCCCAACACGTTTAAAAAAGCGGGCTTTGACTTACAGCGCCCCTCTCCTGCTACCGAAGTCAACCCATCTCAGGACGACAGAAACAGTGTTAGTAATCCCCCGGTCCCAGATGAAAAAAGTAGCAATGCTACGCCACGTCCGAGCGTCGCTACAGCAAGCCCTTCACCAAGCGACGGAAATCCTAAAAACGGTCGCCCGCCCCCTACGGACAAAGACAGCGATGCTCAGTCGATGTCGAGCTTCGACACGAAATATGACGGAAAGACGACAATCGCTACGGTACGGCTGGTGAACGCATACGCGTATATGTTTAAGGATAACCTTAGCGTCTCTCCCCATATACTGGGGATTAAATTGAGTACTTCACTCCCTGTTGGCAATGTTCCGGCTTCGGACTATTTTGCGAACGAACTGCTATTGAGAGAAGGTGGGATTGTAAATGCTTACTTCTCATTTCGCTGGGCCAAATCTTCTCAGTATTTTAGTGCAGAGAATGTCTGGGGTGACAGAAAGTATGCAGTCGATCGGAAATATCTAGCCGTTAACTACGACAAAACCGGAAACGTAGACAATACGGAAAAGCTGATGGCAGCGGCCGAAGCCAACGATATTGGTTTAAACGACGAAATACTTTCTTATGTGGGTCACGGCTTAGGCGTTAAAGCGCTTAAGACCTCTATGGACAGTAGCAGTACCACTAGTGCGACAAGTTCGGCTGCCGCTGTGGGGTCCTTTTATCTGGCTTGGGGCTTTGACGGGCCATTTACCATCTTGGGTGGTGACGAAAAGCAGGGCGGAATTTCCTTTGAGGCATTTGGTTCGCTCAATGTAGGGAACAAAAAGACTATCAATGCGATGTTCGGTACAGAAAAGGCAAAGGCGATCTTTGCTAACTATGGCGTCACTGGAAAAATTTATTTGCCAGGACAGTTCCAGATCGGGGTGACATATGGCGCAGCCCTTGGAAAAAGCACACGATCCTTCGCAAAGGAAGTGGTTTCATATTCAATTGGGTACAACAAGAACTTAGGTAAATAAGTCCGAATCCATACAGCTCGATTCGATAAGATATAGTGTTAAATAATCCTTTAAGCCTTATCTCGATAAATGAGTGAACGACAATCTCTCGGCGACACCCTTAGGCCAACCATCTTATAGCAAGAGACCAGTCTGTTTTGTAAGCAGAGTTCATGGCAGTAAAACAGGGTACGATCAGATTTGTTGTAATTAGGATCGGAGTCTTCGTATTCACTTTCTGATAATAAGTGTTAGTCGTTGGTTGCTAAGAAATCGGCTTAGATGCTTAAAGACCGTATTTATCAGATTCTATAGTCTTACGTCACCGAGGCTCTATCATAAGCCTATCGCGGCATTAAGAAATCCCCAATTGTACGTTGTAAATGCAAATGCGTTGTTAGTAGACGATACGATCTAGGTAGTAAAATAAGACGCTCGAGTGCCTTTTTTCGAAATTCATCAATGTTTTCGCGCTTCAATGAATGGTTATTAAATGAATAACGACCAGCGATTATCTGCGCTCTTCTCGCTCGTGATGATGATTGCAACAGCGGCGCTGGGTTGGCGAACCTTTACTGATCGAGGGTCTCAACCGATTGCGGATGGCAGAAACTATTCGCAGGAAGTGGCAGCCAGTCAAAATGTCGTTGCCCGCCTTTGGGAGGATCCATTGCAGGCCGTGCAAGTGGAGATAGCCAGGAAAGGGGCGAGCGCTTCGACCGATGTCCAATTGCCAGGTAGCAGTCACAGTGCGGCTGCTATGCGAATAGCGGTTAATGATACTGTGAAGGCGGGAAACAAAGTATGTCTCCTAGTCGTGCCAATTCCTGCTACCCCGTTTCCCAATGATCTCGAAGTGCGACACAGACTTAGGTACTCCATACAAATGGCTTTGGCGCATGAAAACTATGCGCCAGACAATCGTGACTACCTCGGCTACTTTTCATTTTATCCCGATCGGACTGTTAAACATGCAAGTGGTGAGAGCAATCCGACTTATATTCCGTATGAATGGTTTACCTCGCGATCGGCCGCAGCGAAATTAAACGTTCTTGTGCTCTGGCTTCCGGAGTCCTTGCTTGGTAGGCGCGATGTATCGCCTTTGACGATACTGGCTGAGATGCGCAACGACCTTTATCCTATGGACGACGGAAATCTCGTAGGCCTATTTGTCGTAGGACCACGATCGTCGGATACACTAACAAATATGATTCCGGGAAAAGGCGGCGACATTGATTCTTGTGATCGAGAATTGTTGCGTAATAAACTAACGATCTTTTCTGCGGAATCAACCGCCCCGGACGGGCTCATTGGTCTTGAGACGCGTGAGAAATGGAGCGAAGCCCGGCAGGACTTCGCTGTAAAATTGTACGATACTTTTAAAGAAAAGGACCTACGTCCGTCCGCGCCGGGGACACTTGAGTGGAAGTATTTCTATAATTTTATAGCTACGGACGATCAACTAACCGACCTACTCGTTGTCGAATTGGGACTTAGGGGCTTCAATTTTAAAGAAAACAATGACAAGATCCTCGTCTTGGCGGAGGCGGATACATCATATGGGCGATTCCTTCCTGTCGCACTACAGGCTTCCATAGAAAGTTATAAGCTAAGAAAAATCCAATACTTTGAAAACAGCGAATGGCTTTCTGAAGAAAAGGAAAAGCTTACGAGTGCAACTTCAGCCAAATGCAAGGAAATAGATTCCCAGCCGCCTGAGCCTAATTCCACACTAATAGTTTGCCGGTACCTGCGCGGATTGGATCAACAGAAAGGCCAAGAGGGGACGTCGAAACAGCATGATCGGTCCAATGCTAAGTCGCCCGAGGAACTGCTCGCCGAAACACTGAATAAGGAACGCCCAATGTCGTTGGGTGAGTCGCAACTCGACTATACAGACCGCTTGGCCGACGCCATTAAGCAAACATCCGCTGTCGGTCCGATTAAAGCGATTGGTGTTTTAGGCGCTGATATCTATGATAAACTAATCTTGTTACGGTCGCTGCGACCAAAATTTCCGGAAGCGATTTTTTTTACGACCGATCTCGATGCGCGACTATGGCATCCGGACTATCTTTCCTTCACCCGGAATATGGTGGTTGCGTCTGCCTATGATATAAAGCTAAGTTCCGGGCAGAACGGGGATGATTCGGGGCAAAAGACACCATCATTTCCGAGGATTGCGCCTTTTCGAGATGTCTATCAACGTGCGGTCTTCGAGGCGTGCCGCGCCGCCCTTAAAAAAGCCGCCGCCGACCCTAGCATAGACAAATTACAATTGCCTTTGCCTAGTGTTTTCGAGATCGGGAAAAGTGGTCAGGTACAACTGAAGCGTGCGCGGCGGACCGTAGGTTTCATCGCTGGTGGAAAAAAGATGATGCAGGCGGGGTGCATGAAGGTAGTTTCAATCCCACAGGCGAAAGGACTGATATTATTTGTAGCGGGCCTTCTCATATTGTTAGTACTATGGAGGGTCCAGAATTGGTCCAGAAGTAAGCACCATCGCGAGATTTGGTTGTTTAATTTGGACAAACCAGAAAGACGATGGTTGGTGTGCGCAATGGCGGGTTCCCTTTTAGTAGTTGTATGTGGATGTGTCGCCAAATCTTTAGGGGAGTTACCGTCAAGCGAACCTTGGGCATGGAATGAAGGCGTGAGTGTATGGCCGACGGAGTTGCTCAGGTTGATAATAGCCATTTCTGTGATCACCATTTTGGTGTGGGCATGGCAGCGTTTCACCAAAGGTCGCGACCAATTAATCAATAACTTCTTTTTCGATGTAATGCCAAGCATAACTCCGAGAATAAAATGCATTTTTCATCCCTGGCCTTCATCTTTATCATTCAATAGCGGTGTCTCTGCACGAGTTGTGTATAAGGTTTATCTTCGCAGGGCAGCACTACGTTGCCGAGCGGTTCGAACATTTGTGGCAACCTGTGCTTATTTTGCGCTAGCGATGGGCGTGATTTATTTCGTGGATGGTCAGCTTCCATACCGGCCACATGTTCGAGGAAATTTGGCGCAATCAATTGATTCGATCTTGCTATATTTGTCTACCTTCTCTTTCGCCGTACTCCTCTTCTACGTACTCGACGCGGTTTGCCTTTCGGCCCAGATGCTTTTCAGGATTACGGGACGTCGCACAAATTGGCCCTTTCCGCTGCTGAAGCTGAAAATGGCGCAATATCGAATTCAGGAGCCAAAAGAGTTGGCGGGATATCTTGATGTTAAATTTGCGGCCGAAAAGTCGAAAGAGGTGGGTCGTTTGATTATCTTTCCTTTTTTTGTTCAATTCATTTTCGTTCTCTCTCGGAACATCTATTTTGATAATTGGACGTGGCCCCGTGGTTTGACTACGATCTTTATTATTAATATTGTTCTGGCTGGCAGCGCTTGGCTGGTTTTGCGAAGTGCGGCAAAAAGAATTCGAGAAGAGGCATTAAAAATACTGAAGGAAGATTTGCGAGATGCTAGGCACAATATGAACCTGCCTCCATCAGGCGGCTCGGGGGGGCCGCCGGCCCCACCTCCCGGAGGCTCATCTAGTTCGGATGGAAATCGGCCAGATACAAATGGTTCCCAGGCCCGCAAATTGAAGACCGACAGAGGAGGGATTAGTAAAAAGGGAGAGCGAGCAAAAAACACTTCAATAGGCACAACCGTGTTGGCCAGCCCATCTGAAGCGCCCACGGAAAATGAGGGTGCACTTACTGCTAACTACGCGGCGCCCAGCTCAAAAGAAAGGTACGAAGGGTTATTGGAATTGAAGCAGGAAATCGAAGATGAGCGGGACGGCGCGTATTCCCAGTTTTTTCAAGACCCTGCGTTGATCGCGGCCTTTTTGCCGTCTGGTCTATTGGGTATTGCTAGCGTTCTTTCTAGTGCCCTTTTCCACACTTAACCGTCGGGCAACCCATCGTCTGTTGTCGAGCATAATATAGTTTTTTGGGGACATCGTTCTCGGTCTAACGGCATAACTGCGGATTATCAGGATAAATCTAGCTTAGTTGGTAATCACATTTATTATATAAGTACACTTTATGACTAATTATAGTCAGCCAGCTTCCTGGCTACAAATTTAACACGGCGTTTTATGATGGCCGTCTACTTTAAGAAAGTAGTCAGCAGCCAAGATCATTGCGTAATCAGAAAGTCCATTTACGAGAAAGGGGACTGTATAGTAGTGCTTGCTACAAGACCATTGGAATTTTTTTCTTACATAAACGTTAACGTCGACGACCATCTAGCTTCCCGGTGTCGGCGGCATAGGCGATTTAAAAAATCTCGGAAGCTATGTGCCGCCGTGAATGCATTTCGTCTTCGTTTTCGTTTTTATTTTGTACTAGCGCTTTTGATGTTTTCAAAAACAGCGCAGGGGGCCAATGGCGATTGTACGGCTTGTCACGGGGAACATCCAAAACCACTCGCGGGACATCAGAGTGACGAGCCTATGGGCGGTCGTACCCTACGGGGTAACCCAGTCTCTATGCGTTTGCCAGAGTGTTTTCCCGCGGAGAACCGGGACTTATTTTGGCAAATGGACGCCGTCGCATCGGGTCCTGCAGGCCAGCTTGAACCGCTGAATTTCGATTGCGATGGAGATGGGAAAATCTCCAATGTCGAGCGGGCGGCAGTTCAGGGTCGCAATACATGGCTGTTATGGGCGGGTGGCAACGAGGCGTTCTGGGGCTGGTTACAGGAAAACGGTTTTGGATTGGTGGACTTTCTAATCTTGATTGATTCGCGTTTCCGCGGAAGCCGCTTTGAAAAAAAAGGGCTGATCAATCAGCCGGGGATGACCACGAATCGGGAGCGAAATGTCCTTGGGCTGTATATAGACAAATCGGCAACGATGGCGCCGTCGCTGCCCCCGTGGCTGGTAGCGTACAAGCCCAAGAGCGTCGAGCCGGATGATCAACCGATCTGGATGACGCAGCCGGTTACTGACCGCGATGAAACGGGCGAACCGGTACGGCGCGTGGCGGCACCTTTGGGTCATCCGCAAGGGCTTTTTCCCGCAGACCATGCGATTGTGCCGGTTTGGAATGCTGACGGCACCACCAAGCGAAACTCTGACGGTAGCGAAGTTAAGCAATCGTTGATCGACTACGTTAATGAAATCAAGCGGCAACTTCCTAAGGATGGCGTCGACTATTCGGTTTATGGTTATCCGAGCGGTGTGGTCGGCCTGAGACTGTTTCTTAACCCCGATTTTTTTGCGAATACTAGGAGTGCAGACAAGGCGCGCCGCTATTGGTATACGCGCATATCGGGCGCAAATGATCCTTACTATACAGAGTCATCGGTCAACGCTGACCCAAAGCTGGTGCGACCCTTACGTGTGGGGATGTCATGCGCCTTTTGTCATGTTGGACCTCATCCCTTGTCTCCGCCGGGAGACATGAATGAACCTCAATGGTATAACCTTTCTTCAATTATTGGCGGACAATACTGGAGGCCGCAATCGGCCTTTGGAAATCTGCTCAAAGAAGATGAATTTCTCTATCATTTCCTCAACAGCCAGCAACCGGGTACAATTGATACTTCTCTCATAAGCACGGACCAGATCAACAACGCGAATACGATCAATGCGGTGTTTGATATTCCGGCGCGATTGCTGCGTGCGGCCCAAAATCCGCCCGAGGAGCAAAGTTCGGCCAATCTCAGGGTACCGAGCATCGAGGAAGGAAAGCGGATCAAAATTCCGCGTCACACGCCACGAATTCTTCTCGATGGCTCGGACTCGATCGGTGCATTTGGCGCTCTTGCCCGCGTCTACCTAAATATCGGTACCTTCTGGGAAGAGTGGAAGAATCAGCACAATGCTATTATTGGCTTTCGTGCTCAGAAGCCATTCCTCTTGGAGGCGTGCCAGGCGAATTCGGTTTATTGGCAAACCAACGAGAAGTATCGCGTGGGTTACCTCGCGGCTTTTTTCACACTCAAGCATGGTACAGCATCGCCACCCGCGAATGCGCAGGGTTCTTATGGTGCGCAAAACGCCACCGGGCCAATGAAACTTCGGGATGCAAAAGGAGCCGATGGCGTAACGCCTAGCGCCGTTGCAATAACAGAAAAAGCGAAACACAGTGCATCGCAACGCCTGGCGGGGCGCAAGGTCTGGCTAGAAAACTGCGCCATTTGCCATTCCAGCAAACAGCCTGATGGCTTCGCGCTTGCATTCGCCGCAGATTGGAAGTCCGCGCCACAGCTGAAGCTAGGTGAACCGGCAAAATACACCTTGCCGCTGGATGCAATGGATTGGGAAGAATTCATCACGAGCGATGCGTACCAAATGGACTACCTGCCACGCCTCTACCAGTTGGTGCGAACAGAGGCTGAAAAGCCGCATAAACAATGGTTAGAAAATGGTCGCCGCGGTGTCGAGCCGCTAATTGTAGACCTCGAAACTGACGACCCATGGGACACAGATCATCTGTTCTGGAGTGACAACTTTCTCTCCACCGACATCCGCGTACCCGTCTCGCTTGTTGGCACTAACTCTGGGCGGGCGCTAGCGACAAATGGGATGAAAGGCGAAATATGGGATAATTTCACGTCGACGACGTATAAGCAGCTTCCTCCCGTAGGGCGGATCCATTTCTATAATCTGTTTTCTAACCAAGCGCTGGATGATTTCGACAAGACGAACGACAGTTTTAAACCGCCCGCGGGTGGCCGCGGATATTACCGGCCGGCGTCGCATATCGCGCTTTGGGCTACAGCGCCGTTTCTCCATAATAATTCGCTTGGCGTTTATATATTGCAGCCATCTGTCGAAGGCCGGTTGACCGCATATAATGACGCGATTCGCCGTTTACTTTGGTTCGCAAGCCGGTCTAGCCCGCATCTTCTTCCACTGGGAACGCCAACCCCGGCCAAGACGATAGTACTGCACCCAGGCGATCTTCGCTCATCCGAGAGCTTGGCGGCGATTCATGATCCCGGATACATTTATCGATTGCCTCAGGACACCTCGATCTACTTCGCGCCAGGATTTATCCGACCGATTGTTCAGGGTGTCGTGGGTTTGCTTCTCACTGAGGTGATTACCGTTTGGATGTGGGTTCTGCTTTTCTTCATTTTTCTTTTCGCTGCATACAGAGGACGGCCGCGGCATGCAGGCGCAATCATTCTCTTTATCGCGATTCTCATGGCGGTTGGTGTCGTTTACGGCGCTTTTAAGGGTTATGGGGAGACGACGGTTGCGATGTTGACGATGGGAATCGGTAATCTCCTGCACTGGCGCACCACCACATGGTGGTTTTTCGCAATAGCGCTGGCTTGTGTTGGCGTTGCCTTCGTTTTCGTCCGCCAGGATGCTCACGTTGGTAGACGCTGGACACTTACAACCGTTGCCCGAGTTCTGTTTACATTGTTTTCTATCGCGGCGCTTGCCATCGGATGGACCACGAATTGCTTCGTGAACGGTCGCGTGATTCTTCACGTGCCGTGGGTAGGCGTGGATGTAGGACCGATACCGATTCACATCGCTCCTATTCCGCGTGGGACGCCGGTCAATTTGTTGATGAACATCGATCCCGAGTCCAGGGATTTGCCGAAAGCTCTGGCCTCTATGTTCGCGGCGATCGTAGAGATCAAAACGCGAGGATTAAAAGGTGAAGAAGCTTGGACGGTATTGAGCCGAATTGCTGGACCAAATCTCCTTCGCGCTAGCAAATGTCAGGACTTCGTTTTGGACCGCGGCCACAACTTCGGGGAAAAGCTCACCGATGCCCAGAAAGAGGCGTTAATTGGATTTCTTGAAACACTTTGACATTTCGACTATGGAAACGCCTTCCGATTCTACCGAGCACGCCACCTCGACGACGACAGCGGTCGCAAGAAAAAAGCTGCTTGAGGCGGCGAGCGATGTCGAGCACTCGGAGTTCGACTATATTATTGTGGGCTCGGGCGCGGGGGGTGGGCCGCTAGCTTGTCGTCTCGCGATGGCAGGCCGACGGGTTTTGGTCCTCGAAGCTGGCGAAGATCCCATGCTCGCCAAGTCTACGCAATTTCCGAAAGCCGCGCCGGGTGAATTATATCAAATCCCGGGCTTTCACGGGGCGGCGACTGAGGACGTTCAGATGAGCTGGCAGTTTTCCGTCCGGCATTTTGATGACGACGCAACGCAAAAACTGGATTCGAAATACAATCGACTAAACGCGGTAGTGAACGACGAGACAAACCCGGCCACGTCGTACCCGCCCGATCCGCGATTTTTGGACCCTGGTTCGCGCGGAGGCTTGGGCAAGGGAGGAATATTTTATCCGCGAAGCTCCAACATAGGAGGCTGTACGGCGCACCATGCGATGATCGTCGTGGTGCCAAACGATTCTGATTGGACCCGCATCGCCGAACTCACAGGTGATGACTCGTGGCGTCCCGCGAATATGCGCGGCTACTTTGCGCGCCTCGAACAATGTCTCTATCGGGACGACTACGATAATTTTCTACAGAAGGCATTTGGCTGGGTGGGCGGCCTCTTCTTTCGGACGTGGCGCTGGATCGTATTGCAGCTCGATCCTCGGGCCATGCTCGATGACGGTGGTCATGGGCATAAGGGATGGCAGCCCACCAGTTTCATTGACCCCTCGTTGGTCGAAAACATCGCGAAAAAGGACAAAGGCTTTATTGAGGTGTTGGCGCGTTCGGCCTTGAGCGTGATTTACCAGGACCGTCCGCTCATTGGGATTATAAAAAAGGCGCTCCTCAAACTTCGTGTAGTCCAGCAACTCGATCCCAACGACATCAATACGCGCCGGGTTAGTCCCGAGGGGGTATTTTTGATCCCAACGGGTATACAGAGTCCTCGGCCAGAGAAATCCGCCGAACTCAATTACCCGCACGCCGCCGGCTGCCGGGTGGGTGTCCGCGAATTCTTGCTTGATACAGCACAAAAGCATCCGGAGCATCTCGTGATCGAAACCGGCGTGCACGTGACCCGCGTGTTGTTTGCTGACGACGATACAGGAGGGCCGCGTGCGATCGGCGTGGAATTTGCGCGCGGTCACAATTTGTATGAAGCGAGTCCGCTGCAGCCAAAACCGAACGAGCTTCCGCGGGATCGGAATCGCATCTTTGTGCGCGAGTGCACCGGTGAAGTCATTTTGAGCGGCGGCGCTTTCAACACTCCGCAATTGCTGATGCTTTCGGGAATCGGGGATGCCACCGTCTTGTCCAAGGTGCCAGCGGGCCCACAGGATCAAGATTCGGCGGCAGAAACGGCAGAATGTGTGCTGCGTGATCGTAAAGGGAACCCGTTGCGAGACCCGAACAATCAAATGCGTCGGATTCATCTTCCCGGCGTCGGCAAGAATCTGCAGGATCGCTACGAGGTCAGCGTTGTCAGCGAAATCAACCGCAGCTTCGACACGTTGAAAGGAGTGAGCTTCGTGCCCGGAGACAGGGCTGATCCGGCGCGCGAACAATGGCTCAAGACGAAGGGCGGACTTTATCGGACAAATGGCGGGACAATCGCGATTTTGAAGCGCTCACGGCTAAGAGAGCCGGACGAGCCCGAGCCCGACCTCTTCACTTTCGGCGTGCCGGCGGCATTCCGCGGTTATTACTGGGGCTGGTCACGCGAGTTCTTCAGACCGACGATTGGTGCGGCGGAGCTTCAGCAGAATCTTTGGAGTTGGGTGATTCTAAAGGCGTATACGGAAAACCACGCTGGACGCGTAGCGCTTCGAACGACCAATCCTTTTCATACCCCGGAGATCTGTTTTGATTCATTCAACGAACACGCGGAAAAGGAGAAATCACGTTTAATTGCGGCGATCGCTGCGGTGGAGCAGCAAGGATTGCCTACGGACGCGCTGGAGCAACAGCTCCGGGAAGTCGAAATCCGAGCGGCAAACGGTGCGCGTGATCTCGAAGCATTGGTCGATGCGATCGAGTCCATCCGCGCCATCAATGCACGGAATCACGATCAGTTCGTTAGAGAAATTCAGCCCGGCGCAGCGCTGCCCGACAAGTCGGACGCACTCAAGCAATGGGTTCGTACGCAAGCTTGGGGGCATCACTGTTCGTGCACCTGTCGGATTGGATCGGATGCCTGGCAAGACGACACGTCTAAATTGAAAGACAAGGGCGCCGTGCTCGACAGCCATTTTCGCGTGCATGGTGTGAAGGGGCTTCGCGTCGTTGATGCATCGGTATTCCCCAGCATCCCCGGGTATTTCATTTTGGCACCGCTTCTCATGGTGAGTGAAAAGGCGGCTGACACGCTTATCCTTGAGCGACCTCCCGCCAGCTACTATCCCCCGGACTTCGAAAAACAGGAGGCCAAAGCGGTTCGGCAGCGGCGCGAGAAAGCCGGCCTTTTGGTGCCCGCCGGCATGTCTGATCGGCTTCCGACGAATACTGTGGGACTTGCGCTATCCGGCGGTGGCATTCGGAGCGCGACTTTTTCGTTTGGTGTTTTGCAGGCGCTGGCCAGTAAGGGGAGACTGCGCGAGATAGATCTGCTCTCGACGGTGTCGGGCGGCGGCTTCGCGGGCAGTTTCCTTGGCCGGCTGTTCACGCGGCAATCGGTAAAGAGCGCAGCCGATCCTGTCGGTCGAGTGCAATCGGTGCTCAACGACGCGGACTCGGCGCCGCTTTGGTGGATGCGGATGAACGCAAATTACATCTTCGCCTCGGGAGCGGCGGATGTGCGTTACAACCTCGCAGTGTTCTGGCGCAATCTTCTCACTGTCCATCTTGTCATCGGCACCTTGTTGTTCGCGGTTTTTGGTTGGGCAGCTTGGTTGTCCCATGAATTGCCGATCCCCGCGGTCCCTCAAATTGCGGGAATGACCGTCTCGATCTGGGCTTGGCTACCACTGGGACTATTCACGTTGGCAATCGTGCCTCTGACCCTGGGCTACTGGCTCGCTCCAAGGCCAGGATCCTATCGGGTGTTTCCACCCTATGGTTTTCTGGTATGGCTCATCCTTCTCGTTGGCGCGACAGCGGTGTTGTTCGTACCAGAAGGCGCGCTGTTAGGCATAGGAGGGATCATCATTCTTGGGCTGACATTGATCGTGCAAGAACTTGCGCGGCTGCGCGCCGACGTGCGGGACGCTCAGGAAAACCAAGGCGAGCAGATAGGTGCAGTCGTACGAAATCGAATCACGCGCGCGACGGGAGAGGCACTGGCGATCTTTGCTCTTCTGTTCAGTATCGCGATCCTTGATACGTTCGCGCTCTTGTTCGCCAAAAACAGATCGAGCGGAAGCATCGCGGCAGTGATGGCAATGCTTGGCCCTTTGCTGCCGATCTTGCGTTGGATTGGACTGCGGGCGCAACGGGAAGTCTCGGATGCGTTCAAACGTGGCGCGGTGGTGATGGTTGCCAAACTTCTCGGCGTTCCGCTCGCGGTGGGATTGTTGTTCGTTATCGACGTCGCGGCGCACAAAGTGGTTTCCCAGTCGCCCGGCTGCGGCTGGGGTTTGCTTGCGATCTCGATCGCACTGGCGGTTTCTTTGGCTCTTGGGCGCGCATTCGACTTCCTGAATCTCTCCTCGCTCCATGCTACATATGCCGCGAGATTGACGCGGACGTTTCTCGGCGCCTCGAACGAACGTCGGATCTATTCCTCGACCTCAAACGACGCGCGCGACGTGCGGCTCGCGCACCCCGAAGACGACATCCCGTTCGACCGTTATCACCCTGAGGAGCAGGGCGGACCGCTGCACTTCATCAACGTCACGATCAACGAAACAGTCGATCTCGCCTCAAACCGGCAGGTGCGCGAACGAAAAGGACTTCCGATGTGTCTGGGCCCCTGCGGCGTCAGCGTCGGCCGAAGTTACTTTGCTAGCTGGTGCCCGCCTGATGACCGGCCTAGTTGGCAAAAGCGGCGACGGCGGCTGGAGGGCATCGATGGAGATGATACGAAGCGAATAGAACTACGTCGTCTGGTTGCATTGGAGGCTTTGCGCACCACGAGCAGCCCAAATACCTTTCATGTATTGGCGTCGAAAGCCAGTAAGAGCGTGGAAGCGGAACCGCTATCGCTAGGTGCCTGGACGGCGATCTCGGGCGCAGCGTACACGACAGGACAAGGCCGCGCAACCAGCGCGCCTTTGTCGCTCTTCCTGGGCATCGCCAACGTGCGGCTCGGCTATTGGTGGGATTCAGGAATTCTCGAGCAGGAGCACCCGGGCCGGTTTCCTCCTTCGCTCTGGGGGCGGGTGAAACGCATTCCAGACTCGTTCTTCCGCATGCAAAGTCAGCTCCTCGCGGAATGGCGTGGACGCTTTCATGGTCCATCGCGTTGGTTTTGGTACTTGAGCGATGGCGGACACTTCGAACTCACCGGTGCGTACGAACTCATTCGGCGGCGCGTCGCTTTCATCATTGTCGTGGATGCGGGCGCCGATCCTGCGTATGATTGGAGCGATTTCGGCATGCTTGTGCGTCAAGTGCGCATGGATTTTGGGGCGCAGATCGAGTGGATTGATCCGACGGGCACCGAGATGGCGAATGTGCCAAACTGGATTCTCGTGTGGATCGATAACGCGGAGATAGGGCTCCGCAGCCAGATTAAGCACCAAACAAAAAAACACGCGGCGCTTGCCTGCGTGACGTACGACGACGATTCCAGCGTTTCGTGGCTCTTGCTCATGAAACCAAGTCTCGCGGATCACCTGCCCGAGGACGTCTTGGCCTATGCGCGCACGAACAAAAGTTTCCCGCAGCAATCGACGATTGATCAGGTTTTCGATGACGCGCAGTGGGAAAGTTATCGCAAGCTCGGCGAAGCCATCGGACGCCGAGTGTTCGCGCCCTGACATATGTTCGCTCAGTAATCTAATTAACAACCATGACCCTCTACTCATTATATGATTATGACCGGTTGCGCTTTGTGATTCAGCGAGGAATCAATGTTTATTCACGGTTTGTCGCCATGCTCCGTCCTGCTGTGCACTACTCAGGTGTGCCCATCGTCCTATTTTTTGGCGTACCCCTTTCCATCATCATCGGCGGCTGCACTCACGTGCCCATCCGGCTGACGGCGGATCAAATAAAAATTCGAGACGCCTTAAAAGAGATCGATCCTGAAAACGACCCCCTGCCCCGAGCAACGCCTGTGATTGATATTCATACTCACACGTTCAACGCCCGCTATCTTCCCCTTCAGGGAATTCTGCGTGGCAAGCGGGACGCCTACCCACCTTTTTCCTGGCTGATTGGAGATTTGACGGCCGACGCTATTGCTCAAGCGATCGTGAATCACACGGAGCTTTCTCCTATGAGTCGCGAGCCGGGCATTCCGCGAACTTTAGGCCCGACACCGGCGAATGATCTCCCTGGTTTCCTGGCGAGACGGATCGACAAAATTCTCGTCCGCGCTGAAGATAAACAAATTTGGAAGGATGATGAGCCGCCTCTCGATCAGATAGCCAAAGTGGACAAGTTTGCAAAAGAAGATATGGACCCAATCGATAAGATGGCCGTTCGAACGGTGGCTAAAATGATGGGCATGGGAGATCATCTCGACCAAGGAAAAACGAATCAGAAAAAGATTTCCGGCACCCAGGCCATCGTTCGGTTTCTCTGGCTGATCACCCAGGCAGATGGAAAGATGCCTCAGATTTACCGCGACATGCATAAGCGGGCGCGGGTGAAAGGTCCAATCAAAATGGTCTCGTTGATGATGGACCTGCCATTGGTGTATAACCAGAATCCGAGCGCGAACCTGCTTGATTTCTCTAAGCAGCAAATTGCGCGTATGGAATATTTTAAAAACCAGCGCGACTCAGATATGATTTATTTCGTCGCGTACAATCCCTACTATGACTTTCAGCCCGGCGGTAAACCCGGTGACGCGTTGAAGATTGTCCAGGACGCTATTGAGCATCACGGCGCGGCCGGCGTGAAAGTGTATCCGCCTTCCGGTTACCGCCCCTACCATAATGATGTCCCTGGTCGTCCTGTCGCGCTTTTCACCGACGATCCTGGAAAGCAATGGGATACACGGTATGGCAACATGGGTCCGGAACGGTCAGCCGTCCTCGACGCCCAACTTGAACAGCTCCTGCTGTGGTGTCGCGACAACGACAAACCGGTGTTGACTCATTCCGGCTACGGTGAGTTCGAGGCACGCAAGGGGTATGGTGAACATCATTCGCATCCGAAATTCTGGGGGGAGTTTCTAAAAGCCCATCCGGAAAAAGATGGGTCACCTTGCAAGCTAAGACTCTGTCTCGGACACGCGGGCGGTGGAGACTATTGGCTGGCTTCCGAAAAGCACTCCGATTGGGGCAAAGAGGCATACCGGATGTGCACGACGTATCCCAACGTTTACTGCGAAATTACAACAGGCGACGAGTTTGTGGACGACGACTATCTGGCGTTTCTTGTAGATCGTCTCAGCCGGTGCTTTCGTGAATCAGAGCACTATGAGGTCGATCGAGACAACGTTGGACGTCCGTCAGGGTATTCTTTCGCGAAGAAACTTCTTTACGGCACCGACTGGTTTTTGCCCGACACCGCCGAGCCGAATGAGGCACTTATGGCCGCTCAAAAAGCGTTTATCTATTTACAGCGAGAAAATAACCAGAGCGATCTCTACGCGCAATATTTTCATCTAAATGCCGAGGCTTTTTTGAACCAGGTCTGGGAATAGGGTGAGAAATGCCTACGCTGATTGTTTCTTTCTCGGCGCAATAGTAATTGGATCAAGTCAGAGCATGTAACGCAGCCAGAACCTGGCAGTGGTTTCGGACTGCAGTCCAAAACGTAAACGTGCATTAGGATACTTGTATTATTTTAATCGATGGAATTCGTGCGTATGGACTATATTTTATTGAACCGTCGTTTTAAGTGACTTCATAATTTGACGAAATACCACAATAAAATTTAATACATAACTCACAGCGATAGCGATGGGTCTTGAACCTTAAGACATATCAAAAATAAAAATCACTAAGGGTTGTTTATAAATGAGGTACTGCCTAAAAATAATTCGATAATTACACCACTATGGAACTTACTGACCTAGAAAAGGAAAATAAGCTACTTGCGAATCTTAAGCTAGAGGAAGAGATAAAAGAGCTCAAAAGATCAACCTTCAAAAAAGCAACCTTTTGGACGAGCTCAATAGTATCGACGGTTGCACTCGGAGGTTTTGTTGTTCAAACCATTTATATCGACATCCGGCGTGAAAGCGAACAAAAGATGCGTAATGCAGAATTACTTGTACATAAAGTAGAACTAAAGGAGGTAACCGGAGATTTAAAAACAAAACAAGACGAATTGACGGACGCCAAGATGCGGCTAGACAAATCAACGAGCCTGGTTGCCCAAGCTAAAGCAGATGCACTCTTGGCATCCACTGAGAAAACAAAAGCGGAAATCGACCTTAAAGAACTTAAGGAACAACGGGACCAACTCGTCCAGGAGAAAAACGATATACAAAGGCTGGTTGAGTTGGCGAAGAACGACGCTGAAGCTAAGTCTGCGAAGCTCAACAAAGATATTGAGGAGTTGACCCGGATAGCGGAACTCGCTATAAAAGGTGGCATAATAGCGGTTCCAGTCGGGCCAGAGGTTAATGATCAAGGCGATATCCTGGCGTCAGGAGTAGTTTGGGACGTCACTGGTAGGGGAGTGGCAAACGTGAATTTAGACGCAATCCGGGGAGATATAATAGTCGGAAACGCCCGCACTGGCGCCAACGGCGATTTCAAAATCACACTGAAAAGCGGAGAGAGTTATAAGATTTCCTACAGCTCGCCAGGCGGAGCGGGAACTATACCGAATCTAGTTGGCAACAAATCGAGTGAACTAAAACTTACAATATTTCCGCAAATAATTGCCAGCGAGGGCAAAGCCCCTGTTGTGGATTCGGTCACGCAAAGGTTAAAATTTGCCCTACTATTATTTAGTAGTGAACAAAAGGTGACGCTGCAACAATCCTTAAACACTGACGATAAGAAACGGGCGCTGGAACGATTAAACCTCAAAGATGACGAAGATTTGATCGGTGTTCAAAAAGACAGGCGTGGCTTCGAAGAAGGCATCGCTTTCACGAGTAAAGCAGTCTATTTTGTAAACCGAACCGACGTTAAGCGCCTGACCTATGACGAATTCGCAAACGCTGACGTAGCCGCGTCTTTTATTTCAATAAGCGTGAATGGGAGAGGTATATTTACCTCTGGTTTGCCAGCTAATTACATAATCGTTCTCCGCGCGATTCAAACGGCGATAAAAACAAAGTTTGAACCCAATATCACTGCATTGTAAACACGCAATGACTACAACTTTTGTGCAGGACGCGGTTCGTGTATTAAACTTACCCCGACTTTGGTCGACATGAACGATACAAGCCGACGACCACGTCGCGAACGCCCATTGTAGAGTGGCACGTTTAACTAAGCCAGCGAAACGCGCGGCGACCGCGATGGATGCGTGATGTGCGCTGCCTGTGAGCGAGGTTTCTCCTGGAAAAAACTACGTCCGAAACTACGGTTTGATCCTCACAAAGTTGTCTCGTGTTTCCTCATGTTGCACGCGCGGCAATGCGCTCTTAAGCACGCGTAATTGCTTAAAGCAAAACGGCTCCGAGCAGGGGGAGGCGTTTAAATTGGGTGCAGGGGCCGGATTTGAACCAATGACCTTCAGGTTACGAGCCTGACCATCTCGCTCATCAATGGACATATTTATGAGGATGCATCGATGCAACTGCGTAACTGCTAGGAAGGTGCGGTGACTTCGAGGCTTATTCTTAGCTTGAGCCGGGCAGGGATATTCACAGTCTCCGTCGTGTCAGGCGGGCAGCGGCCCCACAATCTGTCTGGAAATAAATGAAATTTCACATCGCCCGTGTCCGAGGTGATGGGGCGAAGCTCAGTCAAATTAAGCAAAGGTAAGAGTCTTGATCGAAATCGTGTAGGGTTTTCGCTAGCAGTTGTGCCTCTGATTTGAGCGGGGCAAATCGGCATATAGGGGGTAGGGGGTTGCATATGGCTACCCCGCAAGCCCCGATTAAATTCGTTCGGCCGTTGAGTCACCTTTTATCCAACTCCGTGCTCACCTCGATGTTCGACCTCATAGTGAAGCACCAACTATGCATGCCCATTTCATGACAAAATATTTCGTTTACATGCAATTTCGTTCAACAATATAAAATACCGGTCTGAATGGAAGTGAATCACAGCCGCGTGGATGTGAATACAGATGAAGTTCGTGGCTCACCTTTAACGTTAGGCACTGAAAGATCGTGGATATTTCACTGGGGTTCGCGGCGCGGCAGACGAAGATAGCGTTTAGTCCAGAGTCGAAGGTTGGCGCCAGAATATCTCGCGAGAGAAGCGGGCTAGGACAGAGTCTTTATTGCCGACGTGGAGATTCTCTTTGTATACGGATATGAAAGAAGCAATAGGCTATCGCCAGTGTTCTCTCCACGGGACCGAGTCG
>Ga0070717_10000164_pt1 | contig 50120 bp, 36 predicted proteins | sample LARL113metaG_FD_71366 | JGI IMG/M metagenome (GOLD analysis project Ga0070717, IMG submission 71366) | Corn, switchgrass and miscanthus rhizosphere microbial communities from Kellogg Biological Station, Michigan, USA - LAR L11-3 metaG | ecosystem: Host-associated > Plants > Roots > Rhizosphere ...
AGCCGGCGGCGAATGCCGAGATTGATCCGCGCCCGGGAGTCGGCCGCGTACATCCGGTACATGTAGTCGCGTTCCTCCTCCGTCACCATTTCGAGGGTCAGTTCGTCGTGGTTGCGGAGGAAAATCGCCCACTGGCAGGTCTCGGGGATATCGGGCGTTTGCTGAAGGATATCGATGATCGGCGCCCGGTCTTCCATCCGCACCGACATGAAGAGCCGCGGCATGAGCGGGAAATGGAACGCCATGTGGCATTCGTCGCCGCTGCCCGTACCGAAGTATTGGACCGCGTCTTCCGGCCACTGATTCGCCTCGGCCAGCAGCATGCGGTCACCGTACTTCTGGTCGACGTGCTTGCGCAGGCTCTTCAGGTAATCGTGGGTTTCCTTGAGATTCTCGCAGTTCGTGCCTTCGCGTTCGTAGAGGTAGGGCACGGCGTCCAGGCGCAATCCGTCCACTCCCATATCAAACCAGAAATCCAGAACCTTCTTGATCTCCTCGTGGACCTCCGGGTTGTCGAAATTGAGATCCGGCTGATGCGAGTAGAAACGATGCCAGTAGTGCGCGCCGGCCACGGAGTCCCAGGTCCAATTCGAGGTTTCAAAATCGCGGAAGATGATTCGCGCGTCTTTGTACTTCTCGGGCGAGTCGCTCCACACGTAGTAGTCGCGCCACTTGTTTCCCGGTTTGGCCCGCCGCGATTGTTGGAACCAAGGGTGTTGGTCCGAGGTGTGGTTGACCACCAGCTCGGTGATGACGCGCAGCGACCGACGATGCGCCTGGTCGAGAAACTCCTTGAAGTCGTCGAGCGTGCCGTAGATCGGGTTAACCGAATAATAATCCGCGATGTCGTAGCCGTCGTCTTTCAACGGGGAAGGGTAGAACGGGAGCAACCAAATCGATGAGATGCCGAGGTCCTGGAGGTAATCGAGCTTCTGCGTCAGCCCTTGAAAATCGCCGATGCCGTTGCCGTCGCTATCAAAGAAGGCACGGACGTGGGCTTGGTAAATGACGCCCTTCTTGTACCACAACGGATCTTTGTCGTTCGACGGAGGAGGATTTTCTTTTGGCATGGGGAAGCGGGGACGAGGTGGAACCGAGAAGCAGGCATCCGAGAACTACATAAAATAATCGAAATCCTGTTCGGTGCGAATGTGGCGCTTGAGCCGAAAAATCGCCGCGGGCACCTGCTTCTTCGGGTCGAATTCAACAAAGTTGCGCGCGCCTCGCCACAGGTAGTGGAAACCCGCCAGCAGGTCGTGCACCTGAAACGTATCCTGAGCTCCGATACCGAGTTCTTCTAGCGCGAGTTCGACGTAGCCGCTCTGCGCGTGGTGCGGATCGAGATTCACCACCGTGAGGATGATGTTGTCGCGGTTGCGCGTCCGCTTGCTGTAGGCGATGAGCTGGTCGTTGGTCGTCGGATGAAAAGCGAGCAGCTCGTTGCTCTGCAGCGCCGGGTTCTCGTGCCGGATCGCGTTGGTCCGGGTGATGAGGGGCTGCAGGCTGTCCGGTGTATTCAAATTCCACGCCTTGATCTCGTATTTTTCGGAGTCGAGGTATTCCTCCTCGCCCGCCGCGCGAGGAGTATTCACGCAGAGTTCGTAAGCCGGTCCGTAGATGCCGTAGCTCGCGCCCAAGGTCGCCGCGAGAATGAGGCGAACGAGGAAGGCGGGGCGCCCGCCAAATTGAAGGTACTGCGGCAGGATGTCCGGGGTGTTGGGCCAGAGGTTGGGCCGATAAAATTCCTTCACCTCGGTCCGGGTCAGTTCGGTCATGAACTGCCGCAGCTCGACACTGGTGTTGCGCCACGGGAAATAATTGTACGATTGGGTGAAGCCGAGCTTCGCCAGATTGTACATCACCTTGGGCCGGGTGAAGGCCTCGGCGAGGAAGATCAGCTCGGGGTGATCGCGTTTCAATTCATCGATCGCCCACTCCCAAAATGGAAAGGCCTTGGTGTGCGGATTATCGACGCGGAATATCGTGACGCCTTGCTGTACCCAGAATTCCATGACGCTCTTCAGCTCCGTCCAGAGCGCCTGCCAATCCGAGGTTTCGAAATCAAAGGGATAGATGTCCTGGTATTTTTTCGGAGGATTTTCCGCGTACTGGATGGTCCCATCGGCCCGCTTTTTGAACCACTCCGGGTGTTCGCGAACATAAGGATGGTCGGGCGAACATTGCAGCGCGATGTCGAGGGCGAGGTCGATCTTGAGCTGGCGAGCCTGGTCGACCAAGTGTCGAAAATCCTCCAGCGTGCCGAGCTGGGGATGAATCGCCTTGTGTCCGCCGTCGGGACCGCCGATGCCCCAGGGGCTGCCTGGGTCGCCGGCCGAGGCTCGCGGAGCGTTGTTCCGGCCTTTGCGGAAGGCGTTTCCGATTGGGTGAATCGGCGGAAGGTAAAGCACATCGAAGCCCATCTCGGCAATCCGCGGCAGCTGGGCTTCGACGTCCTTCAACGTCCCGTGCCGTTTCCCATCGGAACCGCAAGAACGCGGGAAACATTCGTACCAGGCCCCCGTCCTCGCCCGTAGTGGATCGGCCACGACACGAAATTCCTGCGGATATCGGGTGGCCAGCGTTCGATCCGAGGCGCGGTGCACCAGTCCGGCCATGACCGAATCGAGCGCCCGCGTGACGCGATTCTTCTGGTCTCCCGCGCTCGGCGTCGACCAGCTCTTCAGCCAGGCTTCGAGCAAGGCCTGCTTGTCCGCCGAACTGCGGTCGGCGGCAAATTGAACCAGCTGCACGCCGGTCAAAAGGTCGACCGTTACGTCCTGACCGGCTTTGTCCTTTTTCTCCAGATCGCGCCGCCAGGACTTAAAGTGATCGACCCAGGCCTCGACGGTGTAGAAATACGAACCGAGTTGCGCGATGGTAAACGCGGCCTGCCACCGGTCGTTGCCCAGCGGAAGCATCTCCACCTCGCGCCAGGCCGTGTCGTTGCTCGGTCGATACAGGAGCATCGCCGACAGCAGGTCGTGTCCATCGGCGAAAATGTCGGCCTCGACCGTGACCTCTTCGCCGATCACGCGCTTGACCGGATATCGCCCACCGTCGTTTTGGGGGGAGAGGCCTTCGATGATGACTCGGCTGCGGCCGTCGAGCGGTTCCTTCATGAGAAACGGGGAGGAGGCTGTAGTGGTTTTTTTAAGACAGGCGGAGTTCTTTGAGCGAAGCGCAGGCGCTGCCGCCGCTGACGTCGGGCACGATGGTCAACTCCAGGTCGGTCACGCCGATCAGGTCGACCCGGTAGTTTTCCTCTTCCACCGTAGTCGAGGGAGGACTGAAGTTGAATTGCTGGCGAACGACGTCGTGGTAGGACGCCCCACCGTCCCCCGACCAGCGGAGGGCAAACTCCTGGGTTCGCGGCTGGCCCGAGGAGGTGAAGGCCACGCGCACGCGGGTGATTTTTTGCACCTCGTCGAAATGCAGGCGGAGCGTTTGAGGTCCAGACTCGGCCGCTTGCCAGCCCGGCCCTTCGCCCGGAACGAGTGCGGATTCGATCGGGAAACCCTCCGCTTCGGACGTAATTTGCACCCGAGCCGCGCGGTCCAGGTCGATCCACGTTTCCTCCGTGAGGGAAGAAGCGGACTGGGCAGGAGTGTGTTCGACGTGTTTACGCATGGTCGGAAATTCTCGAACCGCTGCGCGCTCGATCTTGGTTTTATGAGTAGAAAAGCGCGCCGACCGCGACGAAGCGGCCGTGCTCCTAATCTACGTCTCCTCCCGATTTACGCCTATGGGGCTGAACTCGGAAACCGGTATGGAGTGCAGTCCGGCGGTGCGGCGTAGAACTCCCCACGCTCGATTAGGGCGGCGAGTTTCTTCCGACAGAGCCGGGCAGCCGTTTCCCTCGCGCGGGTGTATTAGCTTCTCCCCTACAAGGGGTGACGCGATCACCAAGGTGACGAAAGACAGCGGGTTCAGGAACACGCCAAACGCCGGTTGGGCCCATCCGAACGCAAAAAAAGGGCACCGCCCGTGCGGTGCCCTTGACCATTGCTACAGAACCCAAACTAACAACTTAACCCAAAAAAGTGATTACCCCTTCATGCGGCGCGTCCGGCGCAGTGCAGCCAGACCGAGGAGAGCGGCGGCCCCGATCAGCCCGTAGGTGGAAGGTTCGGGAACGGGCGAACCGAAAGCCTCCAGTTCGCCAACCGCATAAAATCCGTCGCCCGCGGTGGCGCGGAAACGCAGGAAGCGAGCGGTGATCGGAGGAAAATTGATCCCTGGCACGAATTCGCTGGAGGCCGCGTCGGTGCTCATCGTGTCCATCCCGCCGCGCGAGGCCGAGACGTTACCGTAAGAGGGAAGGATGGTGAAAAGATTGCTGAAGACGAAACCGTCCAGCGAATAGTCGACGGCATAGCGGTCGTTGTTGTCGACCGAGACGAGCACGTCGTTGATCAGATTCTGCGATCCGTAGTCTAGGGTGATGCTGGTGCCGAGTCCGAGCCACCACACGTTTTTCGAGTCGATCCAGACCGTGCCTTCTTCGGGAATGACGCCGTTCGCGATCAGATTGAAATTGTTCACGTGGAGACCGGAGCCCGTGATCGCCACGGGCATAATCACCTGGGCGGAGGCCGAAGCGGCGCACCCTAAAACGGCGGCGAAAAACAAGGAAAAAAGGGAAGTTTTCATCTGGGAGTTGAAGCGGAAGGCGGGGCTGCTGGAGCAGCTCGACGCCCTTATTTGCAATGTCTTGGCGTTGCTATTGCAAGTTCCTCGCTTTCAAACCGCCCTAAACCCTTGTTTCCTTCAGCCCACAGTTAATGGAAACCCTTAAAATTAGGGCATAGGGGACGTCTTTTGCCCCTTTTTAGGCCCTAAAATGGGCCAGTTTTACGGTTAATACCGGTTCTCTCGGCTTTTTCGCCGATTATTCTGGACCGCGCATGTACTTCGTCCTGCGTTCGCCGCTTCTTCCGGTGGGGGCGGCTCGGTCGAGGGGCGAGCCGTAGGGCTTTCGTCGATACCCTGAACGGGTCGGATCAGCCGCGCAGCGAATCTGAAAATTCTGCATCCGATCAAAGAGCGCGAGCAGCTGCGTCGGGTGCGAATACCCGTCGAGCCCGGAACGTTCCAAGGCGACGAGCAGCTCGTGCGTCGCTTCGAGCGTGGAGAGGCATCCGGGTTGAGGCTGCTGTTTGATCACGTAGCGACTCACGGTCGCGGTGGTGAACATGATGCGGGGCAGCCGTTGCAACGACGGGCTGAGCTTGAGCATTTTTCTCGCGCCGCTCCAGGTCGCGTCGAGTAGGAGCACGAGCAGCTGACGACCCCCGAGATCGGCCGCCGCCAAGTCGCCGTTCGAGAGGTTGCGCGCTTGGACGCCGGGGTAGAGCAGGACGGGATAATGCCGCGGATCGTTGATCAACGCCTGGACTGTCGGATCCTCGTCGAAGCTGACGCCCATGTGAAGGGAACTGTTAGCTAAACAGAGATGGGTCAGGCGTCCGGTGCCCGCTTTCTCCTGCTTGAACTCCTTCGGATGCATCAGAAAGACGAACTTCGTCCGTGTATCCATCGCCTGGATAGAGGAGCACCAGCAGTGCGCTTGCGGCCAAAAACAGCGGTAACACATCGGACGGCTCATGAATCAACCAGCCTCGCAGGCCAACCCCGCTGGCACCAGCGGGGAATTTGGAGGCCAATGACCAATGACCAATGACCAATGACCAATGACCAATGACCAATGACCAATGACCAATGACCAATGACCAATGACCAATGACCAATGACCAATGACCAATGATAGACCCTTCACCGGCCGGATTGACTACGCGAACAGACGGACTTGGGGTCAAACTGCCGTCTCCGGCCCACGATTGCTCGCGCGCTTTTCAACCTTCGCACCGTCACCTTTTCACGGTTGGACCGATGGTTTCTTCTTCCACTCGGGCAAATATTCTTTGGCGAACTCGAGGGTCTCGATCGCGTTGAGGGCCCATTGCACGCTGGCTACGCCGTGTAGTTGCCAGCCCACTTCAGCGCCCAAGAAAGTCGGATCGGTCACGGGTTTCACAATCGCTGGTCCGATCACCGGCCGGGGATGGGTAGCGGCCGGGAGACGAGGGCCGATCAATTTCTGCCAGGCCAGGCGGCCTAGTTCGGGGTCTTTGTTTTTATAAGCGGCATAGGCCAGGAGGCGCGGTCCGGTCATTTCGTTTCCGCCCACCGTTCGCCCCACCTCGGCGCAGGTGTTGGCCCACGCTCGCCAGAACTCAGGCACGTCGTACATCGGCTCCATTTCATACATGTTTTCCGGGCCGCCGAAGATCATGTCGAAATAGCGGCCGGACAGTTTTCCGTCTTCGGGCAATCCGGCCGACATACTTTTCATGTCGGCGAGCACGCGATCGCGCCACTGGGTGTCTCCGGTGCGCTGCCACTCCATCGTCCAGTTCATCGCGTAGCACATCCACTCCAGCCCGAGGCGCGCTGCGCCCGGACTGGTCTCGCCGAGGGCGGGAAAATTTTCCGGACGGGGCGCTTCCGGCGCGTCCGCGCGCTCCAGCGCGTACTTGCCGTCCGAGGTTGGGATGTAGTGGGAGGGATTATACTTTTGCAGAAAACCAAAGGTGCGGTCCGCGGTGAGCTGCTCCCGCATCAGGTCGCCCACGCGTTCATCGGTGGTGAGGAAATAATAAAATTGTTTGAGCCCGACATGGCTGATCCGCGGTTGCTTCGCCCCGTCACCCCAGTGCGAGACGTTGTGGCGTGAACCGAGGGGCGCGAAGGGGCCAAGATGAAAGACATCCACCTCACTGGTGTGCCGTGTCATGGCCTCGGCCATACGATAAATGTCGGCTCGGCCGGTGCGGAGGAAGGTGTACCAAAGCAGCATATCGGGCATGAGCTCGGTGTTGACCCAGGCCCAGCCCCCGACGTCGTAGCGCCAGTCGTGGCGGACGAAGTCGTAATTGTGCATGATGTCGCCGTAGTTCCAAAATCCATACCAACTGCGCTCGTCGACTTGCTGATGATAAAAATCGACCCAGCCGCCAATTTGGTCCTCCACCCAGGCCAGCTCGAGGGTGGAGCGGTCCGGCAGACTCCACCGACCGAATACATGTTGAGCATGATAATAATCCGGTGAGCAGACCAATGTCGGCGGTTCGTTCGCCGCTTTGGCCATCTCCACTAAATCCGCGTTGGAAGGAATGGCGGTGAAGGCCCAGAGGGTCAGGTCCGCCGTGTTCGCGATTCCCAGTGGAGTGGACCAGCCCGGTTTCCAGTCCTCATAGTTGATGCTCAACCCGTGCGGCCCGGTGTCGTAGTGGCGCAGGTCCATCGCCCCGCCCTCGGGTGACCAGAGCCAGATTTTGATTTCACCGGCGTCGCTCGCGCCGTTGGTCAGCTCGATCGACGAGGGATACTTCTGCCAGAAATTTTTCACTCCGACGGCCAGGCCACCGGAGACGTCCCCCATCACCGCCAGCCCGCGCGCGCGTTTGCCGTCGGTGTAGTGAAGCCATGAACTCGCCGCGGTGGTGCGTTTCTCGATCGAAAAACTGTTCGGCCCCACTTGCGTGAGTTTGGCGTCGCCCCAGCGCGGCATGGGGAAAATCGCTTCGCGGGCTTCTTGATCGAGCTCGGCCAAATTCGGCACGCGTTGTCCGGCGAGGTGCGTGGTGTAGAGTTGATTCACGGTGCGGCCGGCCTGCGCGCGATAGCCGGGCAGCATCACCACGGGCTGGGCCCACACGCCCTCGCCGTCGCCGACGAAGCGGAGATGGCGGTTGTGCAGCTCTTCTTTGAACGGCACGGAGAAACTCAGCCCGATGCCTTTGAGAAAATCCTGATTGCCGTCACCGTCGAAAACAAAGGAGTGAACCAGTCGAATCTCCGCGCTGCCGGTGTAGAAATAGAGTCGAACGGTGAAAGGCAGCCAACGCCGTCCGTCGGACCGCACCGCGCGGTGCACGCCTTCGATCTTGACCACCGCGCGGACCGCGCCGGCTTGCTCGAGAGTCGCGGTTTTAATTTCGCTCACGAACTTCTCTTCCCGCGTGATCCCGTCCGTTTCGTAGGCCGAACGGTCTTCGCGCAGAGCGATCAACCGTCCCTTTTCCGCCACCACGCGATCGCCCAGGGTCAGGGACGCGATCAGATCGGTGCCTGACTTCGGTAGTCGCGCTTTAACTACGCCGGTGTCGATCTCGATCGCCTCGGCTGTATCCGTGCAGTGGATCTTTCCCGGAGCGGTGGCGGGCGCGGTGCTCCGGCTAAGGTGAAAGGGACCCGCCGCGCCGGCCCGCGCGGCGACTGCGTGCCCCGACCATTTGAGCGAGCCGTCCGGCCAGTAAGCGAGCGGCCAGGTCTGGAGGGGCAGGGATTTTCCCCCGGCATCGGTCAACACCAATGTATCCGTCGCGTGGATCGCTCCGACTGGCCAAGGCGTGCCCCAGCTAACGTTGGCCGCGGTGGTCGGCGCCGTCCCATTCAGCCACTGCAGGGAGACGGAAGCGGAGGAGTCGGCGCCCCAGGCACACCCAGCGGCGACGAGAAAGCAAAACCAGGCAACCAACATTTTCATAGGAAAAGGGGAGAGGCTAACGAGGAACGGTTGGCCAGGGGTGAACCAACTCGTGCGCATACAGGTGCGCGGGACCGGCAGAGTTGCAACCCTCGACCTGCCGATCCGTCCGGCAATAAAATTGACCGCAGTCCGGGCCTCACCTGTGGAAGCGCCCAACCATCGATGCGAAGCGCACCGTTTCGAGTTGGCCTCCGAGAAAATGTTTTCCGTCGGGCAGGCTTGCTGCGGGTCGTTCGATCGCGATTCTGCCGGGTTATGATGAAGTCGCTTCGCTTCCTCGGGCTGGTCTTCGCATTAGGCTTTTGGACGCTCGTGCCGCGCACGGCGTCAGCTGAGACCAAAACATCGCCGCTCCTTCTCCTCTCGCTCGATGGCTTTCGCTGGGACTATTGCGATTTGTATCCAAAAGAGACGCCGACCTTGCATCGCCTGAAACGCGGTGGGGCGTCGGCCCGCGGGCTCATTCCCGTCTTCCCCTCGAATACGTTTCCCAATCACTACTCCATCGTGACCGGTCTTTGGCCCGCGCACCACGGAGTACTCAACAACGTCATGTTCGATCCGGATTCGGGCCGTTTTTTTCGCAACAATCTTCCGGCCGCGGTCCACGATTCGCGCTGGTGGGGAGGCGAGCCGATTTGGGTCACGGCCATCAAACAGGGTCGGCACAGCGCGTGTTCGTTCTGGCCGGGCTCCGAGGCGGAAATCGAAGGCGTCCGCCCGAATCATTGGAAGAACTTCGATCCGAAGGAGTCTTTTGAAGCGAGACTGGAAGAGCTGGTCGGCTGGTTCCGAGTGCCACCCGAGGAGAGGCCGGACGTGACGACTTTCTATTTGGAGGAAACCAATTCGGTCGGACATAACTTCGGACCAGCCTCGCCGGAAATCGCCACGGCGATCAGACTTTTGGATACACGGGTTGGGCTGATTATTCAGCGCCTCGAAGCCGAGGGAATCACGCCCAATGTGGTGATTGTCTCCGACCATGGCATGACGGAGGTAAAGCCGGAGCGCTGTGTGGCTCTGGACGAGTACCTCGATCCGTCCACCGTCCAAGTGGACTTTGGCGGCCCGGTCTGCGGGCTTCGGCCGAAACCGGGCACGACGGTCGACGAGGTCATGAGTCACCTGCAAAAACTTCCCGCCGGAGCCAAGGCTTACCGCGCGGAAGACTTACCGGAGCGTTTTCACCTGAAGGGAAACGCGCGCATCCCACCGATCTGGGTCCTTCCGGCCGAAGGCGGTTCGGTCTCGAGCAAAGAGCTGCTCGCCTCGTGGTTGTCGAAGACGCGCGGCGAACACGGCTTCGATCCAGCGCTCGAATCGATGCACGGGACCCTGATCGTTCAAGGCCCCGCTTTTCGCTCCGACGGGGCGGTGATCGATCCGGTGGAGAACATTCACCTCTATCATTTATTTTGCGCCCTGCTCCACGTGAAGCCCACGCCGAACGACGGCGACGAGCGACTGGTGAAAAGTTTGCTGAAGTAAGGAAAGCGCGGATACGATCCGCCTGTGAGCCGGGCCACTTCCGGTTCTTCGCGTTCTCTTCGGAAAACGCCCCGCTTCAATTCGTCCCGCCCGCTGAATCGTCCACCGGATCGACCGGCACGCCTTGTTCGCGCAGGCGCTGGAGTTTGTAGGTCAGAGCCCGTCGACTGATCGCCAACTCCTTCGCCGTCTCGGTGCGGTTGAAGTGATTTTTCTGTAGCGCTTTTAAAATCGCTTCGCGCTCGATTTCTTCCAGGCGGTGCACGTCGGGCAGCTCGGTGGACTTGGTTTCCGCGGTGGCGCTGAGAATCCGGGTGGGCAAATGCTCGGGCAGGATAATTTCCCCGCGCGAAAGGAGGGCGGCGCGTTCCATCGCGTTGCGGAGCTCGCGCACGTTGCCCGGCCAGGAATAGCGGTTGAGCCGGGCCGTGACCGAGGCGGAGAAGCGCGGCTGCTGCCGGGAGAACTGCTCGATGAAAAAAGTCGCGAGCGGAAGGATGTCCTCCGGCCGCTCACGCAGCGGCGGTAGGTGAATTTCCATTACGTTCAGCCGGTAGAAGAGATCTTCGCGAAAACGTCCGGCGGCGATCTCTGCTTCGAGATCGCGATTGGTCGCGGCGAGGACCCGAGCGTCGGTTTTCTGGTCGCGGCTTGCACCGATGCGGCGGAAGGAACCGTCTTGCACCACGCGGAGGAGTTTGGCCTGAAGGGGCAGCGGGAGCTCGCCGATCTCGTCGAGAAACACCGTGCCGCGATTGGCCTCCTCGAAACGGCCGACGCGTGCCTGGGTTGCGCCCGTAAAGGCGCCCTTTTCGTGGCCGAAGAGTTCGCTCTCGAGGAGATTTTCCGGGATGGCCGCGCAATTGACTTTGACCAAGGGGCCGGCGGCACGAGGGCTCCAGGCGTGTATCAGGTCGGCCACGACTTCTTTGCCGACGCCGCTCTCGCCGGTGATGAGGACCCGGCTTTCCGAGGGCGCGATGACCGCGGCGTCGCGGAGCACCGCTTGCATCAACGGACTGTGAGTGACGATGCCGGGCGGAGCGGCGCGTTCGGATTTTTCCGGGCGCGCGATTTCGCTGCGCGAGCCGGTGGCCAAGCGGACCGAGGCGATCAGCTCGTCGAGATCGATCGGTTTGGCCAAGTAGTTCACCGCGCCATCCCGCATCGCCGTGACCGCGGTGCGAATGTCCGCGAAGGCCGTGACGAGGAGGACGGGGAGGGCGGGATGGGTTTGCCGCACGCGCCGCAGCGTCTCCAAACCGCTCATACCAGGCATGCGCACGTCGCTGATGATCATCGAAAATGGCTCCTCGGCGAGCAACCGCAGGGCGGCCTCACCCGACGCGGCCGATTGAGTGGCATAACCTTGTCCACGGAGGAAGAGTTCGAGCAGGCTGCGTTGGCCGTGGTCGTCGTCGACGATCAGGATGCGTGGGGCGTTCGACATGGGCGGTTCAGGCGGGCCGCGCGGCGAGCTGGAGGTGGCTTAACCGAAAGATCGCGCCCCGCGGCTGATTGCCATGGCAAGTGATTTCCCAGCGATGAGCCAGAATGATTTGTTGCACGATCGCCAAGCCCAGGCCCACTCCCTTCGGCCTCAGCGTGACGTACGGTTTGAAAATCAACTCACGCTGCTCCGGCGGCACGCCGGGACCGTCGTCGCGAATTTCCAGCACGGCCTCGCTCGGACCGACGGGGGTGAGAACGACCTCGATCTTGCCGTTGACCTCGACCGCTTGGACCGCGTTGAGGAGCAAATTGAAGAGAGCCTGGCGAAGAAGCTGTTCGTCCGCTTGCGCGAAAACCGGCGTCTCGGGAATTCGAATCGTGATCTTCTTTTCCTCTGTATCCGGAACTAGCGTACGCACGACCTCCGCAACCACCCGCGTGATTTCCACCGGGGCGAGCTGCGCTTTGCGCGGCTTCGAGTAGTTGATGAACTCGTTCAACTGGGCAGTGACGCGGTCGGCCTCCTCCATGATGGTGCGCGCGTGTTCCTTCAGCTTGGGCGGTCCGTCTTCCTGCAGAGTGATCATCTGCGCGAAACCACGGATGAGATTTAACGGATTGCGCGTTTCATGCGCCAGGCCGGCCGCGGCCAGATTCATCTCTTTCAAGTGCGTGTTCATCTCGCCGGCCTTGATCAGGCGAATCTGCAGCTCGGCGGTTTGAGCGATGTTGCGCCACGCGAAAAGAGAAACGGTGACCGCTGCGACGGTCAGTGCGCTGATCAGAGAACGAAGCAGCAGATCGGTCTGCACCACCTGGTGCATTTCTTTGGTCGGAAGCGAAACGACCAAACTGTGAACGCCCTTTTTCTTGATCAACTCTTCGTATTCTTCCGCTGCCATCCAGGGAGGACGGCCAAAGGGAGGACGCCGAAAGGAATTCGGAGGCGGCGCATCTTCGGGAGGCCGCGCGGTTTCAGTCGGAGCTGTATCCGGATTGGGGGTCGACGGGGGAGGGCGACGGGGTGGGCGGAAGGCGCGAGAAAGTTGTTCGTCCGCCACCACGATCGGCGGTCGAGGATGTCCGGGGTCCTCGGGTTGGCTCGAGCCGAGGTCCATCAGATTCATCAACACCAAGGTATGGGGCCGCCAATACACGCCGCGCTCGCGCAGCATCTCGGGCGTCAGGTCGACCGAAGGACCGGCGCTCGCGATCGCTTCTCCCGTTGCACCCAGGATGGCGATGGACTCGATTTCCCCCGGCCGCACCAAGTCCTGGAGGGCCGCTTCGATCCGTTCCTTGGATACAACCAGACCGAACCGTCGTTGCGAACGCACCACCACGCCGAGGGTCGAGGTGATGTCCCGGCCGCGGTTGATCAAGGCCAACGACGCCGCGCGCTCGACCCGGCGATGCTCGGCCACCTGCCAGCCGCAGACTGCAACCGTGCACCCGATGAGGAGTGCATAGATGAGCCTACTGGGTTTGGCCGGAGGCCAGATCATGAGGTGCGGAGTGAGTGAAAGTCTGTTGTAGCCGGGGGCGCCGACCCCGGGGATTTGATCTCGAAGACGGGATCCCCGGGGTCGGCGCCCCCGGCTACAACATCCAGGAGGACGTTGAGGCGTGAAAAAAATTCGAAGCTAAACCTAGGGCGTACCGATGTACTTCTTCAGATCCTTTTTGTCGAAAGCTTTGGGGCCGAGCTCCATACTTTCCCGCTCGGTTTTCGCCAGCTGCACCAGATCTTCTGGGCGTTGCACCACATGCGGAGTGAGGAAGATCAACAGCTCCGTCCGCTGCGTCGACTTCACCTTCCGCTTGAACGCGTATCCAAGAAGTGGAATATCGCCCAAGAGCGGCACCTTGCTGTCGGTGTCGGTCGTTTGATTTGAAATCAACCCGCCGATCACGACGGTGTTGTCGCTCGGCGTCACCACCACCGTGTCGGCCGAACGTTTATCGATCACCGGCGTGTTCACGGTATTCGAAATCGGCACGGTTTTGTCGCTCAACGAAGAAATTTCCGGGCTGACGATCATCTCCACCAATCCTTGTGCAGTAATAAAAGGTGTAACCCGTAAGATGATACCGATGTCCTGGTACTGAACCGTGTTGATCGTCTGCCCCGCGTCGGTGATCCGCGAATCGGTGATGAACGGCACCTGCTGGCCCACGAGAATGGTAGCCTGCTGGCTGCTGCGGGTCAGGATCGAAGGCCGAGAAAGAATCTCGGTTTTTCCCACCGTGGACAGCGCGTGGATCGTGGCATCGAGATTGTTATTGAGCAGCGTGTAAAAACCGCCGGTCGTGGGCGCGCCCAAAATGGTTTGGGCCGTTTGCGTGGTGCTGTGACCGATATTGTTGTCGGAGTACTTGGCGCTCGTTCCGAGATCGACGTCCTTATTGTGCGTGACCTGGAGGAACACCACGTTGATCAAAACCTGCGGCTTGGGTCGATCGAGGTCGGCGATGACCTGTTTGATATTTTCGTTCGTTTCCTCGTCGGTGATGACGATCAGGCGGCGCGAATCCAGGTCGCTCGAGATCATCGCGTCTCCCACCATGGTGGAGTTCGAATATTGCCGCGTGCCATTGCTGTTCGAGCCCGCGCCGCCCCCGAAACCGCCACCGCCCCCGGTGATTCCGCGATTGGCCGTGCTGGTGGTGGGCCGAGCCCCTTGGGTTTGGGCGAAAACCGCTCCGGTACCGGCAAGAAAGAATGCTGCGGCGAGCAGGAGGCGTAAGGAAAGTTTAAATACGTGCGAATTCATAAAAGGGACGTCGTGTTTCGTGCGCGCGATGCGTGGATAGTTGGCAGTTCGTGATACCGGCGGAGGTCCTAGGCTCGATCATCAGGCCTTCGGATTTCGTCATTCAGATTTCTGCGACCCGCGGCTATCGTCCAAGGCCCGTTGAGTTGCTATTCAAGGTGGTGTTCGACGGAGTGGTCTGTGTGTTGCTCGAGGCGCGGGTGCTGAGCGCGTCGGCCTGGCTCGAGGCGCTGCTCCGGGTGTTGCTGCTTTGGAAGAGATTCTTCAGCACCGCTTCCACTTGAAGCACGTCCGCGTTCTCCATCGTGTAGATAAAGACCTTTTGTTTCCGCGCCGTGCTCGAATCGAGTTGCGCCACCATCTCCGCGATCTGCGGCATCATGTCTTTCGAGGCGCTCACGATCAGCGAATAAGTTCGGGGATCCGCGACCGCGGTGACGGGCGACTGACGCCGGCTCTGCGCGTTCGTGCCATTGCGTCCGCGTCCGCCGCCTGCGCCACCCGTTCCTGCTCCGCCGGCAAAATTTCCGCCACCGCCACCGCCGCCGCCTGGATTGCCGCCGCCACCGAAGCCGCCGAAACTCCCCGGGCCACCGGCGCCGCCTCCGCCGAAGAATCGGGCAAAGCCGCCGCCAAAATTCCCGAAACCATTTCCGTTTCCAGCCGGCGCATTGGTCGTGGGACTCTGGAAGAGATTGACAAAAAGTTGAGCCATCTCCGTCGGATCGGCGTTCTTCAACCGAAAGATCCGCGTGGTGGATTCGCTGTCGATCGACGTATCGAGCGCCGCCACCAATTCGACGATGTGGTGAACGTTGATCTGTGTATCCGTGACCACGAGCGAGTTGCTGTCCTCGTTCGCGGTGATGGTCGCGCTGCTCGGCAGCAACGTGGCGATATCGCGCGAGGCTTGGGTCGCGTCGATGTGACGCAGCGGAATGATCTGCATCACCATCTCGGCGGTCAGAGGAATTTCGCGCGGGTCGTTTCCAGTGTGGATCGGGATGTTGTGTTTCTTGGCGTCCTCTTTGGCCGAGATGATCAGGTTTCGGCCCTGCACGCTGGAGGTGTAGCCATTTTTATTCAGCGCCAAATTGAGCAGCTGAATTGCCTCCTCCTTCGAAAGGGGCTGAGCGCTCCACATATCCACCGTCCCGTGTATTGGGGTTTCTAAGACAATCACAAAACCGGCGGCGTCGCTCAGGTAGTTGAGCACCATTTCGAGCGGCGCGCCGTGAAAGTTAAATCGGAGGCCGGTTTCTCTGACGCCGCCCACTCCCTGGGTCGGCGTGGAAGTCGCGGCCGGGGCGTCGGACGACGGAGGCGCCTCCTGCGCGCGGACAGGAACCATCGAGGTGAGCAGGGCGCATCCGATCCAGAAGGTCGGAGCAAGGAGAGGCGTTTTCATTCTTTCAGTTGTTTCTGACGTTGCTCCATAAGGCGTTTGAGAGTCTCGGATGCGTCGGCGGGAATCGCCGGAGCGGTCGTGGTCGTCGAAGCGGAGCCATCCACCACCGCGGCGGGCGTGTCCGTCCGTACTGGGGCGGCGGATACGACCCAATCGGCTCCTTCTGCCCGGATGAGCTGCTGCGCGATTTGCAGGGAGAGCGTTTGATTGCCGTGGGTGAGCTCGACGCTGTTGGCCGTCACCTGCTTGACCGTGAAATCCGCGATTGTGCCGCCCTGCCGGACCGCATTGCGAAACTTGGCGTTGGGACTGTCGAAGAAGGCGAAATAACCTTTCTCATATTCCATCGTCCCGACGAAGGTGATGCTGTCTCCGACCGGCCGGGCCACCTCGGATCGCGCGGCCCGAAGGCTGCGGCCGACGCGATTGGGATTGAAGATGTTTTGCTCGGCGATGGTGCGAAACGTATCGTAGGAAGGGGCCGACGGAGCGACCGGCGAGGGGGCCGGCGCCACCAGCGCCTTGGTATCCGCCGCGCGGGTACGGAGTGGGCACGACGCAGCGAGCGCAAGAAGCAGAGCGAAAACCAGGATTGCCCGCCCGCGCAGTCTTCGGCCAGTGATAGTGGCTCGACGGTAGGGCGAGGCGTCCCCGACGAGCCGGGCTCGCGTGCCTTCAGGTTTGGGCCTTGCCCGCTCGAGCCCAGCACGGCTCGTCCGGAGGCCTCGCCCTACCTTCGGGCCACCGCGCGCAGACGCCCCTGTCACCTGTTCCCTGTCACTTGAAACGTGGAGCGCAGCGACCTTCATAGTCTGCCCTCCAACGGGGCCAGGCGCAGGCCGCTGACCAGCAGGTCGAGCGAGAGTTTTTGGCCGGTGTCGTCGCGGCTGGCGAGTTCGACCGAGTCGATGCGGAGGGCGAGCGGGGATTTTTCCACTTCGTAGAGAAAACGGGCTAGGGTGGAGAGCGAGCCGGAGGCGTCGATCCGGCATTCAAGGGTTGAATACCGATCCGTCGCGCCGCGCCGCCACTGCGGCTTGATCGAACCCAAATCGATGCCGGTCGACCGCCCCCAGCCGTCCAGCGCGGAGATTAATTCTTGTTCCGCTTGAGCGGGGTCCTTGGGCAGCGCGTTTGCCTCCATTTCCTTCCAGAGACGTTCCAACCTCGGTCCGCGCTCAATCAGGCTGCGGCCTTTGGCGATCGATTTCTCCAGGGTGGAAATTTCCGTGGAACGTTGGTCCCAGGTCTTGACCAGCGGGGTAAAGACCAAGCGATCCAGAATCAGGAGGAGCACCGCGGCTCCGGCGATGATGGCCAGCCAACGTTGGCGATGAGGGACGTTCATGAGCTGGGCGTTCCGTTCCAATGAAAGGTGAAGTTGAACGGGGAAGGAGATTTTCCGCTGATCTGCTCGACCTTGACCGCCTGCACCTCGGGCATTTTGCGCAACTGATCGAGGGTCCGGAGCAGGGCCGTATTCTCACGACTGATACCCGTCACGCTCACGGTGGAGAGCGTGTGAATCTCGAAGGACTTGGCGGTCACGCTGCCGGTTTCGGGAAAAGCTTCGGTGACGCGCTTGAGGATATTGAGATTTGGATACGAGGTGTCATACCAGGACCGATACTCGCGGATCCGGCTTTGGGTCGCTTCATAGGCTCCGACTTGGGTTTTCATGCTGTCCCACTCTTGGCGGAGGGACCAGGCGCGATAACCCTGCCAGGAAAAAGCGGCGATCAGCACGGCGGCCACAGCGCCGACTGCGGCGCTGATCGTCGCGATCCGTTTCGAGTGATAACGGGCCACCAGGCCGGCCCAGCGCCCGGGCCGGGGTGGCAGAAATTCGAGCAGCGCAGTCTCCGAATCGAGCGCGCGGCGGGCCAGCGCTTCCGCGACGGCGGTGCCGAAATCGTCTTCCGAACTGGCTGCTGTCTCGAGCGTCAAGCCGGTGAGACGCGCGCGCTCCGCCACACTTTCCTCGAGTGCGGCCACGAGGGTGGGGTGACCGACGAGGCGGAGGCGATTGAGGCCCCTCCGCAGCTCGGAGGGCACTTGCTCCAGGGTCAGACGAAGCTCGCGCGCGACCGCGGCCGCGTTCAGCACCTGTTCGCCCGCTTCGGATTCGATGCTGGAGTCGCTGGTGCGGAAGGCCGCGATCCCGCCGTCGCTCGAGACCAAGAGGGTCGCTTCTCCGGCGTCGAGCGCCGCGGTGATCTGTCCGCGTCCGGCCGGTGCAATGACCTCAGGCAAAGCAGCCAAACCCAGAGTGAAATGAGCCGGGCGGAGACCGGCGGCCTTCATGATGGCGAAGAGTCGATCGAGCTGCTCCTTGCGCACCGCGAGCTGCGTGACGTAGACGCTTCCCTCTGGCGAACGACAAGAAGAACGGACGATTTGTAGTTGTTCGGGACTACAAGGAAAACCGCGCTCCGCTTCCATCTCCAAAAAGCTCTGGGCGTCTTCTCGCGAAAGCTCGGGCAGCTTTGTCGTCTGGCTCATCACCCAGTGCGACGGCAGGCCGACCACGCAGACTCGCTCGTGAATGCCGGCAGCGTCGAGGGCATTGCGAATTTCCCGGCCCAGCAGGTCGACTTCGTTCTGCGCAGCGTCGAGCGTCAGGAGGGTCGTGAGCGATTTCACCACCTCGACTTCGTTTTTGTTGCGACGAACGTGCGCGGCCCGGAAACGCTGGCCGTCGAGGGTCAGCCCAAGGAAAGAGGTGATGCGTTTTTTAGGTATCCATTTCATTGCCATGTCCCCTTGGTGGTTTTGAACGATTGCCGGACGTTCGCTCCTAACGCCCAGCCGGAAGCAGTGAGGTCCTGTCGATAAACCAATCGCGGCGTGCCCTTGCTCAGATCGAAGACCACGCGTTGCCGACAGTAGCCCCGACCCGAGCGCGCCACCGCGGCGATGTCGGCAGAAAACTGATACGATTGGTCCGTGATGTACGGGCCAACGGCGCGGAGATTGTCGAAAGGGATCACGTCCTTCAGCCACGCGAGGGTGGTCAAGCTGTTGGAATGGGCCAAGCGGTAGGCCACGATGGTGGCCGCCTTCGCCGTATCCAGACCAGGGAGGCAGGTCAGCACGGTTTCGCTCGCAGTGTTGATGTTGACCAAGCCGCGCACCGTCGTGCCTGTGGCTACGGTGACGTCGGTGTGGATCTTGGCGAATTCATCGGCTGTCATCCTGCTGATCGCATAAAATTCCGCCACGCTGGAAAACGGGCGCCCTTGGATCGTGCCAAGGATTTCACGGGCGCGGTCCGCGTTCAGGTTGCGGCTGAGGAGCTGGAATAACCCGGATCGATTCAGCGGATTCGAAACGTTGATCCGTGGGCTGCCGTCGCTCCTCGTATTCGGCTGCGCGCTGTAGACGGTAACATATTCCAGGATACCAGGACTGAGTTGTCCGTTTTGATCGTCGTGCGGCGCGGTTTGGTCGCCGTCGTCTTCATTCAGATCGAGCACGCCGTTGCGGTTCGTGTCTTCCCCAAAAAGCAGGTCGAGCGTCGCGCCGTAGACGAGGCGAAGTTCGTCAACCGATTCAAACGGTGCATGTTTGTTGCGGCGCGGCGGCGTGAGTTGAGCGTAGGTGTTGTCCCCGGTGGCGTCGTTGCTTGTCGTGCCGCTGCCACTACCGGTGCGCCACGAAACGATGGCCGCCGCCAAGTCCGGCGTCATCCCCGGCAGGCCTTCCAGCGTGCCTAAACGCGCTGTGTTGAGATTCAATTTAGACGACTCATCGACCAACCCGAAGAACGGATCCTTGGTCGGCTTTTCATCCGGATCGCGTCCAATGACCCAGAAGTAAGCATCGCCCACGGGTAACCCTTCTGCCTTGTAGTCGGTCGAGAGAGGCAGCGTGCCGTTGGTTCCGTAGAGGGCGAGCACATGCTCCATATAACGGATACCGCCCTCCAGCGCCTGTCGGGCGGCGGCTGCGTCGACCCGATTGTCGGCCGCGCGCAGCTCCGAGCTCATCGAGTTCGCAAAATAAAGGGTGAGTGCGACCAGACCGAAACAGATCCAGATGACGATGATCAGGACCGAGCCGCGTCGGCTGGTTGCGTTTGAGCGAGCAAGCGACGAGTGGCAAGTACCCGGACCGTGACTACGATCGAAATTCGAAGATTGCGGAGACGTTTGGCCTTTGGCGTTTGTTCTGGATTCAGAGGTAGGGCGAACCGTCCCGGTGAGCCGCGTTGAACTCGGCTCGGCAGGGACGCCTCGCCCTACCTTCAGACGCTGAGGTTCGGTCCTCATGGCATGGCCCCCGTGCTTCCAGCCTCGGTTTGGCTGGTCGTGGTTTGGACCAAAACCGGCAGGACGAGCTCGATCGGATCGGGCGTCGCCTGGCCGGCTTGGGCGGCAAGGACAACACTCAGTTTGATCGCGGACGGGAGGGTCGACGTGGCGGTCGAATCCCACGTATCCGTCCACTGGGTACCATCGAAAAAAGTAAAGGTCGCTTGGGCCACGCCTTCGAGCAGCGTCTGGGCCTCGCTCGTTGTCTCTTGAGCGGGCAAGAGGTTGCGCGTGACGGCGCGAAGGAGATTTTTATTCCCGCTGCCATCCGTCGCCGGAGTCAAGTAGTAGGTCACCATCTGCACGTCGGCGAAAGGATTCCAGCCGTCGATTTTCCCCGAGCTGGTGTAGAAATCCGGGCTGATTCGGTCGCCGAAATGATCGTCGGTCAAGGTGGAGGTTGGCGTGGTCTGAAGCGATCCGGCCAGGACCGAGCCGGGGACCATCAACCCGTCGATATCGTGTCGGACGGTCGAGAGCGTTCGTTCGAGCGACAGGCTGGCGTTGAGTTGTTCCGTCGTGGTCCGGTGCAGCCGTAGGGCTCCGAAGAATACCGTTTGGATGGCGAGTAGGACGATCGCGGAAACGGCGAGGGCGATCAGGATTTCGAGAAGGGTGAAACCGCGAGTGTGGCAGAAAGTTCGTTTATCGTTGTAGCCGGGGGCGCCGACCCCGGTGTTCGAGGCTTGAATACAACGATCTCCGGGGTCGGCGCCCCCGGCTACAACGATCGAAGGTAGGCGGGGCGCCCTCGCCGCGCGAGCGACGTCGAGCGGGGTGGGGGCACCTCGCCTACCTTCGGACTTTAGACGCTTTGCAGGCGCGCCGCTCATGGCGAGGTTTTGGCTGCGGTGGATGACGACGTGGACGTGATCCCGCTCGTGGTCGGATCGTAAAGCGTGCTGGCGCTCACGTTGTAGGTGTCACCTTGGACGGTGAAGATCACTTGAACCGTGACCACGTTCATCGCGTCTTCCGACCACGTCTCGGACTTCATCGTCCAGGGATAACTTAAACCGTTTTCCGTTACGTTCCCGCTGGCCGTGCTCTGTATCATCTCTCCGGTGACAATCAGCTCGTTCAGCACACTCTCCGCGATGCGCATGGCGGTGGCCTTGCGTTCGCCCAGAGTTCCGGCCCGCGAGGCGATCTGCACGCCTTGCATCGCCACCGGGACGATGATCGCCATCAAGGCCAGCGCGGCCAACACCTCGACCAGGGTGAAAGCCCGCGTCTCGCGTCGCGACCCAGACTGAGCTGGGCAAAACGACGTCGAAGCGAAGGCGAACCCAGCCGGTGGAAGAAGGTTTGCTCCGCCCGCAGCGTCGTCCGGTTTCTGCCGCTTGGAATTAGTGGCTCGTGTCGGCATGGTACGGCTGGATTTCGTAACCGAAACGATTGGCCGTCGGCACCAATTGCAACGCGGCCTCGTCCCCTTGGCGGAGCACGATTTTCTGCTGACTGATCTCGTCAAAAAAACCGTCTGGATTAAAACGAATGACGGGGAGCCCTTCCGGCAGGCCAAATTTTTCATCCTGCAACTCCGAGGCCGACTGATTGGCCGGCACCGGTGCCTCGAGCGTCAAACTGGAGTCGAGGGTGAAGGAGGAGGCGCGATCATCATTTTCCACGTATCCGGATTGAAGCGACAAACCGTAGGTCGAATCTTTGGGATTCAGCCAGAGGAGGACCGGCACGCCTTCCGCCACGGCGCGGCTCTGGCCGTAGTGAGTCAGGGCCAAAAGGCGTTGCGCTTCGAGTTCGAGCGCGCGTCCCCGGAAAAAGGATACCATGCGCGGAGCGACCAGGGCGGCGGCGATGGCGAGCAGGGCCATGACAAAGATCAGCTCGATCAGGGTGAAGGCGCGAGTTTGGGCGAGACGGGACGAGCCCGGAAGGTAGCCCGCCGCGGGAGCGGAGGTCCCTGCGCTCCCGCGCAGGGCTACAGGGGGAGTGTATCCACTTGAGACATATCTACTCGGAACGTAGCCCGCCGCGGGCGCGGCGGGACGGATCGCGCGAAGGCGCGCGGAGGCGCGCGGGTCCCTGCGCTCCCGCGCAGGGCTACGACGGCAGCAGGCGGAGTAAGCGCGCCGGAGGGCGGCTTTACTTCGAAGAGATGCTGGGGTTGACGATGTCATCCGCCGTGCCGGCTTGCCCATCGGGGCCCATCGACCTCAGGTCATAGCCGCTCTGGTTGTTCTTTCCTGGATACTCGTAGATGTAGGGATGGCCCCAGGGATCGAGCGGGATATCGCTCTTCAAGTAAGGCCCGCGCCACGAAGTCGCTCCACTTGGCGCCACTACCAGGTACTGCAGGCCGTCGCTACCCCGTGGATACGAACCGTTGTCCACCTCGAAGGCGTCGAGTGCGGTGCCGAGGGTGGAGATCTGCGTCTGGGCGGCGGTGATGCGGGCTTGTTCGGTGCGGCCGGTGAATTTCGGCAGGACCAAGGCGGCCAGGATGCCGAGGATCACGAGGACCAGCAGGAGTTCGACCAGAGTGAAGCCCCGCCGAGAGCGGAGCGGTGTGCGATGGAGTGAGCGCTTCATGATGAGATTATTTGATGTGGTCTTGGAGAGAGAAAATCGGGATCACCATGCCGATGAAGATCGTGCCGATGAAGGCGGCGATGAGGAAGAGCATCAGCGGTTCGGCCAGGGCCACGACGGTCTTGAGCTGGCGATCCAGGTCCGATTCGGTCACGGCGGAGATACGCAAGAGTTCTTGGTCGAGTTTGCCGCTTTCTTCGGCGACCGAGATCATCTCCACGATCGCACCGGGGAAGAGCGCGCGGTTTTGCGCGAGGCTTTTGCCCAGCGGTTTGCCTTCCTTGACCCGATCAATGGAGTGAGAAACGGCATCGTCCAAAATTTGGTTACCGATCGAACGACGCGCGACGTTGAGCGCGTTGATCAAGGGGACGCCGGCCGCGAGCAGCGTGCCGAGCATCCGGCAGAAACGGGTCATGGCGAACTGCGCTACGAGCGGGCCGATGGAAGGCAAGCGCAGGATCCAGCCCTCCCAGGCCCGGCGACCGGCGGAGGACTTGAGCCAGTTGCGTATTGAAACTCCGGCGACAACGAGTCCGGCCGCGAGGAACAGGCCGTAGCTGCGAATGAGTTTGCTCGTCCCCACGATCATCTGGGTGAGCAAGGGCAGCTCGGCATTGAAACCCTGAAAGATCAGCTGAAAACGCGGAATGAAAAAGACCAGGAGAAAAATCAAAACGCTGAGGGCCAATACGAGCAGGATCGCGGGATAGGTGAGGGCGGTGGTGACCTTCGAGCGCAGTTCTTTTTCGCGCGCCTGAAAGTCGGCGATTTGTGCGAGCACGACGTCGAGAAAGCCGCCCGTTTCTCCCGCCTCGACCATGGCGACGTAGACCCGCGGAAACGTTTCCGGCGAACGCGCCATCGCGTCTGAAAGCGACATGCCGTCGACCACCAGATCGTGAATCTCTTTCCACTTTTCCTTCGCCACCGGAGCCGAGGCCTCGCGGTGCAGGATGACCAGCGCGCGACTGAAGGGCACACCGGCGGCCAACAAACTCGAAAGGAGACGAGTGAAGTTTTCCAGCATCCGCGGGGTGATTTTGCGCGGTTGGCCGAAGGAGAACGCCGGTGGCGCCGCGCCATTTTGCGGCTTTGCCGGAGTCGAGGACGATGAGCCGTTGGGTTTGGATTGAACCGGCGCGTGCTCCAAAAGGGCCGCCTGATTTTTGGTTTTCGCGGCCGGAGAGCCCGCGCCTTTTTCCGCCAGACGGATGGCCTTCAATCCGCGAATTTCCATCTGCCGCAGCGCCTCCTGGCGATTGCTCGCCTCCAAGTTGCCCTCGGCAACGGCGCCGTCGCGCTGAATGGCTTTGTAGAGGAATTGGGGCACAGGAAAGAGCGGGTTCAGCGCGGGCCCGGCTTGGCCGGCGCGGACGAGGGACGGCCGTCGTCCAAGGTCGCGGCCAGGGCCGCGGCGTCGAGCAGCGGATCCGCCTCGTGCACGGTGGTGACGCTCAAGACTTCTTCGATCGTGGTGATGCCTGCTTCGACCAGGCGGCGGCCATCCTCGGCCAGGGTGCGCATTCCCGCGCGACAGGCCGCGGAACGGATCGCGTCGGTCGAGGCGTTTTTCAACACGAGCTGGCGAATCTCGTTGTTCGTATTCATCCACTCAAAAATCGCGCGGCGGCCGTGGAAGCCGGTGTTGCGACACTCCCTGCATCCAACCGATCGATACACCGTGGCGTCGGTCGGAAGGCCGATCCGGGTCTTGTAGGCGCGAGCGGTGGGTGTGGTGTCGACGGTCTTGCAGTGCGGGCAGAGGACGCGGACCAGCCGCTGAGCCAGAATCGCTTCGAGCGACGATGCGACCAAGTAAGGTTCGACCCCCATGTCGACCAAGCGCGTGACCGCCCCGGCCGCGTCGTTGGTGTGCAGCGTGGAAAAAACCAAGTGGCCGGTGAGCGAGGCCTGCACCGCGATCTGGGCCGTTTCCTGGTCGCGGATTTCACCGATCAGAATCACGTCCGGGTCATGGCGAAGGATCGAGCGCAGCCCGCGCGCGAAGGTCAGGCCGGATTTTTCCGAGACCTGAATCTGGTTGATCCCTCGGAGTTGGTATTCGATCGGATCCTCGATCGTGACGATCTTCCGCTCGGAGTCGTTGATCTCGTGAAGGGCGGTGTAGAGTGTAGAGGTTTTTCCACTACCGGTTGGGCCGGTGACGAGGATGATGCCGTGCGGCAACTCGAGCACGCGGAGCAAGGAGGCCAGCTCCTGGTCGGCCATTCCGAGTTCACGCGCGCCGCGGAGCGAGGCATTCTGGCGGAGGAGACGCATCACGACCGCCTCGCCGTGCAGCATCGGGATGATGGATACGCGGATGTCGACCTCGGCTTCGTCGATCCGCACCTTGATCCGGCCGTCCTGGGGCAGACGTTTTTCGGCGATGTTGAGGTGACTGAGAATTTTGACCCGCGCGACGATCGCGGGCTGAAAGCGTTTGATCTGGGCCGGCACGGGCACCTCCTGGAGGATACCGTCGATCCGGTAGCGGATGCGCAGCTCGTTTTCGAACGGCTCGAGATGGATGTCGGAGGCGCGAAGCTCGATCGCGTCTTTCAAGACCTGATTGACGAAGCGAATGATCGACGCGTCTTCCGCCGCTTCGTCGAGGTCGGTGTTGTTCGTTCCTCCCTCGTCGTCGACCACCTGCAAGGCGGCCTCTTCGTCCAGCGTATCGATGGTGTCAGCACCGACGCCGAGCCGCTTTTTCATTTCGCGCTGAATCGCCTCGGACGAAGCGAGGACGGGCCGCAGCCGCAGCCCGGTCAGTGTTTTCAAACCATCGAGCGCCTGCGTGGCAAACAGGCGACTGGTGGCGATTTCAATTTGGCCCTCGACTCTCCGCAGCGGCAGCAGCTCGTCCCGCAACAAAAGCCGCGCGGGGAAAAGCGACAGAACCGCCTTGTCCGGCTCCAGCTCGTCGAGCGCGGCGAAACTCAGCCCGTATTCGTGAGCGAGCCAACGGAGCACCGACTCTTCGGAAATCGCGTCGCTTCCGAGATGCTGAGCGAGGAAGGCCTGGGCGTCGGTGGACGTGAGTTGCTTGGCCACGATCATGCGGCCAAGCAGCGGAGGCAAAACCGGAGAGGCGGAGTCGGTGGCCATGAGCCGTCAGATCAAGGCAACAGACCGTTGAGGACGGCGATCGCCTCTTGCTTGACGTCCAACACTGCGCGCAAGTCGTCTTGGGCTTTGGCGAGCTTTGCTTCGTTGGCTTTGCGCACCTCGCGCAGGTGAGCGAGCCGCGATTGGATTTCAGCAGCGGGAAGATTGTCGCTGATCGCGGTGCGAAGCGCGTCGGCTTCAGGACTGCCGCCGGGGCCGCCGCGACGATTGGGACGATCGCCCCCGCCAGGACCACCCGGGCCGCCTGGGCCGCGGAAACCAAACCCGCCGAAGCCTGGCGCCGCCGCCCGACGCGCTTCCATCACGGCGCTGATCCGCTCGGAGATGAGATTCCATTCGTCGTCCTTGGTCACGCCGAATTGCTCGCGCATATTCGCCATCATCCGGGCGCGCATTTCCTCGGGATTAAAATTGCCCCGCGGACCGCGATTGCCGCGTTGACCGTCCCCGTTGTCGCCACGGCCGGGCGGCGGTCCCGCCGGAGCATCCGCGGGCGAAGGAGGAGCAGGAGGCGGCGACGTATCCGTCTGAGCGAAGAGAGCCGAGGAAACGGCGAGAGACGCCGTGAGGAGAACGATTCCGCGAGTGCTGTTTTTCATAAGAGAAGAGTGGATACAGGCAGAGAGAAAGACGTGTGAAACGGGGGAAAAGTATCTGTGAACTCTGAAGAGTTTCAGATCGGTTTTTCTCCCTTGCACCCCCCGTGCCACCGCCATTTTCCCGGCCTACAGAGCCCTTTGGCCGAGTTCGGTGCGCAGACTCTGCGCAGCCGGCCGCTCGCCTGCGCAAGTTTTGCGCACGCCCGCGTCCGCCGGCGATGTCTTCCTCTTGGGCGAACGGAAGAATGGAAGGCTCCTCGATCTACTGCGCCGGTACTTCGGCGGCGGCGTCGCTTTTTAGGTCGAAATATTTTCTCAGGATGCTGTTCGCGACGGGAGCGGCGTAGGCACTTCCTGCATACGTTTCGCCCGCGGTGTCGCCTTCCACGGCGACGGCGACCGCAATTTCGGGTTGCTCGATCGGAGCGAAGCAAATGAACCAAGCGACGTTTTTGTCTCCCGGAATCTGGGCCGTGCCGGTTTTTCCCGCGATGCGTACACCGGGGATTTTCATCGGGCCGGCGGTGATGTTCTTCGCCGTGCCGAGGGTGGTGCAGCGTTCCATCCCATCGATCAAAGCGGCGCGTTGCGCGGGCGTGAGTCCAATCGGCGGGGTGTGTTGGGGCGGAGCATTCGGGTCGTGGAGGAGGGTGGGCACGGTGACAGTTTCGTCGCGCGCGACCGAAGCCGCGAAGCAGGCCATCTCCAGCGGATTCATCAGAACGAAACCCTGGCCAATCGCCATATGAGCGGTGTCGCCGGGAAACCAATTTTCGTGGCGATTCCGTTGTTTCCACTCTGCATCCGGAACGATCATACGTTGCGGTTCGCCGGGGAGGTCGATGCCGGTGCGTTGATCGAGATGAAAGCGGCGCGCTTCGGCTGCGATTACGTTGGCGGTGGTGCGGATGCCGGCGACGTAGAAATAAACATCGCAACTCTCCTGGATCGCTTCCGGGAGCAGAACCTCTCCGTGACGGCCGGCGCCGTTTTCGCAGACGAAACTTTGGCCGGCGATGGTGATGGAGCCCTCGCAATCCGCGATCACTTCGTCCGGCCGGATCGCGCGGTTGCGCAGCGCGGCGATGGAAGTCAGAATCTTGAAGGTGGAGCCGGGCGGATAAAAGCTGCTGAGCGCGCGGTTGGCCCAGGCTTGTTTCTCCTCGATCTCATCGCTGGCCGCTCGGGTGAGGTACGGGGTGAAAAGCGAAAGATCGTAGTCGGGTTTACTCGCGAGGACTAGGACCTCGCCCGTTTTCACGTCGAGGGCAATGGCTGCTCCGGTTTGATCGCCCAGCGCATCCTCGGCCACGAGCTGCAGATCGATGTTCAACGAACAGGTCAAATCGTGGCCCGGCACGGGCGCCCGCCGATGCAGCGCCGGGTTGACCCGATAGCCTGCCGGATCAACGCGGAAGATCGTTCCTCCCGGCTCACCAGTCAGCAGGTCATTGTACTGACGCTCGAGTCCGTCCCGGCCGAGCGTCCCTTTCAACCGGAAGGTGGTCAGCTCTTCGCCGGGCAGATCAGTGGCAGTGACGTCCTCGCTCACCCCGACGTATCCAAGAGTATGTGACGCGGCGGAAGCGTAGGGATAGTCGCGGATGCTGGTGGCGAAGAGCTGAAGAGGGGAGCGGGCGGGGAGAGTCTCGAGCAGTTGAGCAAATTCCTCGGAGGAGAGATCCTCAAAAAGTGGATACGGAAGAAGCAGCTGCTGATTGTAGTGCTGTTTCAACTCCTCCGCGCGGACCCGCGTGTCGCGACCGATGATGGCGTTGATCTGATCCAGGTAACGCTGCACCACGGTGTAACGGGCGATCTGCTCGAGTTGCCCAGCGGTGGGAATGTCTTTGTCGTCGGTTTCGCGGTAGTTTCGCCGAATGCGGAGGAACTCGCGGTGGAACTCGGGGCGCAGCTGATCGAGGTAGAGCACCACGCCGTAGCGCGGACGATTGCCGACAAGCAGACGTCCGTTTCGATCGTAGATATTGCCGCGCGGCGCCGGCACGATGATCCGCCGCTGGCTCTGCATTTTTTCTTGTTCGGCGTATTCGCCGGTCTGAAAAAGCTGTCGGTTGGCCAAACCCGCGACCAAGACCGCCATCGCGAGCGCGATCAGCAGATAGAACAAGCGGAGCCGCGCATCGTGGCCTCGATGGGTTTCGAGCACACTGCTCGCACGTTCCTCGGCGCGGCGTGGCATTTATATAAAGTGAACCGGCAGGTTCATAGCGGAGGGTTTCCAGCGTGCCTGCGCGGCGGAGCGACACAACCAAAGAGTGGAGCGATTTGAACGACTTACCTTGTAACCAAGCCTCAACTACGAGGGTGAACGGTCCGCGCCTGGAATCGAGGGCCAGCGTTGGGCTGGAGGAGGTTTCTTGCCGCTCAATGCTCTTCCGTATCCATCACCGGCTCGGTCTTGAAAACGCGGAAGAGATAATAGAGGGAGGGCAGCAGGACGAGCGCTCCGACCGCGAGGGCGATGATGAGCAAACGAAGCGTGATCGCGGGTGCCGCCGTGGTGTGGATGTCCAAGTCGGGAATGACCAGATGAGGGAACTGGGCCACGCTCCAGCCGATGAGAATCAGGCTGACTTGGCCGATGGCGGCAATCCGCGCCAGGCGAAAACGCCGGGTCCAAAGTGCCACCGTCGCCAGCACCGCGCACGCACTGGTCCAGAGCAACAAAAGCGGCGCCCACCAGAGCGTGAGTTCCTCGTACATCTGACGAGCGCCACCCGCGCGCGCGGTGAAAAAAACCGCGGCGGCCAAGGGCGCCAGGGCAAATTCTGTGGCCAAGGCCCGACGCCGAAAATCCTCCTGCACCTCGGGATCGCTCGCCGCATCGACGCTCAGATAAACCGCGGCCAGAAAAGAAAAAAGCCCGAGGGCGAAGCAGCCGCAGGAGAGGGCAAAGGGTCCCGTCCACCCGGCGAAAAAGCCGGTGAGAACGTGGCTCCCCTCGACCCGGATCGCTCCGCTGGCCAAGGCGCCTAGGCAGAGCCCTTGCAGAAATGGCGTCAGCACGCTGGCTAGACCGAAGACAGTGGTCCACCGACGCTGGACGCGATCGTCCTGGGTGTCATATTTTCTGAATACAAAGGCCGAACCCCGGGCGACGATGCCCAGCAGCATGGCGGTGAGCGGGAGGTGCAGGGCGGTCATCATCGCGGCAAACGCGCTGGGAAAGGCGGTGAAGAGCAGCACGATGACGAGAATCAACCAGACGTGGTTGGCCTCCCAAATCGGAGCGATCGCAGCAGCGACGATCTTGCGCTGGCGCGCGGCGCGTGGGCCGGTGGAAAACAAATCCCACATCCCGCCGCCAAAATCGGCGCCGCCCATCAGGGCATAGAGAATCAGGGAAGCGAGGGTGACGAGAGCGATCAGGGTTTCGAGCATGACGTTCCTCAGGCGACGGAGGAAGAAACGGCGACGGGCGCGGGAAGGGGAACGACCGGAGCTGTCTCCACAAACTGGCGACGGAGCAGCACCACGACGATGAGGGACAGCACGGCGTAGACCACGCTGATAGTCCAAAAGGGGTAAACCAGTCCGGGCATGGGCGTGACCGCGTCGCGTGTTCTCATTACCCCATAGATGATCCAGGGCTGACGACCGAGTTCGGTCACCATCCAACCTGCTTCAATGGCGACGAAGCCGAGCGGCGTCGCGAGGACAAACGCCTGGAGAAGCCACCGGTCGGTCGGGAGCAAGCGTCGCCGCCACGCCAGAAAACCATGCCCGGACGCGAGGGCGAGCATGACCATGCCGCAGCCGACCATCAGGTCGAAGGAGAGATGGACCAGGCCGACATTCGGCCATTGATCGCGGGCGATCCGATCGAGGCCGGTGACCTCAGTGCTCGGACTGTGACCGAGGAGCAGACTGAGGGCGGCGGGAATTTTTAGGGCGTAGGAGGTTTCGCCAGCTGCGTCGTTGGGAATCCCGCCGATCACGAATGGCGCGTGCGTCTGGGTGTGATAGTGGGCCTCCATCGCGGCGAGCTTGGCGGGTTGAAGTCGCGCGACCTGCCGGGCCGCGAGATCGCCCGAGGCGAGTTGGAGCGGAATGGATACGCCCGCGACCAAGGCGCCGAGAAAAAAGGCGCTGCGATGAAACTCGCTCTGGCGGTTGCGCAACAAAAAGTAGGCGTGGATACCCGCGACCAAGAATCCAGTGGCGACAAACGAGGCGAGGGTCATGTGAACCGCTTCGTGTAAACTGGCGGGATTGAGCATCGCTGCGATCGGGTCGATCGCGCTGAACTTTCCCTGATTATAAACGAAACCCGCGGGCGCGTTCATCCACGCATTGGCCGTGACGACAAAGATGGCGGAAAGAATTCCACTCGCCGCCACCATCAAGCCGGAGAACCAGTGAACCAAGGGAGGCAGGCGGTTCCAGCCGTAGAGAAACAACCCTAGAAAAATCGCTTCGGTGAAGAAGGCGAAACCCTCGAGCGAAAACGGCATTCCGATGATCGCGCCGGCGTGCTCCATGAAGCTGGGCCAGAGCAGCCCGAGCTCAAACGACAGAACCGTGCCGGAGACGGCGCCCACGGCGAAAAGGATGGCGGTGCCTTTGGCCCAGCGCTTAGTCAGGTCGAGGTAGACCGTCCGTTTGGTGCGCAAATATAATCCCTCGGAGATCGCCATGAGGAGCGGCATACCCACGCCCGCGGTTGCAAATATAATATGAAAGGCGAGGGAGAGCGCCATCTGCGAACGCGCGTAGTCGAGGTTGCTCATGACCCCGCCAGCAAAGCCTGCTTTCCGCTCAGGACAATCCAGGGAGTTAAGTATGATACCGAGCGAGCCAGGCGACACGCCGGGCTTATAACTACCGGCCGGACCGCGAGGTCGCCGGGGCGCGGAGCGTAATCTCCCCCAATTGAGTGGTGAGGTCCTCTGGCTCCAGGCGAAGGCAGGTCAATCACGCTCGAGGAAAAAGATTTTAGTTAAGCGGAGGACCGAGCGGCCGATATTTCGCCGACAAACCTATTCAACACCGATCCAGCTCAACTCTCCTGCGGTTGCGTTTTGATCTTTATATCAAGTTCGTTTCTTCGAAACCCTTCGTCGATTCTGATCTGTTTGTAGTCTCTTTTATTATATAATCACAACCACGGTCTGCCCGATCAGCCATTGATCGCCGCACGTCATTCACTTTTTGGCCGGAGGGCCCCCGCGACGCAAGTCGTGCCTCTGTGCCAACCCTTTCAAACCGAAGGAGCGCACGTATCCTTCGAAGCGGAAAAAACGTCAGGTGTAAGCGCTAGCATCGGAAGGCGTGCGACTCGGCTGCGCGGCCTGACGACACTACAGATCAGGGCCGCATCCATCTGACTGAATTTACTCGGGAGCGGGCAGGGAAGTGCCGGCTTTGTCGTTGCGATCAAAGAGGGAGAACGCCTGTCTGAGGAAAAATGCCTGAGTTTTATCGTCAGACGAATCACGTGCACGACCCTGCGTCCGCCGTTTCCCGAGTTAATCCATGGCTGCGCCGGTGAAGCGCAAAGAACGTCCGGTGCGCGCGGGCACGCAGGCGGGACGGACCAATCCGGTGGCGGTGTTGTTTGGGTTCGCGCTCTTGGTTCTTCCCGGACTCGCTTTGGCCCGCATGGGGAAGACAATGGACTGGCGTTTTCTCGCGGGGCTCTGGGTTGTTCTCTGCGTGGTGAGTTATAGTTTATACCGCAGTGACAAGCGCCGCGCGGAGGCGGGGGAGTGGCGAATTCCGGAGTCGACCTTGCACCTCTTCGAGCTGCTGGGCGGCTGGCCGGGCGCCTATCTGGCGCAGCGCCAGTACCGGCACAAAACCGCGAAACAATCCTATCAGGTGGTTTATTGGCTGATTGTCTTAACCTACCAGTGGGTCGCGGGCGATTTTTTGGCGGATTGGAAATGGTCCAGGAGTATTGTTCTGTTTATTAAATCAAAATAATCGAGGAGGTCGTGTGTCGCATTCTAATTTCGTTCCCGCTCTATTGGTGCCGCTATTTATTTGGCGAATATATCGTCGCGTGCGGCGCAATATAGGTTGGCAGCCGCTGCGCGAGGCGCGGATCATCGTTTATATTATTATCTTTGGCCTCTTGGTTCTGGGTGCGGCGGTGGTTTCTCGCCAGAACCTCACGATTCTAGGGGCGCTCGGCGGAGGCCTTGCCGCTGGAACCGCGGTCGGCTGGGTGGGACTTTATTTTACCCGCTTCGAAGCGACGCCGAAAGGCCGTTTTTATCTCCCCAACCCTTACATCGGCGTGGGGATTTCCCTACTCCTGATCGGACGAATCGTATATCGAATCACTCTGGTCTATTCTGCGGGAGAGCTGGGTTATGGCTCGCCCCAGCTCAGCTTGAGCCCGTGGACGCTTGGCTTGTTTGGCGTCATGGCGGGGTATTACCTCTTTTATTATAGCGGCCTATTAATTCTGTCCCGGCGCCAAAAAAATTACTCGGAAGCGACGATCCCCGACTCGCCTCTGACCTGAGGACGAATCGCCGTGCCCTCGAGCGCGGACGGGCCGGTCAGAACGCGCTCAAGCCCAGAAGCGCCATAAACGAGCGACCGTAGTGCTGATTTTTTGAGGAATCCTTCTATACAGTTGACTGGGGGCCTCAACGTGAAAGGTAAGTAGATCTTCCGCGCGCTCGTTGAGTTGAACAGTTTCATATCAATACCGTCAGTTTAATACATTCAGGTCTATGCAATCCACGGCAAATAATAGAACGATGGCAGAATATTATATTCGAGGTCTCACCGAAGGCTTCGTCAGCGCTGCCGACGTGATTCGCTGGGCCGACGAAGTGATTGTCGCCGCGCCCAAGACCGAGGATTGGATGTTGGATATCTCAACCGCGAATGAAGACGACCGAATGGGCGTCCTCCATCACCTCCACGCGGTCCAGGGCGAGATCGATTCTGCCGCTCTGAACCAGCTTTTAAACAAGAAGTGATTTTGGCCGGAACCAGCGCATCCAAACCGAGTAAGGCGAGGTGAGTAGATATACCCACGCTCGCTTAAGACGACCGCGCTCTAACGTCTAGTTTACCTTTTACGTAGATAGGCTTTACAAGCTGGTTTTAGGCCCGACATGCTGCGCCGAATATGGGTTTCACCACAGACGCAAGGCTCAGCGTATTTGCACCTTCTGGTAAAGGGGTTCGGTTTTGTTGAGTTTGTCATGCGATTGGAATTACCGATGGAAAAAGCTGTTGCATGCATTCCCCCGGTGCGCGAGGCGCCTCTTGCTGTATCCAACGTTGCCTGTCACCGCCGGCCTCTGCACCTCGCTGTAAAGATCTGCTTTGTTACACAAGTTGTCCTTGAGGATATCCCGAGGCACTGTCTTACTTGCGCTCAGATGCTTTCGCTGCGATGGCGCAGCTCTGTTTCCCCTTCTTTTATTTTTCCGGCGACCCCCCTTTTTCGCTGGCTATAGTTAAAGTTCTGCGGTCGCGAAGAACCCTTTTATCGAACGAACACGAATTCACCGCGTTGTTACGCACGGTTTTTGCTTTTGTTAAAGCCGACACTGTAGATTCAACGCTCACGTTACCTGCCTATGTCCCTTAATCCAGAGTCGCCCACCATTCTTTGTATTGAAGACGAAGCCAATATTGCGGACGTAATCAAGGCGTCACTTTTGTATGGCGGCTTCCATGTCATGGTGGCGGCGACGGCGGCGGAAGGGCTCGACATGGCTCGGACGTTTCGTCCGGACTTGATCCTCCTCGATTTGATTCTCCCGGATATCAACGGCTACAGCTTTTTTGATCTGCTGCAAGAGAGCGAGTTGACCGACATTCCCGTCGTGATCGTGAGCGGCTGCGTCTCGACCGAAGCCCAGGCCTTGGGCCGTCGGCTCGGCGCGGTTGATTATATAACGAAGCCGTTTGATATAAAGGATCTGATTGCTCGCGTTCGAAAGGCGGTGCGCGGGAGCAAGGCGGAGAGGAAGCCGGCCCGAGGCCGCAGCTCAAAAGCCGCCCAACAACCCGTTGTCACGGCAGTAAAGGTCGAGTCGACCAAGCCGGCTAAAGCGTCAAAGTCACGAGTTAAGTCGCCAGAGGAGAACTCCGTCTCCTCGTCCAAGCGGCGTTGATCTTCCTCTTTTGCGTGGGTCGAGTGATCGGGTGATTTCATCATCGACTGTACTCGACTAGGCGGGGGTAAGGATTGCGTGCGGGCTATCCCTTTGAGCAGGGTCGACTCATGATCATTCCCCTGCACGACTGGTCTCTTTTTGCTCTGGCGGCGTTCGTCATGGTGCTCTCGCCCGGACCGAACATGATGTATTTGGTTTCTCGATCGCTTTGCCAGGGTCGAAAGGCCGCGGAGCTCTCGCTTCTTGGCGTTGCTGCGGGTTTCGTTCTCCACATGGGGGTGGCGGCGTTTGGACTGACGGCGTTTTTTCTGGCCGTTCCTTACGCCTACGACGGACTGAAATACATTGGAGCCGCCTACCTTTTATGGCTCGCCTGGCAGGCGATCAAACCGGGTGGACGCGGGATTTTTGAAACCAAAGAGCTTCCGGCAGATTCGCCGCGCCGGTTGTTCTGGATGGGATTTTTGACCAATGCGCTGAACCCAAAAATCGCGGTCTTCTATGTCTCTATTTTCACCCAATTCCTCGACCCCGCGCGCGGTTCGCTGTTGATCCAGAGTTTGGTTTTAGGAGTTACCCAAATCGCCATCAGTATGGCGGTGAACTATACCATCATTCAATTCGCAGGCGGGGTTTCCGCTTGGTTCAATCAACAGCCCTTCTGGAGTCGGGTGCAACGTGGCCTGATGGCAACGGTGCTCGGCGGCCTGGCGGTGAAGCTAACGTTGAGCGAGCGGAAATGAGGCCGGTGATATCGGCGAGCGGTTGTCTCCGACGGTGTCGCTTCCCTGTAGATTAGGACTGATCTTAAGAGCGATTCTCCTCCTTCGGCAGCAAAACTCCGTCGGAGGAATCGCTCAGCCCTGGCGTGAATGAGCGGCGTTAGCACATGCCGCCGGGGTTGAATTTGGACCGGAAATTTCGTCGTTGAGAGTTCCGGCGCGGGTTTAACTCGACTGTGCGGGTCAGTCGCCCGATGCCGTGGAGACGGGGCGCTTCCGCTTCATCCGCGCTTCAGCCGCGGGGTCGCGGCCGGGCTTGTTTGGATCGATTGGAGGCAGTTCGGCGGGCAGGAGATCGCCCACCATCCCGAGCATGGTGATTCTCTCCAGCCCCGTCTGCGCGGCGGTGTTGGTGCCCAGAAACGCCCACTCGTCGACAGGGTGAATCGTTTCCGGCCCGGAGATGATGTGCGGGCCGCCGGCGGACCGGTGGCGACCAGGGAGGCCGTCGATCAAGGAGGCGATCGCCGCTTGGGCAAAGGCTTTGTCCTTCGTCACGGTGTAGACGTAGGCTGCGAGTCGACCGTCGCGAACGTAGGAAGCGTCCAGGCCTTCTGTGCCGGTGCGCATGTCTTTTTCGATCACCGGCCGTTTCGCGTTATAGAGGCGGCAGTACTGCAGCCAGAGTTTTTGCCAGCGTTCGTCGTCCAGCATCATGTTGAGTTCGAAGACAACTTCCGCGCCGCCCATGATCGTAGCCAGATTGTAAGTACCAAGCTCGTCGTTCAACTCGGAGAGCTTGCCCGTGCTTGGATCGTAGCCGAAGACCAGGTTGCGACCGCTGCGGAGCCCGAGCGGCATTTTTCCCAGGCTTTCGACCCCGGCCAGGATCTTGTCGCGCCAGCGTGTGTCGCCGGTGCGTTCCCATTCCGTCATCCAATTGCCGACAAAGGCGAACCAGTCGGGCCCAAGGCGGACCCGAGTCGGAGCGATTTTTTTCTCCGCTTCGGTGATGGGCTGGGCCAGCCGCATCGGATCGAACTCGATCGTCTTGTAGTCGGCGTTGAGCATCTCGTGCATCACGTCGCCCGTGCGCTCGTCAGTCGTGAGGTAGTAGTAGAACCGTCGATACGCGGCCTGGCTGATCCGGGCTTCCTTCGCGCCGCAGCCCCAGTGGCGCACATTGTGGCGCGAACCGAGGCCGGCGAAAGGTCCGAGGTGGTAGCAATCCACTTCTCCGGTGTGGCGCGACATCGCCTCGGCCAGGCGGAAAATGTCGGCCCGGCCGGTGTGGAGGAACATGTACCAGAGCCACATATCGGTGCCCAACTCGGAGTTGTCCCAGGCCATGCCTCCGAGGTCGTAGCGCCAGACGTGGCGAACCGGATCGTAGGAGTGCATTACGTCGCCAAAATCCCAATACCCGAGCCAGTTTCGCTCTTCCGGTTGGCTGAGATAATAATTTACCGTCGCGGCGAGTTGGTCCTCGATCGCTTTTTTCGTGGGCGTCGAGCGATCTTCCAGGCCCCAGAGGCCGAAAGCCTGCGCGCGGTGAAGGTATTCCGGAGCGCAAATCAGCCGGGCCGGTTTCGCTCCGGCGAGGGCCAGCTGCGAGGACTCGTCCTTCGTTGGTAGCGCGCTCGACGGATAGAGGGTGAGCTCGCTGGTGCGCGCGACACCGAGGGGAATGCTCATCCCGGGTTGGACGTCCTCATAGACGGCGTCGAGTCCGTGAGCGCGCGTGTCGTAGTGCCGGAGGTCCATGGCAGGTGCGTCGGGCGACCACATCCAAACCGTCAACTCCGCCCGGCTCGTGCTGGCGTGCTGTACCTCGAGGCCGGCCGGATACGACTGCCAGAAGTTTTTCAGGCTCACGCCCAACCCACCGCTCACGTCGCCGACAAAAACGTAGCCCGAGGCGCGTTTCCCGGCCGCAGCCGAGAGCCAGCAACTCTGGGCATTGGTTCGTTTCACCACCGTGAATCCTTCGGCGTTGGGTTGAAACAGCTTGTATCCATCCCAGACTGCCCAGTCGGCGAGAAATCCCCGGCTCCGGGCGTTGAGCTTCTCGCGATTGGGGACGCGTTTGCCCGCAACTTGAGCGGGGTAGAGGTCCTCGTCGCTCGCCGGGTCGGCCGCAAAACGGCCGGAGCGCCCGACCATCGGTTGAATCGGCTCCGACCAGAGCCCTTCGCCTTCGCCCCCGAAACGCACGTGGCGATTCTGCGCCTCCTCGCGCAGAGGCACGGCAAAACTCACACCCAAGCCGCGAATGAAATCCTTCTGCTCGTTGCCGTCGTAAACCATGGTGTGGACCAGGTGGACGGTTTCTTCGCCCGCATAGAAATAAAGACGGACCACGAACGGAAGCCATTCGCGGGCGGAGCGCGCGCCGAGATGGCGTCCTTCAATTTTAACTACAGCACGGACCGGCCCGGACTGCTCCAGCGTCACTTTTTCGACTTTCGTGCCGAACTTCTCCCTCGCGGGTGACGTATCCACCTCGCCGTCCGGTCCGTCTTGCAGGATGCAGATCAGACGTCCCTGGGCGGCGACTTCGCGGCCTTCAACGACCAAGGAATCGATGATCGTGCTGCCGGTTGCGGGAAGGCGACAGCGCAGTTTCCCCGTATCGATTTCAAAGCCGCTCTCGGTTTGTTTCACGGTGAGCGGCGGGAGCGAAACCGCGAGTTTCGTCGGCGACGTGCTCAACATCACTCCCTGCGGCGATTCGGGGCCCACCACGGTGGCGACGCCGATCCATTTCAAGGTTCCGTCCGGCCAATAAGCGAGAGGCCAGGTTTGAATGGGAAGGCCCTGGCCTGAGGCATTGGACAGACTGAACGCTTGGTTGGGCTTGATCGCGCCGCGCGGCCAGGCCACCCCGAAGCTCTGGCCGGACTTGAAGGCCGGTGGAGTCTGGTCGAGCCAGTTGACCGGAGCCTCGACCGCTCGGGCCGAGGGGACGGCGAGCGCGACACAAGCGGCGATTCTCAGGCCATTAAAAAAATGATACATCATGGAAGGGGAGCGACCGGCTGTCGTGGAGACGTCGCGGGTGAGCGCGTCGAAAGCCGAGTAACGGTGGGTGACGGCAATTAAACCGCGGCCCGAGACTAAAACAATTTCCGAGCTACTGCTAATTCTGGGGATGCCGGACGGTACATTTTTTGGTCGGGGGTCCGCGGTTCAGCGACGTCTCCAATCGTTCATTACACGCCCCCTTCCGCGGTCTGGCGGCGTCGCGGACTCCGATTTTTCGATATAGCAAACGAAGCGGGAGCGAGGGATTAATATTATGAGCGAACAGCCGTCATTATTGTATGCCCCTTATAAATCATGAGGCCGCTTCGCTGGAAGCTCCCCGACGCAAAGCCCGGGTCGAGATCATCCCCCTGATCGACGTCGTCTTCTTCCTCTTGGCTACATTTGTCCTCTTCACCCTCGCGCTCGAAAAAATCACCGTCCTCGAACCCCAAAAGCCCGTACCGGGCGAACCGCCCCATGGGGATGATCAAACCGCTTATATACAAGCGACCGAACAGGGAATGTTTTTTTGGAAACAAGGCCGGAGTTCGACGCCGGAGCTGATTTCCGCGGTGGAAATTCCGTCACACCTGGAGCACTACAGTCAGGCCGTGCCCGTTCCTCGGGTCTTTATTGGTGGAGAGAATAAAGCGAAGTTTGGCCTGACCGTGATGCTGATCGACGAGGCACGGAAGGCGCATATCACCCAGATCTCGATGGAAACAGGGACGACGTCCTCGGTCTTTTGAACGTAGTTTATCCGTCAATACCGGCTCTTCGGCTTAACCCTGCGGTCGTGCCTGTGGCGTCCGGACGGCAACCGCGCTCGCCCGGAGGCTAAGAACGGGTATCGGTGGTCGAGACTTCGGCCCTGGCGGTGGGAGTCGGTATTGGCGGCACGGATGCGGTCGCTTCGGGGACGTACCGCCGAATCATTTCGCCCAGATCGGTGTAGCGAACGGGCTTGGACAAATAGTCGTTCATGCCCACCGCGAGGCAGCGGGCGCGCTCGTCGCTCATCGCATTCGCGGTCAGGGCGACCACGGGGACGGAATGGCCGGTGATTTTTTCCCGCCGGCGTAGCTCGAGGACCGCTTCGTATCCGTCCATCCGAGGCATTTGGCAGTCCATCAGCACGAGATCGTAGCGCGTTCGCTCCAGGGCTTCGAGCGCCTCGATGCCATCGGCGGCGACGTCGACCTTGTGGCCGAGTTTTTCGACCATCCGGACGGCCAGCTTCTGGTTCACCTGATTGTCTTCCACCACCAAGATACGAGCGGCGAATTCGGCTCGCGGAGGAGGAGGCTGTTGCTTGATCACCACCGCCTGAATGGGAGAAGCGCTGCCCCAGAGTTTCTGCAGCGCGCGCAGAAGCGTGGCGCGCCGGACGGGTTTTTGAAAAACCGTGACGAAGCCAGCGCGCTCGATCGGGGCGCGGTGATCTTTCAAAAGCGCGGAGCTCACCAGAATGAGCGGAAGGGTGGCGAAAGCCGGACGTTTTCGGAGGGTCGCGGCCATCTCCAGGCCGTCCATCCCCGGCATTTGAAAATCCAGGATGGCGAGGTCGAAGGGTTTTCCGTCCGCCACCGCTTGCTCCAGGCGATCCAATCCGCTGCGCGCATTCTCGGCTTCAACGGGCAGCGCGCCCCAGCGTTTCAAGAGCCCGACCAGCACGCGGCGATTCGTATCTGTGTCGTCCACGACCAAGACCCGACGTCCCACGATGCTGTCGAAGGCCGCCTTGGCTTCGGGAGGCAGGAAGGTGGGTTTCTCCAGGGCGACGGTGAACCAGAAGGTCGAGCCGGCGCCCGGCGTGCTTTCCACGCCGACCGCTCCGCCCATCAACTCCACCAATTGCCGGCAAATCGCGAGGCCCAGACCGGTGCCGCCGAAGCGGCGGGTGGTCGAACTGTCGACCTGGGAGAACGGTTTGAAAAGCCGCTCCTTGGCCGCCGGCGTGATGCCGATCCCGGTATCCTTGATCTCAATACGAAGACGGGGCGGTTGGTGGGGCGCCGTTTCGACCGACAGGGTGACGAAGACCTCGCCCTTTTCGGTGAACTTGATCGCGTTGCCCACGAAGTTGGTCAGGATCTGGCGGAAGCGTCCCGGGTCGCCGACGATCTCTTCCGGCATGCCGTCGGCCGCCCAGCAACCGAGCTCGATATTCTTGCTCTGAGCGGCGGCGGACATCATTTCCAACACATCTTCCACCGCCTCGCGGGGATCGAACTCGAGATGCTCCAGCTCGAGTTTGCCCGCTTCAATTTTTGAAAAATCGAGGATGTCGTTGATGATCGAGAGGAGGGCGTCCCCGGATTTGCGGATGGTGTCGCCGTAGTCGCGTTGCTCCTCGGTCAAGGTGGTGTCGAGGAGCAGCCCGGTCATGCCGATCACGCCGTTCATCGGCGTGCGGATCTCGTGACTCATGTTCGCGAGAAAACTGCTCTTGGCTCGGGCCGCGGTTTCGGCCTGTTCTTTTGCAAGCTGAAGTTCGCGCGTCCGCTCGCGGATACCCTGTTCCAACCTTTCGTTCTCCTGCCGCAGGCTCCGCATGCGCCAGCGGAAAAGACCGGCGATCCCAAGGCAGGCGATCCCGCCGAGTCCGGTGTAGAACCACCAGGTTTGATAAAACCACGGGCTCTGAATCACGCTGATTTCGGCCCCCATCGGGTTCCACGCGCCCTGATCGTTCGCGGCAATGGCTTGGAAGGTGTAGCTGCCGGCGGGCAAATTTGAGTAGAACGCGGTGCGGCGTTGTCCGGCATCGACCCAGCTCTTGTCGTATCCATTCAGTCGATATCGGTAAGACAGGCTGTCGGTCCGCACAAAACTCGGGCTGGCGTACTCGATGGTCAGGTTTTGGGTTCCGGGCCGCAGCCGGATTTGTCCGGTGATGGGGATTTTCGCGCCGTCGACCACCACCTGCTCGATCGTCGTTTCCGGCGCTGGCACCGCGGGATCCACGTCGCGGGGACGGACCTTGACCACCCCGGCACGGGTCGCGAACCAGAGATCGCCGTCCGGTCCTTTTTGCACCACGGGGTGATTGTCTCGCCCGACCGGACTGACAATCACGCCTTCCGTCGCGCTGGCGTGGCGAAACGTGCCCGGCGCGACATGGCTGTGACCGCGTGCGATGTCGATCAGCTCGGTCTTGCGCGCCCACAAGATTCCTCGCGCACACCCAAACCAGAGATGGCCAAAATCATCTTCCGCGATCGCGGCCAGGCTGTTGTTGAACGGCTCGGAGAGCTCGGGGGACGACAGCCATTGACCGTCGGTGAAAATGACTAAACCGCGGCGTTTGCCGAGCCAGACCGTGCCCTCGGAGTCCACGTGAATCGCTCGCACATCGAGGTCGGGATGACCGTTGTTCGCGTCGTAGACGGTCGCGGCCTCGTTTTTCCACTGCACGACGCTGCTGGTCAGGGCCAGCGTGATGGTTTCATCCGGGCCCTGCGCAATCGCTTGGAGGCTGTCGGCCGCCGTACCGATCGTGCCAGCCATGGATTTAAATGCGCCGTCGCGATAGCAGAAGACGCCGCCCCTTTCCGGGCCGAACCATAATGTGCCGGAGCGATCTTGGAAGATGACACGCACAAAGTGCAGGTCGGGATAGGCCTTCAACGCACCGTCTTTCCAGGCGTAGAGCCCGCCCCGTGTGCCGATCCAAACGGTGCCGTCGGCCGCGGCGAAAATCGACCAGACATCCGCATCGCGGCCCGGGCCTGGGATGATCGAGGTTTGGGTATTGTCGCGGTCGATACGAACTGCGCCGAGGTTGCCTGTGCCGGTCCAAACCGCGCCCTGCGCGTCGATCGTCACCGTCCGCGTCATTTCAGGCGGCGGCTTCGGTTGAGTGTAGACCATCTGGAAGGCGGTGGGGCGCATCCAGAGCATGCCGTGGCCGGAGGTGGTGACCCAATAACTGCCCTCGCGGTCCTTGAGAATTCCGCGGCAATATTCGGCCGGAGTCTGGATTCGTTTGAAGAGGGGATGCTCGGCGTTTTCGGAGACGTAGAGGGACTTCGCTGCGATCCAGAACCGTCCGTCGGGTTCCAAAAGAAATCCCGTCCCCATCTCCGAGCCGAGGCCTTCTTCTGCGCCCATCTTTTGCCAGTCTTCACCTTGGCGGCGATAGATTCCTTTTTCGGTGCACAACCAGAGCGTGCCGCGCGGAGCCTCGATCATCCGATTGGCCGTCTGGGTGTCTCCTCCGATCAGGGGGATGCGGGTGAACGTATCGCGGTCGTAGGAGAGGAGTCCACCGGCGCGAAGACCAATCCAGAGGCGATCGTTGGCGTCGAAATAGAGGCGCTGCACGTTCGCGGTCGGCGGACAGAGCGTGGAGTCTGCCACTTGGCTCCAGCCGGTTTTTTGCTTCTGCCAAATTCCCTGGCCGGCGGTCGACATCCACAGTGTACCAACTTTGTCGATACAGAGGTCGGTCACGGGCAGATGGATCTCGGGATAAGCGGTGAAGGCGCCGTCCCGGTACGAGGCCAGACCTTTTTGCGTCCCGACCCAGAGCGTCCCGGCGGCGTCTTCGGCGAGACAACGGATCAGATCGTCGGGCAAGCCCGGCGCGTTGACGGTGAGGAAGGTGACAAAACGCGTGCCGTCGAAGCGGGACAGGCCGGCCCCGGTGGCGGCCCAGATGTGACCATCCCGGGTTTGCAAGAGCGCGTGAGCCACGTCGCTGCGCAATCCGTTATTGATCGTGAACGGCGTGAAAGCGTAGGAGTCGTCGGGCGTGGGCGCCGCCACGAGCCGATCAAAACCGAGACCGCTCCCCGCCAGCAACAAGGCGATGAGAGGAACAGCGCGTACAAGCGAAAGCAGACATTTCCAAGGCAGCTTACGAGTTACCAGGAGAGGGGTGGTCTGAATGTACACGTGAAACCAAGATGATGGGCCTTTGGCTACCACCCCGACAAGTGGGTGAAACCTTAATCGATTATGCGGGCATCCAGCAGAGACCAGGTGAAGCGTGTTTGCTAATCATCGGACCGCGGCAGGGCGAGAACGAATAAATCCCTAGAAATAGTTTTAGCGCATACCTTAAGAGAGCTGCCCTTGATTGGATTCTTTCGTCCCGCTTCTCTAGGGAGAATCCCTCATCACCGTGCACTTCGATCGGAGTTGCCCCGCGGTCCGAGCTCTTCCCACCATTAACCCCCTGCTGCCCTGCCGGGCCGGTCCCGTCTCCATGCTTTGGATTTTCTCATGATTCGAACTCTGCTTTTTTTCTCTCCTTGGCGGTGTCGCTGGTGCGGGCTCGTTCTTCTCGCGAGTGCGCTCCTCCTCACTCGATCGACCGCTGAACCGCCGGCCGAGGTTTTGGGTGACACCGGGATTGCGGGCGACCAGTCCGCTCAGCCCGGCGCGACTTACGGGCAGCCGATGCCGGCGGGACCTTTTCAACCGACCTGGGAATCCATTCGTGCAAACTACCAAACGCCCGAATGGTTCGGAGAGGCCAAATTCGGGATTTTCCTCCACTGGGGCCTCTACTCGGTCCCGGCCCACGGGAGCGAGTGGTACGTGCGCTACATGTACGGCGGCAACCCCGGCTTCGTCCGCTGGCACACCGAGCACTTCGGACCACCGGAGAAATTCGGCTACAAGGATTTCATTCCTCTCTTCACCGCCGCGAAATGGGACCCCGACGCGTGGGCCGAGCTGTTCAAGAAATCCGGCGCGAAGTACGTGGTCCCCAGTGCGGAACACCACGACGGTTTTTCCCTCTGGGACAGCGCGATCAACAAGTACAACGCCAAAGCGATGGGCCCGAAGCGCGATTTGATCGGCGATCTCGCCGTGGCGGTGCGGAAGCAGGGCCTCAAGTATGGCGTTTCCAACCACAGCAACGCTCACTTCAACTTCATCCCGCCGTATCCAAAAAGTGATCAATACGATCCCGAATGGGCGGAATTCTACAGCGTGGCCGATCGAAGCGAGGCCGCGCATAAAAAATTCCTTGAAACTTGGGTGACGAAGAACTTCGAGCTGATCGACAAATACCAGCCGGACCTTCTCTGGTTCGACATGAATGGCAACGACCGCAGTTGGGACCCGCAAAAACTCGCCGTTGCCGCCTACTACTACAACCGCGCGAAAGCGTGGGGGAAGGCGGTTTCCCTCAGCACCAAGGGCGCCGCCTACCTCGCCGGCTCGGTCATGGACTACGAACGGCAGGGGCGGATCCTGCCGCGAGGGATCAAGGACTTTGCCTGGGAGGTGGACGACCCAATGGGCAACAAGTTCGGTTACGTATCCGAAATCAAATACAAGCCGACCGCTTTGCTAATTCACCGCTTGATCGATTGCGTGAGCATGAACGGAAATTATCTGCTCAATCTCTCCCCGCGGGCCGACGGCACCATCCCGGAGGAGCAGCAACAACGGCTCCTCGAAATCGGGCATTGGCTCTCGATCAATGGCGAAGGAATCTACGGCATCCGGCCCTGGACGCGTTACGGCGAGGGTCCTTATTATAGTGCTCCACCGGATACGTCCAAACCTCCGGGCCCGGACGATCCGCCGAGCGAATCCTACACCGCGAAGGAAATCCGCTTCACCCGCAAGGGCGATACGCTCTATGCGATCGTGATGGACTGGCCCGGTGAGCGCGCCGTGGTCACCTCGCTCGCACTGGGTTCGCCCGACCTTCCGCCCGGCGATATCGAGAAGGTGGAGCTGCTGGGTCACCCCGCGCCGCTCGACTTCACCCAGAATGCCGAAGGCCTCGTGGTCATGATGCCGGAGAAGAAGCCGTGCGACTATGCCTATGTCCTGAAGATCACCGGACTTCAGCTGACCAAGCGAAGTGCGCCGGCCACCGCAACCACCGCCGCACCCTGATGGGCACTCTAGGTTGAGCGCTGGCTGCTCCGTCCAACTCTTGGATACAGGTGGCTTTTTTCTGGTCGTGACGACCGCGGTTGGACAGGTTCTCCGAATGCGATTTGGCTTCATCGCGGTGCTGATCGGGTGGGTGGTGCTCGCGTGCACCACGATTTCGGCTTTCGGCGAATCGAGACCCCGGCCGGTTTGGCCGGAGACCGCAAGTGACGCTCCTTCTGATCCCAAGCTCGTTTCCGGCACGCTCCCGAATGGCTTTCGGTACCTGATTCTGCCGAACGAGGAACCGAAGCGGCGCGTCTCTCTCCGATTTGTGGTCGCGGTCGGTTCGCTTCACGAAGCGGAGGAGGAGCGAGGGCTCGCCCACTTCGTCGAGCACATGGTTTTTCGCGGCACGCGGGCCCACCCTGGCGACTCGATGACGGCGGAGCTTCAGCGGATGGGCGTCGGCTTCGGCGCGGAGAACACCGCCTTCACTTTTTACGATCACACGACCTACCATCTCGACTTACCGGATACACAAGAGGCGACGCTGAAACGCGGAATGGAAATGGTTCGCGAGTATGCCGAAACCGTTTCTTTCGATCCCAAATTCATCGAGCTGGAGCGCGGCGTGGTGTTGAGCGAAAAAGCGACGCGCGACACCTCCGACTACCGACGGGCCATGGCCAACGTGAGTTTTCTTTGGCCGAATTCCCGAGTCGCCCATCGCGCGGTGATCGGGACGGAGGAGACGGTGCGAAAATTCACCCGCGATCAGCTCGTCGCTTTTTATGACGCGTGGTACCGGCCCGAGCGCATGGCATTGATCGTGGTCGGCAATATCGATCCAGCGGCGGCGGAGAGGTTCGTCCGCGAAACGTTTACCTCGCTCGAAGCGCGTGCTCCCGCCCGCGAGGAACCCCCTGAGTTGAAGCCGACCGAGGCGGCCGAGCCGACGATCGATGTTTTCCGAGATCCGGCCATCATTGGGATGAACCTGCTGTTCGAGCACCCCCAGCGTCGTCCCGAGAAACCGCTGCTCCGCGCGGATCGGATCAAGGAACTCCACCGCGCATTGGCCTTCTCGATCTTTCAACGGCGGCTCCAACGCATTGCCTACGATTCGAAGGACGGCATGGGTTCTCCGTCAGCCTATATGTCCTATCCGATCCGCGGCTGGCAGGTCGCCAGTTTCGGCGCGTCTGGAAAAGCGGATACATGGACCAAACTTGCGACCGAGATCGAGCAAGAGCACCGCCGAGCTTTTCAATTCGGTTTCACTCCGCAGGAGCTGGAAAACATCCGCAAAGAATATCAGGAGGGTTACGAACTCTCGGTTCGGGTCGCCCGCTCTCGGCAATCGGAATGGCTGGCCGGCGAACTGGTCGACCGGCTGCTCCAGGGCGAGTCTTTCATGTCGCCCCAGATGGCCTGGGACGATGTGCGGGAAGCATTGGCCGCGACCACCCTGCAGGATTGCCGCGCGGCCTTTCGCGCGTCGTGGGGCACGACCCCTCTGCACGTCTTCGTCACCACGCACTCGATGATTCGGATCACCCTGAGCGACGTTGCCCGCGTGCTCAACGCCAGCCGCGAGGTCGAGATTCATCCCTTGGAAGCGCAGAAAGCGGTCGAGTTTGCCTACAACGATTTTGGTCCGCCGGGTACCTTGGCCAAGGACCGGGTGGTTTCAGATTTGGATCTTCACCTCGGCGAGTTTTCCAACGGCGTCCGGCTCAATTTCAAGGCGACCAACTTCGAGGCCGACCTGGTTCATTTTCAAGTCCGAGTGGGCGAGGGGATGCTGGCCTTGCCGGAAAATAAACCCGGGCTTCGCCTCCTCACCCAGTACACCTTGCTGCCGGGTGGATTGAAAAAGCACAAAGAGACGGAGATTCGCGACCTCCTCTCCGGCCACAGTTTGAGTTACCGCTTTCAGGTCGATCACGACGCGTTCTTGTTTTATGGATACTGCTCGCGCCGCGATCTGTCCTTCGCGATGAAAATGATCGCGGCCTACTGCACCGAGGCGCGTTTCGATCCCGAAGCGATGCGCGATGCCGAAGCTTCCTACAACACACTCTGGGCCGACCTCGAGGCCGCGGCGGGCGGCCCGATTAGCATGGTCGATGAACGGCTCATGCTGGGCGACCGCCGCTTTGGCGTGCCTTGGCGCCGCGAATTCTCCGAATGCTCCATCGCCGATGTAGAGGCCTATGTCGGGCCGCAGCTGAAAAAAGGCCCGATCGAAATGAGCATCGTGGGCGACACGACCTGGTCGGAAGCCTCGGCGGCGGTCGCTCAGACCTTCGGTGCGCTGGCCCCGCGGCGCGCTCGGGTCGAGCGTTCGGCCCGAGAACTCCCGGATTTCAAAGCCGACCGAAAGAAACCCTACGTCTATTTGACCCCCGCCCGCCTCAAGCAGACCGCGCTGGCCTGGTACTGGCCGATTTCGCCCGGCGGCGCGCACCGCGATCGCCGCTGCGATCTTCTGGCCGATGTGGTGGAGAACCGGATACGCATGAGGTTGCGGGAGGAATTCGGCGCGGCTTACGCGCCCGAAGCCAAGTTCGTCGCATACGACGGTCTGCCGGCGGTCAGCTATTTCATGGTCTATGCCGAGGTGGAGTCGAGCCGCGCGGCCGAGGCGGCGGAAATCGTCAGTCGCGAAATGGAAAGTCTCCGAACCCAGGGCATCACCGAAGACGAATTTGTCCGCGCCAAACAACCCTTCCTCCACGACCGCGAAGACAACCCGCGAAACAACGGCTATTGGTGCTACACCGTCCTGCGCGAGCCGCAGCGGCGTCCCGAATTGCTCGAAGCAGCGCGCGATCGCGCGGCCGACCTGGCCGCCATCACCCGCGAGGAATTGCAGAAGCTGGCGGAGAAATCTTTTGTTGCGAAGAAATCCTATTTCCTCGTCGCGGAGCCCGGGAGGGCCCACGCCTGGAAAAAATGACCTCGGTCGGGTGTAGTGGAAATAGCCCTACCGGTGCGCCGGGGCCGAGGCGCCGGCGAGGGTTTCACGCACCGCGGCCACGATCTCGAAGGAACGAAGCCGGGCCGCGTGGTCGAAGATCTGGGCCGTGACCATGAGCTCGTCCACTCCGGTCCGCGCGAGAAACGCTTCGAGGCCGCGTTTGACCGTCTCGCGCGAGCCGACGATCGCCTCGCGCAGCGCGTGCGCGAGGGTGGCTTTTTCGATCGGCGACCAGGCCACGTCCGGATTTTCCAGCGGCGGCGGCAACTGCCCGGGCGTACCAAGGCGCAGATTGATGAATTGTTGCTGCAACGAGGTGAAAAGCCTCTGGGCCTCGCGATCCGTCTCGGCCGCGATCACGTTAGCTCCGGCCATGGTGTGGGGCTGGTCGAGAACCTCGGAGGGCTGGAACTCGCGGCGATAAAGCGCGAAGGCTTCGATCATTTGGTCGGGAGCGAAGTGCCCGGCAAAAGCGTAGGGCAGACCGAGGGTGGCCGCGAGCTCGGCGCTGAAGAGGCTCGAACCGAGGAGCCAGATCGGAATGGTCAGTCCGGCTCCGGGCACGGCGCGTACTGCTTGGCCGGATACGGCGGGCTTGAAGTAGGATTGGAGCTCGACCAGGTCCTGGGGAAAGGTGTCGGCGCTGCCCATGCGTTCGCGGCGCAGGGCGCGGGTGGTGCGCTGGTCGGTCCCGGGGGCGCGACCGACGCCGAGGTCAACGCGGCCGGGAAAAAGCGATTCCAGAGTCCCAAACTGTTCGGCGATGACCAGCGGTGAATGGTTGGGCAACATGATGCCGCCGGACCCGATCCGAATTTTGGACGTGCCGGCTCCGATGTGGCCGATCACCACCGCCGTCGCCGCGCTGGCGATGCCCGGCATGCTGTGGTGCTCCGCCACCCAGTATCGGCGGTAGCCCCACTGCTCCGCGTGCTGCGCCAAATCGAGAGTGTTGCGCAAAGCCTGGGAGGCGTCGCTCCCTCGCGGGATCGGAGACAAGTCGAGGACGGAAAACGGAACCATCCTCCACTATGACACAGGATGGACTGTTTGCCAGCGGGCGACCAGGCGTGGCCCTTCTGCCCGTTGTAGCCGGGGGCGCCGACCCCGGGGTTCGAGATCGACGAACCCAATACCCCGGGGTCGGCGCCCCCGGCTACAACCGGGACATCTCGAAAGCAAATGGGAATGAGCCGTCACTCCGGCCGCTCGCCGTCGCCGTAGTGAAGTGAGCACTACGGGGCCTAAGACCGCATGGCGTGCTCTGCCTCTTCGCGTGTCTCGCAGGTGATGATTTTCACCTCCGCCCCGTAGTGGAAACGGCCGAGGATGTTAAAACCAATGTCCTTCCGCGGGTCCGGAACGATGCGTACCACCGTCCCAACGCCGTGAGCGCGAGAGAGGTCCATGATCACCCGGATGGTTTGTTCGCAGCCCATGTCCATACTCTCGAGGGCCGTGAGGTCGGTGATCAGCCAAAAACCGGGGCGAACCGATTTGAGAAGACGAGTGAACTCCGGCACCTCTTTCTGCAGCGCGGCATTTTCAACTTTGCCTTGAAAAAGAGTGTAGAGCCGGTTGGTGGAGCTGTCCGCTCTCATCTGTAAAACGTCGGCAACCATGGCCGTGAGTCTCGACCGGCTCCCGGGACAAAGCAACCTTCCGTCCGAGCGTTTTCGAGGAAAAGTGGGGTGGTACGCTTCGGCGGACCACTGACGACACGGGTTTTGTCTTTAATTATAATCCCCAATCTGGTCGCCGGATTTGACAGGAGGGTGAGGGCGCGCGAATGAAGATCTGCGTCACCTCTCTGTTCATCGACCGTTTTGCGTGATCCATGCCCCTTGTAACCGAGCTTCACGTCAATGGAACGACCCGTCCCCTCCAGGCCGATCCGGACCGCCCTTTGCTCAGCGTGCTCCGCGATGACCTTGGCCTGACTGGGACCAAGTATGGCTGCGGAGAAGGCCAGTGCGGCGCCTGCATGGTTTTGGTCGACGGCCGGGCGACCAACTCGTGTATCACGCCCGTGGGTACGCTGTCCGGGCGAAAAATCGTCACGGTCGAAGGCCTTGAACACGACGGCCAGCTGCACCCCGTCCAGGCCGCCTTTCTCGAGGAAGACGCGTTGCAGTGCGGCTACTGCACC
>Ga0070717_10000165_pt1 | contig 49913 bp, 48 predicted proteins | sample LARL113metaG_FD_71366 | JGI IMG/M metagenome (GOLD analysis project Ga0070717, IMG submission 71366) | Corn, switchgrass and miscanthus rhizosphere microbial communities from Kellogg Biological Station, Michigan, USA - LAR L11-3 metaG | ecosystem: Host-associated > Plants > Roots > Rhizosphere ...
CAGAGGTGCCACCATCGAGCTCGTCCAGGCGCTCTGCGCAGCTGGCGTGCGGTCGGGTCTACTCGAGGCGACATATCAAGGCGCCAAGATCAGCACACCTTCCGATCACCGCCTCGACCGCGTCTTTGGAAGGCTCAACGACTTCCGGGGTACTTCCTTTGCACCACCGTCGGCAGGACCTAGCGTAGAAACGAGGGTCGAGGTCGCGGCCGGTCTCGACAAGCTAACCGGCACGAAGTCGCCGATAGACACAGCTGGTCTAGCAGCTGCTCTCCGCGATTACTTCGGGCCCGACCGTGAGGCGTGCGCGACTATCGGCGCTGGTCTCAAGGGCGCGGATCTGACCGTGCCCGACGCGGTGACCCGACTTCAGAACATCGTCGGGTCGTTCCGCTTCGGCGCTGATGCGGACGTCGTTACCACCGCAGCGTCGGCCTGGGCCGATCTGGCCGCGGACCACGGCACGGTCCGCAAACTCGCGGAGACGCTCGACGACGATTTACCGCTAATCCGCAAGGCGCGCGCCGAAGTCAATGCCGGCGCCGATGGTCTCCCGAGCGATGCCGCCACGGCCCGAACCGAGCTCGCCGACCTGCTCGCCGCCGGCGACTTCATGACTCATCGAGGACAGATCAGAGAACTCACAACCAAGGTTGGAGACGCTCGTAGGAAGACCGTAGCCGAGACTATGGCCGCTCTCACCGCGAAGGTGGAGGCCATGCGAGCTGGATTGCGACTGCGTTTCCCCGATATGGATGCAGCCAAGTTCGATGAGGCACTTCGTCCCGTCGTCGAGCTATTGCCCTCAGAGCCGCCGGCCGAGATCAATCTGGGGGATCTTCGTGCCCGCTTGGAGGTGGCCGAGTCACGCAGCGCCCATGCCTCAGGCGTGTTAGAGGAACTCCAAGCCGCTGGCAACCTGGTTCGCGTGGTGGTGAGCCAGATCGTCACCGAGGCCATCACGTCGGAAGGCGAGTTGGATGTCGCGCTGGATCGTATCCGTCGCGTGGTGATGGAGGAGCTGGACGAGCCCGGCAAGCAGGTCCGTCTCCAGTGACCCCCACAGCTGCGACGACTTTCACGACTCCCGGCCTCGACCTCGGGCAGCGATCGACGCTGGAGAGGCTCGTCATACGCGCCCGCGTCTTACTCGAGAGTGACCTTGCGACCCTAGCCGAAGGCCGCTATGGCATCCACCTAGACGGCACCTTCGAAGACGGAGCGACCCTTCCCGATGCCACCGACAGACTCACGCGAGGAGACCTTGCCGAGATAGTGGCTCACCTGACGACATTGGGCGAGGATGCACCCGGCGCGGTCGCCCGCCTTCTGCGCGAAGCCGCGTTCACCCACCTCAACCGGCTGGTTGCGGTTCGGATCGCTGAAGCAATCGGCCTGCTTCCTGAGTCACTCGCCAACGGACCGCAATCGCGAGGCTTTAGGGATCTCGGCGAGATCATGCCGCTGCTCGCCAGCAACTACCGCGCCTATATCCGCCTCTGCGGGGACGAACTCGCTGCCGATGTCCCTGCCCTGTTCGACCCCCGCAACCCACTCCTTGCGCTGGAACCCAGCACCGCAGTGTTTGATGACCTCGTGGCCCTTTTCGCCGATCCCGACGCAATCGGGATCTGGGCCGCGCCCGACACGCTCGGGTGGGCCTACCAGTTCTTCAATACGGCCGACGAGCGGCGCGCGATGCGTGACGCGGGAGGTCCTCGGACGTCGCGCGAGCTCGCGGTGAGAAACCAGTTCTTCACACCGCGTTATGTCGTCGACTTCCTGGTGCAGAACACCCTCGGCCGCCGACTCGTCGAAGACGATCCCACAAGCCCGATCCTCAAGGAGCTGCCTCTCCTTCTGAATCCGCCGATTGAGCGGGGACCATCGCTTGACCTTGACGACATCAAGTGTCTCGACCCAGCATGCGGGAGCGGACACTTCCTGCTCGGATGTTACGACGTACTCGAGCGCGCCTGGGAACTGGCCGGCGTACCCGCTTCTGAGTCCGCGCCGAAGATTGTTGCTTCGCTCTGGGGCGTCGACATCGATCCCCGCTGTGCCCAGGTCGCTAGTGCGGCAATTGTCTTCCGAGCCCGACGCAGTTGCCGAGACCTGGTACTGCCCCGCCCAAACATCATCACTGCCCGAGGCCTTCCTGGCGGATCGGATGCGTTGCCGCCTCATCTTGACTTAACCCCTGAACAAAGGCATCTGGTCGATCGAGTAAGCGAGGTTTTAGACCAAGCGCCACTCCTGGGCACACTCTTGAGAGCCGAGGACGCGCTCGACCGAGAGATTCGCCATGGTCTGTTCGGAGGTGTTCCCGGAACACTCCCGCTTACAGATGCGGCAGCCGAGGCTACCGAGCGCGAGTTACTCACGCACTTAAAAGCTGTCGCGGACCAAGCCTCATCCTCGGTCGCCGAACGCCTGCTGGCTGCAGAGGCCGACGATGCTCTGCGGTTAATCGATGTGGTCCGGCAGCGCTACGACGTCGTACTTATGAATCCACCGTTCGGCGAGCCGGTGCCAATTACCAAGACTTACCTCCGGACCGCTTATCCGTGGATCCCCACGCGCGACTACAACCTTCTTGCAGCATTTGTTGGACGAGGGCTTGAGTTGTGCAAAGCCGACGGCTACCTCGGAGCTCTCACCTCGCGAGCGGGCATGTTCCTGACAACGTTCGAGAAGTGGCGCCGTGAGATATTCATCGGCAACCGGCTAACCTCGTTGGTCGATCTTGGCTACGGCGTAATGGAACAGGCGATGGTTGAGGCAGCTGCTTATGTGATCGGGCGGGGCAAGCCACCCTCGGACCACGAGGGTACGTTTGTTCGGCTTCTGAAAGATGTCGATCGAGGCGCCGCGCTGAGAGAGGCCATAGGAGCGGATCGCGCCAAGCTTGAAGACCATCGCGTCTATCACGTCCTGACTTCCGACTTTGATGCCATCCCAGGCGCGCCAATCGCTTACTGGATGAGCCGTTCGCTCCGCCGGCTTTTCAGTGAACTACCTCAACTCGAAGGCAGCGGTGCCGAGGCGCGCCAAGGATTGGCGACGGGTGATGACTTCCGATTCGTGCGAACGTTCTGGGAGGTCGATCCGCGATCCATCGGTCGCAGCGTCGCGGAGACCATGGCGGGCAGGAATTGGTGCCCATTCGCCAAAGGCGGTGACTATAGCCCTTATTGGTATGACATCCACCTGGTGGTCAACTACGGGCCAGATGGACAAGTTTTGCGTGACTTTCCGGGCTCCGTCATCCGCAATCCTCAGTATTACTTCCGGTCAGGTGTGACTTGGCCCGAACGAACGGCTAGCGGGTTTGGGCCGCGCCTCTTGCCGGCCGGTTGTGTCTTCTCCCATGTAGGACACGGTGCATTTGCTCTCGCTGATGCGTGGTCCCTCCTTGGCGTCATGAACACCCGACTCTTCGCCACCTTGCTCTCGGCGTTCCTCGCGGCTGGTGAGGAGGCAACATCCGGGAGTCCAGCTAAACGTTACTCGGTCGGAAGCGTCCAGCGGACGCCTTGGCTCGGACACCTCCTCACCGACGAAGGGCTTAGTGGCGTGGCGTCGCATGTATCGGTCGTGTGTGCGGCAATCGAGTTGGCGGACCGTGCCGACGAGACGGCTCGCCGTTTCACAGCACCCGCAATGATGGCATCTGGAAATCAGTCTCTCCAGGCCACGGCCGCCGAACGTGTCGACGCTCTTGAGACTGCAGCGATTGCCGCGATTGAATCGTCGATTCAGATTGAGTCAAGTATCCACAGGGCCTGCGACGTTTCTGAGGATACCCTCGAACAGATCGACGACGAGTGGGGCCAACATCCAGCTGCCTACCCATCGATTCCCCTAGATCCGTCTGAGGCACTCGAATTTACCAGTCTCTATTCAGCGCCAACGGACGAGCTCGTCGATCGACTGGTCGCTCTTCGCGGAGCTTCGAAGTCGATCACCCTTCAGAACTACGTTGCGGATCGCCGACTAGAGATTCTTTCGCACGCCTTCGCGCGACATCCCCGGACACTGCAGGACACGCGCCGAACGCTGGGCCTTTTGCCGCCAGAGGAACCCAAACGCTCCGCTAACGAAATACTCTCGTATCTTGTCGGTGCCGCATTGGGCCGATGGGATGTCCGGATTGCGCGAAACCCAGCTCTCGCGCCCGCGATGCCTGCGCTGGTCGATTTAGTCCCACTTTGCCCACCGGGCATGCTCCTGGACTCTGACGGGTTTCCGGCTACGGGGGCTCCGGCCGGATATCCATTGGAGTTGCCTCCATCGCGACTGCTCGTCGATGAGCCGGGCCACAGGTGGGACATCGAGGCGGCGGTCTTGCAGGCCGTGGGCGCTCTGTTCGACGACCCGATCGCGATCGTCGCAGGGCTCCTGGAGATCTTGGGTCAGAAGACCATCCGTGATTATCTCCGCAGGCAGTTCTTCAAGGACCATTTGTCTCGCTACACGAAGAGCAGACGCAAGGCTCCAATTTACTGGCCGCTGACCGTGCCGTCAAAGAACTGGGGCATCTGGGTCTACGCGCCGATGCTCAACCGCGAGGCCCTGTACGCCGTAGCGGGCGAGGCGGGACGACGCGAACGGCTAGCAGGTGAGGCGATCGCCAGGCTTCAGCGAGAGCAGCGCGAAGGCGGCGCCGGCCGACCCGTGGGGAAGGTGGTCGCCGAGCTCGATGCGGAGGAGTTGCTGGCCGAGGAACTCCGGCGCTTTCGCACCGAGGCCGAGCGTGTTGCCGGCCTCGGCTGGGGGCCCAACCTTGACGACGGCATAATCCTTTGCGCGGCCCCGCTCGCAGACCTGTTTCCGGCATGGCCTGATGCAAAGGCGGCATTGATGGAGCTTCGTTCGGGCGAGTACTCGTGGGCAACGGTCGCTGCCTGGGCGGACAAGCTGTGACTACCATGCGCGACCATCTGGCATCCGAGCTGGCCAAAAAGGTAGGCCAGAAAGGAGTAGTCGTCTGGCAAGACCCGGAGCGCGAGTACACCGACGTTGCTGCGTCACTCTGCCCACCCGACGCCCGCTTCGTAGCCTATAAGGGCAGCTGGTACGCCCTGCGTCGCGAGGTCGAGCCACTCCTTTCCGGCGACGCTCCACCCAATCTGGTGATTTACGCTCCTGCGCGGGCCCCCAGCGAGGATCCCCTCGAGGAGTTGCGTGCCGCTGGGTGTACGTACACTCTCCGGCTCTCAACACTTGCCAAGAACGCCCTCAAGGGTCAGCTCAGCGAGCAGCGTTTGGCCGAGATTGGCAATAAGGCCCGCACTCTGCTGGAAGCGGAGACGGCGGTCGGCGGCGACGCAAGCGGTGATGTTCGTCTGATCAGCGTTCTAGGCGCCAGCGATGCTCGGACAATGGCACTTCGCATACTCACCGGAGAGCGAGCCACTGAGTTAGAAGGCGGCGCCTCCTGGGCGGCGGCGGCCGAATTGCTCTCGGCTCAACTCGGCGGGACATTGACCGGGTCCGGAGACGACCTTCGTCGGGCTGCCCTTCGTCAGATGGTCCTTACAGCAATTGCGGGTGCGAAGGATCCGCTGCCGAAGGCACTCGCCCCGGCGTGGGAACCCGTTAACGCCGACCAGCGGCGACGGACCGCTGACCTACTCACAGCATGGCAGGGCGACCCCTCCTACCGCGACGACTACGGTTCGCTCGCACGGGATATCGATGAGGAGCTCGGTCTCAGCAGCACCCTGAAGTGGACGAATCAACTCGCCGATTGCGTCGCGACTCCCGCCATCGAAGAGGTGGTCTTTGCGGAAGCCGTGACCTTACTCGGCGCAGGCGACACGACGGCCGCCGGACTGCTCGCCGAGAGGCGGCTCCGAATCAGCCCTTGGGTCCAGCCCCAGGGACCAAGCAGGGACGACTGGGCGACAACGGCACGGAAGTGGCGCGCCATTCAAGCTACCGCCGATCTGCTTAACGCCGTAGCCGAGACCAAGCCACCCAAGGTCTCTGAGTCCGCGGCTCTACTCGACTGGTATATCCAGGTGGGGTGGAAGGTCGACCGTGCACATCGCCGGTTCGAGGTCGCTCGCAACGATCTTCGCATCCTTGGGGTGCTGGAACCATCGTTCACTGCCACCCGAGGCGTGTACGACCAGTGGCTCGACGGTACGCTCCTCGCCTTCACGACCGCCGTTGAGAAGGCCGGCTTTGATGCCGGATCCCTTGTCCGCCAGGGCGACATCCACGCGAAGTGGGTGCGCGACACGGCTGGGCCTGTCGCGTACGTCTGGGTGGATGCGCTGCGCTACGAGCTCGGGATCGACTTGCGGGAAGGCTTACGAGCGGATGGCCACACGGTAGACCTACACGCCGCGGTAGCCGCAGTTCCAACCATCACCCCAGTTGGCATGGCCAACCTTACGCCAGCCGCTGCGGCCGGACTCACTCTCGAGCTCGATGGCGGCGGCGACCTCGTTATTCGCGTGAGCGGTGCCAAAGTAACCAACGTTGCCGACCGTGTAGCCCGGCTTCGCGCCGCGCATGGAGACAAGGTCCTGGACCGGACCCTCGACTCGGTAGCGGGGCAAGGCGAGAAGGAACTCAGACGGTCGGTGGGCGACGCGAACCTCCTGCTTGTGCGCTCGCAGGAACTCGACTCAGCTGGCGAATCAGGAATGCTGAACGCCGCTTGGTCGCAGTTCAACGCCGTCCTTGAACTGCTTCGCAACCTCGTCGCCCGCCTTGGTCAAGCTGGTGTCCGGCGCATCGTTATCACCGCTGACCACGGCTTCGTGACGTTGTCCCGAGGCCTCGGGCCCGATCGGTCAATCGATCCCCCGACTGGCGGGACCGGAGACCTTCACCGTCGCGGATGGATTGGAAAGGGCGCCTCAACGACTCCGAGCACTCTGCGCGTCGCTGTGGCCTCCACCGGGATTCCAACTGATCTCGACGTGATCGTGCCCCGAGGTCTCGCCGTGTTCCGTGCGGGTGGTTCAAAGCAGTTCTTCCACGGCGGCTTATCGCCCCAGGAGCTCCTAATTCCGGTCATCGTGGTGGACACTCAACCTGCTCCGGCCCCGAAGGAGCTGGTGGTCGAAATCAGCATTGCTGGTGGCAGGATCACCACCGGGGCATTCGCAGCCACGGTCGGCTTCAGCGGCAACCTATTCACGACGGAGATTACTGTGCGGGTCGTGGCCCAGGGTCCCACCGGCAGCGGGGTCGTGGCTCGAGTGGTGTCCGGTGACGGGTTCGACCCCGCAACTGGTGCGGTGACCTTACGAGCTGACGGGAGTCCTCCCGTACTGACGTTCCAGGTAACCGCAAACCTGGAACGCGACACAGCCGTTGATATCGAGGTGTTTGACGCTCGCACTGGCGTTCGCCTTGGGGGCACCGAAGCGACCGTATCGGCCAAGATCGTGGTGGAGGACGATCTCGGATGACCGACACTGCTGCCCTCGCTAGCGCGGCCATGGATGAGCTTGACCGGCTCGCAAACGACGCCTACACGGGTCGTGTTGTCCGCAAGGACCTCGTCCGCCAGGTCAAGGTTGGAGCCAATGTGCCTGTCTACGTACTTGAATTCCTACTTGGGAAGTACTGCGCCTCGGACGATCCCGCCGCGATCGCAACCGGCCTTGAGGTCGTTAATCAGTCGTTGCGAGAGAATTTCATCCGTCCCGACGAATCCGAGAAGGCCAAGGCTGAGCTAAAGCGGAAGGGCAAGCATCGCCTTATCGACAAGGTCGATGTCCGCCTGGTGCCAAGTGAGGACAAGTTCTGGGCCCACCTCTCAAATTTCGGCGATAAGTACGTCAACATCCCGGACGACGTCGTCTATAAGTACGATCGGCTTCTCGGCGGGGGAGTTTGGTGCCAGCTCGACCTGGTCTACAACGTCTCGGACGATGAAGCCCAAAAGCGCCCCTTCTATATCCAAGCACTCAAACCCATCCAGGTCGCGGCTTTCGACATGGAGGAGTACGTTGCCGGGCGCGCTCGCTTTGACCGCGACCAATGGCTCGACCTAGTAATGCGCTCAATCGGACTCGAGCCGACGCACTTCGATTTTCGGGGCAAGCTTCTCGCGATCATGCGCATCGTGCCGATGGTCGAACGGAACTACAACCTGATCGAGCTCGGACCTTGGGGCACGGGCAAGTCATTCGTTTACCGGGAGACGTCGCCGAACGCAATGCTCATATCGGGCGGCAAGGTGACCGTGGCTCAGCTGTTCGTGAACCTCAGCTCAGGGCGAATTGGCCTTCTCGGTATGTGGGACGTGGTCGCGTTCGACGAGGTTGCTGGACTCGAGATGTCCGACTCGACCGTCGTCAACATGCTCAAGGACTACATGGAGTCTGGCTCATTCGCTCGTGGAAAGGAGGAGACCCCGGCCGAAGCGTCGTTGGTCTTCATCGGTAATACGAGCAAGCCGCACCAACAACTAGTCCAGACGGCCCATCTCTTTGCCGATCTACCGAAGGCGATGATCGATCCGGCTTTCCTCGACCGCCTGCATTACTACCTGCCTGGTTGGGAGGTGCCCAAGCTTGAGCAGAAGTTGTTCACTGGACACTTCGGTCTCGTGTCGGACTACCTCGCCGAGGCGTTGCGCGAGCTCCGCAAGCAAACCTTTGTGCGGGCGATCGACAAGGATTACGCGCTCGGCTCCCATCTCTCAGCCCGCGACGAGAAGGCCGTTCGGAAGACCGTCTCTGGGCTTCTAAAGATTCTTCACCCCGACGGTCAATGGACACATGGCGAGCTGCGCGAATATCTTGAGTTCTCGTTGGAGGGCCGGCGCCGCGTAAAGGAGCAACTTAGGAAGCTTGCGCCGCACGATTACGCGAAGACCGCGTTCTCGTACGTCGAGCGGGACACTGGCCGAGAGATCTGGGTTGACGTGCCTGAGCAACCCCAGGAGGTCGTGCATTCCGCCGACGCCGATCAAGCAGCTGGCCCGGAAGCCGCCGCGTCTCCAGCAATCAACGCCGCCTCCTCAATTGTTGAGCTTATCGCCGCCGGCGAGAGCGCTCACCTCGAGTTCAAGCAGACCGCTAGGGTCAACACTGTAACCAGGCAACGCGACCCAATCCTTGAGCTAATGGTGATCAAGTCCATTGCGGGATTCATGAACGGGCACGGCGGCGCGCTCCTCATGGGTGTGACCGATACGGGCGAGGTTGTCGGAATCGAGTCGGACATTAAGACCCTAGGAACCAAACAGACCCGGGACGGGTTCGGGCTCTGGCTCACAAACTTGCTCGACAACATGCTCGGCCCGACTGCGACGACCAACGTGGCTATCGACTTCGAGGAGCTGCCGAAAGGAACGGTGTGCCGAGTTGACGTCATGCCCGGTAAGAAGCCTGCGTTCGTTCGTGGCGGCAAAGGAGAGGCTGACCTCTACGTTCGGCTCAACAACTCCACGCGCCTGCTAAACACAGCCGATGCGCTGGACTACATCCACTCCCGCTGGCCTTAGCTGAGGCTGCGGTTCGGATGCGATGAACCCAGTGGTTTCGGTTGGATGTCGTCTAAAGGAATCGAGGAAGGGGGGCAGCCAAGGTCCACGGGGCGCGGTCTCGTCCCGCAGCCTAGGACATCGAGGTCCGGCTGCCGCTTGCATTGCGATCGTCGATGGACTGCCTAGCGATGAAGGCGAGGCCGTCCAATTCTCGCCAGGAGTCTGCTAGTTCGGTCACGTGGTGACGATCGGTGACGCTCGTCACTTGTTCGCAGTACCCGGCACGGCCTGCTCCTTCCAACAGATACTCCCAGGTGCTCAAGCCGTGGATCGCCATTTCAAGCCACCACCAAGCTGCCGACAGTTGATCGCTGTGATGTGGCAATAGCAACCGGGCCTCGGGGGTCGGATGGCCTCCAATCTCGCAGTGCCGACCATAGTCCGCTGCTCGGAACCTTCCCCTAGATCGATCACGAAGATGCCTGGGTTGCCACATTCGCAGTCGATCCCCTTTAGTGGCTCGCAGCCAGGCAGCGGCCTCGGCCTCATCCTCCGGTGGAATCGCTTCCGAAGCGGAACGGGGAGCGGGCCTCCACGCGGTCAGGTCCGATGATGAAGCCGCCCACCCAGAGAAGAGACCCGGCCTTGCGGAACGCCGGCACCAACGCTCGACAAAGGGCCTCGCGGGCATCGCCTGCGACTGGATCGTGCTGAGCGTCAGTCATAAGGATCTATCGCCGCCGTGTCAAGGGCCCATTCTAAACGAACACACGTTCGCGGGAGCTCACATTCTCAGGGGCACGTCAGCCAGCCCCCGGCCGTCCCGGCAATACAAACTGCTGGACCTCGATATGAGACCGTGAGTAGGCCATATGACTGAGTCCCACGCCCGGAGTTCAAAGAAACGGCTAGCACTCGAGATAGCGCGCTGTCCGGTCGTGGAGGCGGTGCTCCGGGCGGACCCAGCGGCGGCTGCCTGCCGCGCCGTCGTCGAGTACCAGAGGTGCGAGCCCGCGCTGCGCTGGGTACCTGAGCCTTGGTCCGGGCACCTCGCAGAAGCGGCGATCCTGCTCGTTTCATCGAATCCGGGCTCCGGCAAACCGAATGATCCACACTCTCTCGACCAAATCACCGCGTCCTCGAGCGACGACGAGATACTCCACTCGTTCGACAACGCGTTCGACGACGGACCCTGGCCGGGTGTCGCGGATGGGGTCTACCTTCGCGATCGCGATGGGATCCGCGGCAAGTACGTTCGCTATTGGGGATGGGCAATGAGCATCGCGGAAGAATTGCTGCAGCGCTCGCCTCGCCCAGGCCTTGATTACGCGCTTACCGAGCTCGTGCATTGCGGTAGCCGAGACGAGGTTGGAGTTTGGGATGCTGTCACTGACTGCGTCCCGCGGTACTTCGAGAGAGTGATGGCAACCGCGCCGGCGCCGGTCGTCCTGGTGGTCGGCGCGGTGGCGCGAGAGATGGTCCGCGTGACCCATCCGGAGCTCAGTCCGGTCGATGGCAGAGTCGTGACGGGTGTCCTCGGCGGTCGCAATCGCCTCATCGCCTATGTGCCGCACCCCTCTGCCTTTGGACCAAAGACGGTCATGGCATCCGTTGGCGAGCCGGGGCTAGCCGAACTCCGGTCGGCCCTAGCCGGCTGAAGGCTCAGCCAAGGATGGGTCGCAAGCTTGCAGCGGATCTATGGCGCCGAGGTATTACCGGTGCGCGCAGCGCCACTCACGAAGCAGGTCACGTCCTCGCTGGGCATCTGTGGCTCGATGCGCTCCCACAGACATGCACGATCGTGCGGTCGGAGGAGCGGCAGGCTGGGTGTGACTGGGGAACCACACTCAACATTTGGACGCCGGCACCAGATAAGTGGGGCAGGATTCCAGAGATGGCGAAGCCACGACTGGTAAACCGGCTGCGCCTCTTCGTAGCCGGTGCCGTCACCACCCGCCTCTTCGGGCGGGAGCCAGGCGTCTGGTGGGCCGAAGACCGAGTGCGGGCAGTCGAGTACGCCAAATGGCTGGAAGGACTCGACGAAGGACGCCAGCGGCGCCGCGTCCTGGACACAATGCGCGACGTTTCGACGACTTTCGCTGAACCGAAGCCAATGGCGATCCTCACCGCGGTCGCAACCGCGCTCCTCACTGAACGGACACTCATATCCGAGCGCTTGGCTGAGGTTATGCGTCGCGCCGAGAACGCATCGATGCGATAAGCGGGAGCGGCGCGGACTGGAAATGCGGACGGCGTGCGCCTACAGTAGCTGCTTCACGAAGGCTGATCGATCTGGGCTTTGGGTGGTCGAGAGTCACAACCAGTCCGAGCTGCTTCCAGTAAATCAGTCGGTCATGAACGCTCACTACGATCACTCCGCTTGGATGATTCCGAACGCGCCAGCCCCGGGCCGTGCGAACAATGCACTGGATCAGCCCGACTCCGGCCACGGAACAACAGGGGTGGCGGTTGGAGGAGGATCAGGCCTGGCTCCTCAAGGGGGAGTTGGCCGATTTTGGCGCGGACTACCCGCAATAGCCGCTCAGTCCGACTGGATAACCTCGCGCAGACGTTGCACCGCTAGCGGTAGCTCGTCGCGCCACTCAGTCAGTAGGGGAGAGACCCATGCGGGTGCGTCCGAGAGGGAAACTGCCGCTCGAAGCTCGGCGTCGCTGATGCCCTGGATTTTCTCGATGGCACGATCCAGGTGACGTTCGAATTCGTCGGCGCTTCTGATCCGATGCACGCCGTGCTCTCGTGGTAGTGCGCGCTCGCCCATCGTCGTCGGTACCTCACCATTCTCGAGGCGTTTGAGGCGCCATTGGCTTGCATGGCCTCCATTCGAGCCGCGCTTAAAGAAGCCATCGAGAGAGCGGTGGTCATCCTCAGTTCCGAAGGCGATGTGGTGGTCGAAGAAGACGGGCACACCCTCCAGGTAGACCCGATTCCATGCCCCGGCATCGCGTCGCCGTGTCCAAAGCGAGAACGCGAGTTCGCTGGCGATGGCCTCGTCGAGGTCGCGGATCGGCAGTCCGTCGACCGCGGAGGTCTGTCCGACGCGGACCAATGGCGGACCCCCAGCGGTTTCAATGGGGGCCCCGTTCAAGTCTGTTGCTCCGGAGGCTTCCGAGCCGGCTACCGTCTCCGCGACATTGAGCCACGACTGTCCTAGTCGGCATCCCAGGACCTCCGGCCACGTGCCGTTCGGCTTCCTCAGCCAGAGCCGCCCATCCCAGACAACTAGAAATCCGATCATCGGCTCGTCGTGAATGTTTCGAAGTTCGGCTTCGATCGTCTCGACGCTTTGGCGCATCGCCCGAAGCCCGTCTGATTCGTCGATCACCGCGACAACTCTAGGCGCCAGTCCCCTCCCCAGTCGCCGATGAAACGGAGGTGACCGATGTACCGCGGATTGGACCTGATGCGGGTCTCATGCGCCAGCCCAACCGACACCCTGCCGTTCTCCACTCTCGGCGGAACCAGGCGGGTGTGGCTGATGACTATCGCCAGGAGGTGGCTTCGCCATCGACCTCGAGAAAGCACCTGCCCGGCGGCGTCGCCGAGAGCCGCGAAGGTTCCGGCGTCGATATTGAACCCGCCGATGACTAATACTCCGGGCGTTCCAGTCGCAAGCTGGCCCCTGAAGCCGGTACTCGCTCCTTTGATGGACTTCTCGACTAGCTCCACCGCCTCCGTTAGATGCATTGGTGAGGCTCTCTGGCCGAGCGAGAGGGAGCTCTTGACCTCGACCGCTAGGTTGTGTTGGTCCGTGACAACCATCCGCAGGTCTGGTGACCTGCCCGCTGACCCTGATGCGACCAGGAGGGTCCCAGGATGGCGCTCCTTCAGGGCACTGGCCACGGTCAAAGTCGTAACTGCGTGTAAGTAGTCGCGGGGATCCTGGATCGCGGCTTGGAACTCTGGCCAGACGGGGTCGGACCGCCACCGTTCCAAGGTCTCGAGGATCCCGCTGACCTCCACAATGGCCAGTACCGCGGCGCTCTCCGCCAGGCCGTCGTTTGGGCGATCCGCAGCGCGCTGAAGTCGCAGCAGGAGTTGAACGAGCCGGTTCTGATGGCGAGGGGGAGTCACGGAGGTCGCGCCCAACTGATAGCGCCGCACCAGATCCTCGAGGCGGTTACCTATGAGGTCCTCGGCCTGACTGATGACAGACCGGAGTTCGTCTGCCGTGTAGCGATGGTTGATCACAGCAAGTGGTACCTCAGCCAGTATTCGCGCCCCCGTCTAGGTGTCGCTCTGGCTCGCCTTGGCTGTGGGCGGAGGACCCAGCTTGGCGAGCCTCCAATCCGCATACCTCCGGAAGTACTCATCCGCAACCACCCGCGCGAAGACTACGTCCTCGTTACTGACCGCCTCGACCGCGTCGTGGCCTGCCTTCTTGTTTCGGAGCGTCCACAGGTCCTCCCCCGCCTTGCGACCGTCCTGGTCGAGACCGATAATCTCGCCAGCCTTCCGCATCGCCTGGCCCCCAGTTGCGACGTCGATCCTGCCGAGGGCATCTCGCGCGTTCCGAATGGCAGCCTTAGCGGCTTTGGTGTTTAGGTCAGCTTGGAGCTTACCTGTCAGTTCCGCAATGACGGCAGCGGCTTCTTCGTCGGCCGTCGGGCTCGGCTCCATTTCTGCCCCCACGAGTCTTCCGACCGCCTCCATGATCTGTGCGTAAGCCAAAAGCGCCCTGCGTCGCCCTTCGCTCTCGGCGGCGAAGAGATAGAAGCGCTCCGCACGGGCCCAAGCATCGAGGAGGTTAGCGAAGCCCCCGTCGTCGACGGCGCCTCTCTCTGCGGTCCGTATCCGTGCAAGGAACGCCTCGTCGGCCTCATCAATCACAAGATTGGCCGTCCGTACCGGCAACCGCCATTCGTCCGCCGCGCCACCATCTGTCGGTTCTACAGACTCCACGCTGACCACAGGTCCCGGCTCGTTGAGTGCCCCGGCCAGCGCGAAGGCAGCGGCCAGGCGGCTGAACTGCTCAAGCGCCGCGACTGCGGCTTCTATCGCGGTCTCGCGTTCGATGCGGACCTGGACTTCGTGGTAGGCCTGAAAGCCGACAGGAGGCGGAAGGGCTGCGATTGGCGTCCCTTTCATCCCCTCTTCGACTTCGGCGCCAAGCCGGAAGTTGAAGTCCGATGTCCATTTCGGCCCATGGTTGAGAGGCTCGATCCGAACGTTCATAAGTTCCATGGGGGTCGTTGGCATATGCCGGGCTGCCATCAACCCCTTCACGATCCACTCCCGTTTAGCGGCCGGGGCTGGCGCGGCCGTCATCGGCGCTGGCCTGTGGGGTGGCGGGTGGGTACGGCCCGGATCGCCGCGGACCAACGGTGTGCTCCTAGCCGCAATCTACTTGACCACCGCCCTCATAGGGCAGTTGGGCCTTTCTCCTGATGGAATTCACGCTTTGTACCGACGGATTCCGGTCAGGTTGCGGAGTTGATGCTCAATCGCAGAATCGCGGTCTCTCGACGCCTGCCTCATCAATAGAGCGAGCTCATTGTGCGCCCGCGACGCTGATGAGGACCACGGCGCCGACCCCAGCGAAGGGATGGCCGTAACTCCCCTTAGGCGCAGGTGCCGCTCCCATCGCGGCAGATCGGGGAACACTGCCTGCACGGACTGCGACACCCAGCCCGAGCGCCTGAGGTACGACACGATCTCCTCGACCATACTGGAGCGTATTCTCGCGCCGATGAGGGCAGGCTGGGTCGGTGAACATACTGGCGCGGTGTTGGTCGGCGGAGTCTAGGGTTAGACCGATGCCGGCAAAGTACGGAGCCCTGACCGACCACCTCGAACAGTCCGAGGACGCGGATGTCAAGCTCTCCTTCGACACCCTGGACTCGATGGTCGGGGGGCTACCGATGAGCGCGAGGACATACCAGGCTTGGTGGTCCAATAATCCGCTCGCGTCGACGGCGCGGGCCTGGCTTGCGACCGGCCGCAAGGCCAAGGTCAACATGGCCGCGGGGGAGGTCGTTTTCTATCGGACGGATGTTGGCGACACGGGCGCAATCATTACTAGGAATCGCCGTCGCTCCGAGGAGCTCTTCAACGGCGTCGATGCGCTGACACGCATCCTAGAGCGGGCCGGCTATCCCTCCGTAGTCGCGGGCGTTGCCGAGCACACAGTGTTCTTGGACCCCCGAACGGTTGAGCAGACAGGCGGTCAACCACTTTTCCCCGTAATCCGGGACATGATCCGGAGAGGCAACTTCGAGATTCTGCCGAACGGCCAGCGAGTCCTTCTCGACGACAACACAACCCCAAGTCGCGCCTTCCTGTGGGCGGCTGGTAGAAGCAAGGGCCTGGATCTTCAGTACAACCACGTCTGGAGCGGCGCGAAGAACCCCGCCCTATATACGGCGCTATGGAACCTGTGCGCCACACCTGCCTTCTTGGCCAAAACCACCGACGGGCAGAACCACCCGGAGGTCCGCTCCGCGCTCCAGTACCGCGCATACGAGCTGTACGGGGTCCACCCTGCCAAGCTTCCGGCACCGCAGCGGCCTGCCTCGTATGACAGCTTGACTTGGGCGCCAATGCCAGGACACGTGCCGAACCTGGAGGTGGTCGTACGAGCGCGGATGGCAGCGGCTCCGAAGAGCCGGCCCGCTCTTGCCGCGAGAGAGATCGGATGGCTGTTCAGCGGATGGGAGCCGGACATGTCGTTGGCCGGCGGCAATGTGCCACGCGGCGGTCCTGGACACACCGCCGACCGCGAACCCGCGGATTCGTGACCATCACTGGTCCCGAGCGAGCTGCGTGAGCGAATCCGACGACTACTACGACAGCGGTGCGTTCTTGGAAGACGAGGACGCAGTCCGGCCCGCCTTACGGGGCCGTCTGCCACCGAAATCGAATCGGCGGATTGCGGCCAAAGGGTGTCTACTCCTCGTCTGCCCGTCCATCCTCGCGGCGATCGTGGCCGTCCTGATGCTGCGGTGACCCGTCTGCTATTACATGGGGACGACCCCTCGTGGTGAACCAGGACACGGCATTTATTGGATGAGCGCACACGACACGGCGGCTGCACTCGTCGCTCAATGGAGGGCGACTAACAGCGTTCCGCAGGCTGCGTTCGGCTGGGAGCGCCAGCGCTGGATCCGGACGTTTCCGCAGCATGAAGGCGCGCTCCAGGCCATGCCGGACAAACTGGATCGGGCTTCCGTTCGGCAGGTATGCCTAACTGCCGGCACCAGCTCGGCGGCAGCGGAGGAAGCGTTTATCGCGGTAATGGCCTGGGGGTTTGGGACGGTCGGCTTTGGGCCCTTTCGAACCCACCGGATTCTCACGTCCACCCCCGGCGCGGCATCCCGACTCGCGAGAGTGGTCGAGACGATTGTTGCCGCGGACGCGGTGACTGCGTACGCTCGCCTGGCGTCACGCGGGGATTGCAACTTGCGATACCTCGGCCCCGCATTCGGGACCAAATTTCTCTTCTTCTGTCAACCAAATGAGCGGAAGCCCCGCGCGTTAGTCCTCGACAGTTTGGTTGCTGCCTGGCTCAAACGTGAGGGCGCAGCCAATTTCAATCCAATTCCTTGGTCGACGCCAACGTATCGTGCATATATCCGATTGATGGACGGTTGGGCATCATTGTTAGCCTGCGACCCCGAGGATCTCGAATACTGCATTTTCCAGTCGATGGCCACCGAGCGTGGCAACCAATGGGGATGACCAGCGTCAACGGCTCCCATCGGGCCGAGCTGAAGTCGAGCACAGTTGACGCGAGCCTAGCCAAGGCAATTCTGGACAACTTGTGCAGTTCGAACCTTACGATAGGCTCAGGGTGATGGAACTGCCCGCCACTGCTCCGGCTCGCCTGAACCTCTACGTGCCGCATCCGGAATCGAGGCTCTGCACCGAACTGGCTCACGGCTCAGCGATCGTGGGTCTTCCTCTGGCCTCAGGCGGAATCCGCATCTACTACGAGGGCAACGTCATCGGGGCGGTCAACCTCGACCGCTACCGGGACAAGGCGGCCCAAGCCGCAGGCAGGATGCTTCACGAGTATCCGGCCGGCTATCCAACGAGGGCTCGCGACGATGTTGATTCACGCGAGGTCGTCGAGATCGGGAAGATCGAACCAGCTGTCGGCCGGCTCGAGATCACGTCTCGGCCGGACGAGCTCAGCTGGTGGATCGATCCGGCCGATCTCGCCGATCTTGGTCTGACTGGCCAGCCAATCTAGCCTTAACTCGCGTGTCGTACAATGCGAACGCATGTTCGATCGAGCAGCGGCATTGGGCCGCCTGGAGGCCGGCAAATGCGCTTGCGCGGACTGTCTCGGCGACTTAACTGATGCGGCGCTGAGCCAACGCGGCTGGCGCTTCTGCCGAAGTTGCCGCTGCGCCTGGAAGATCTCGACCATCAACGGGCAGGCCTACGCCACATCGATCCATGCCCCCGTGCATAAACAGGTTCCAGCACAGTCGCCTAAGAGCGGCCCGGGGGGCTCCAGCCCAGCTTCTTAGGGTTTCGACTCGAGGCCGTACTCCCGCTGCAGCGCCGCGGCACGCCCGACCTGCCCTGTTTCGAGGTAGGCGGCGCGCAGATTGAGCGCCAGGTCCTCGCGGTCCGGACGGCGCTCGAGAGCTTGCTCGAGAAGTGGAATCGCGCGGCCGGCATCGCGCCTGGCGATGCGATTCTGGGCAAGAGCTGCGAGGAGCTTCACGCGGGCGTCCTCCGCCCTACCTCGGATGTCACGAACGAGGTCACCGGAGGTGCCGCGACCGCCGGTCACCTCGCGCTCGATCTCGTCCCAGCCCGGCAAGAATTCGCCTTCGGCAGCGACCAGCGCCGCCTCGACCTCGGCGGCAAGGGCCTCGGACAAGAGACCCTCGCGCCCTGCGCATTCGCGCGCCAGCTCCAGCAGAGTGACGAGGTCGACGGAACAGGCGTCGAGGTCGAATCTAAGGAAGTCCTCCTCAAGCGTGATCGGCCCCTTAAGGGGTGGCGGCAACTCGGCCAGAAGGTCGCTAAGGCGATCGCGGAGCCGCTTGCGCTGCTTATCTGGGCTGAGACCGGGCGTCAACTCGTCTGCCATCTCGCCACGGCTAACGCGAGTCCGGGGAGTGGCGATCGCCCGCATTAGAAGGTGGAGCCAGATGAAGCTGTAGACCCGCGATCTGAGAAGGGCCGGTGTCAGATCCTCCGCGGCGTCCCGAAGTATCAGCGCGCCCAGGGTCCTGACCTCGAGCCCGTGCTTCCGCCTCTCTGCGTCGGAGGCCGGATACTCAGTCTGGCTGCCATTACCCTGGGCGGCGACTGCCTCGCGCTCGACCCCGACAAACCAGTCGAGAGGCATGGCCGGTCGTGGAGTCCGGAGCGTGGTCTCCGCCTTGGGCTGAGGTTGTGGCAGGCCCAACGCTTCCAGCCGGCGTCGCGCCTCCGCTTCATCGATCCCTCGCTGGAGAAGGTCGAGGAGGACGGCGGATGATGAGGTACGCCAGGCGGCATGCTCGGCTTCACGTAGTGACATTGCAGTTCGCTCGGCGATGCGCGCTGCCACGAATGATGGGACGCCGAACTCGAAGATGCGAGGGAGCTCGGCGATCAGCTGACTGGGCAGCGTCGCCGTTCGTCGGCGCGGAGGCTCGAAAAGCGACGCACGCCGTCCCTTCATGAGATCGCTGAATCGAGGCGCGAGCGATTGCCAGCCCCGCTTCGGCAGGAGGATTGCGAGGAATGCTGCCACTGCTAGCGCCTCCAGCAGCCGGATCACCTCAGGCGGCATGCACAGCCTCCGCCGGCAGGAACTGGCCGAGCGCCTCCAGTGCCACCTCTCGAAGATGGCGCGCACCGAGCGAGTTGAACGCGAGCGACCACGGTAGGGCGTGCGCGTCAGCGGCCGTCACCGACGGGTCCTCGGGGACCTGGGTCTGGTGCAGGAATCCGTTGACCAGCGCTTCCGGAACCTGGTCGTCGGGCCCGACCCGATTGACGACAACCGCACTGCGGCCCTCGAACCCCCGCCGCCAGGCCTCGTCCGCCCATGCGGCCGCGGCCGTGGCCGATCGCCGAGTCGGAAGGCCGACCACCAACACGAGCTCACTGAGGTCGACTGCCACCTCCGTCAACCAGCGGTCGCCCGATGGGCAGTCGAGAAGGATGACGTCGTAATGCTTGCGAAGGATTGGCACCAGCAATCGGAGCCGCTGGCCATTGATCGCACCCTCGGAAACCGAGAGCAACTCCAGGCCCGTTGGATGGCGCTTCGCAAGACTGAGGATCTCCTCGCCGATGCTTACCGGATTCCGCGATAAGTAGTCGGAGAGCGGCTGAGGATCAAGTGCCAGTCGCGCGGTGAGGCGGCCAGCCTCCAGTAGACAGATCGGTCGAGGCCGCCTTACGCCCGAATCGTCGTCGACGGTCCCTTCCGCCGCGAGGAGAGCCCCCGTGTTGAAGCACAGAGTGCTGGCCCCCGCGCCCGGCTCCAGGCGGTGGAAGGAGACCACCGGCTCACGCCTCCGGCTTGCAGGGAGAACCGGCCTCGGTAGCAGGGGTTCGATTCTGTCCTCAGGGGAGGAACCGCCGGAGCGCAGGACAGCCACCGTTGTGACTGCAAGTCCGATCATGAGCGCCGTCAGCAGTACGGCCGGCAGCCAGGCAAAGTTCAGAAAGCCCTGAAGTTGCCCCCTGAGTGGGCTGGCAACCGTTGCTCCAGCCCACACCGACAGACCGAATGCCGCCACGGCGGCTGACACCACAATTGGGCCGACTCGGATTCCTGGCCGCCGTCCGCTACTGGCCGTAGGCAAAGGTCGCACTCCTCGATTCGGTGAGCGTCGCCGTGCCGAGCGCCAGCAGTTTGACTTTGAGCTTGCCTTGGACGGTGACGGAGTTGCCTCGGACGCTCACGCTCCAAGATTCGAGGCCCTGCAGCTTGCTCACCTCCATCGAGCGATCTACCACCTGCCGAGCGCCGGCTGGATCAAGCAGAACGGTCCTGCCGTCGCTGCTGCGGAAGGCCGATAAGTCGATGGTTGAGGCGCCATCCTCAGCGGACGCCTGCAGCGTCTCGCCGAGTTGGGCGTAGCCAGCCTCGACCAAGCCGGTATCGATCACGAGGATCGACAGAGGCAGGAAGAGGAATGCCATGACGAGTGCCGATAGGACCAGCACCTGGCCGTTCTGCCCGCGATTGGGTTTCATGGCGTCCGGCTCCGATACGGCTCGACCAGCGCATGGGCCTGCCACTTCAGCGGGACTCGCTTTCCGAGTACCTGAGAGACGATCGGGAAGGCGGCGAGGCTCACGTAGCCCTCGGCGGTCGCTGTCAGGGTGCCTCCGCGCTGGAATCCCTGCGTATCGACGGTGACCTTGAAGTCCTCAAGCTGCGATCCTCTGACCGCCTCCTGGGCCGCTGACTGGCCAGCCTGCTGGGCGGCCTGTTCGCTCGGGGCACGCGCAGCGGCGAATGCGGCCTGCGTCGCAGCAGAGCGCACAGCCGAGTACTCACCGATGACCTGGCCGACCGCCAGAAGGCCGAGCGCGAACAACAGTAGAACGAAGGCCGCCGCGGCCCACTCGACGAGCGCCTGGCCTGACTGATCTTTCCTCACGTGGTCGACCCTGGCTGGAAGAGCTCCTCGGTATGTACGGACCGGGAGCTGACCGGTAGGCGGTTGAAGGGCGGGATCGGAACTGGGATGATCGCTGGCGCGTAGGTCTTGGCGCTGACCACGACGAGGTTGCCGCGTCGGGCAACTGTGACATCGATCCTCCCGCCACCCGGCTCGACCTTCGTCCAGAGCTCCTGCGTGGCCAGTTCGCCATCCTTGGGCTGGTGCCCGACCAGGCTTGCCGCGAACGCACCTTCCTTCGTTGCCAGATCGAGGCTGTTGCGGTAGTGCAGGTAGATGGCGACCTGCGCGGTTGCCACAACCAGCAGCATCAAGAGACCAACGGTCAGCGAGAACTCGACGAGGCCCTGGCCGTGCTCAGGAGATCGCGCAAGTCGGGTCACAGCTGCGAGAGCGTCCCCATCAGCGGCGAGAAGACAAGGAACATGATCAAGACCAGCAGGGGCAGTACGAAGAAGATCAGAGCCGGAACGGTCATAACGACAGGCGCGCGCGTGATCCGCTCGCGGTACTCGGCGTGCCAGCCGGCGCGCATCGAAGCAGCGAAGTCAGCGAGCAGAGCCGACATGGGTGTGCCATAGCGGGTGCCCACCCGGAAGGCATCGCCGAGTCTATGGAATGCCTCAACGCCGTATCGCTCGCCGACCTCGTCAAGCCCCGCTTCGAGCTCGATGCGCCGGACCTCCTTGATTCTCAGTGCCTCGCGGAGCAGGTCGCCAGCAGGGTCCTGATAGGTCGTTGCTGCCGTCGCAAGCGCCCCTGCGGGAGTCGCTGCCCCACTTTCGAGGAGCAATCGCGCGCCCGTCAGGACACGGGGTAGCCTGCAGTCGACGGTCCGGCGAAGCCGTCGAGCGCGAAAGCGGAGTTGAGTCCAGACCAGTGCCGGCAGACCCAGGGCTCCGCAAGCGGCCGCCAGAGGCACCAGCCAGGGCAGACCCGGCCGTCCTTCGAAAAGCCACATGGCGAGCGCGGCGAAGGCTCCGATTGCCGCGCCCGCCGCGGCACTCGAACCGATCATCTCTGCCAGCGCCTCAGCGGTGGCCGGCGCCCGCTTCCCAGCGAGTCGGAGAATCTGCAAGTCGCGAGTCGCAGCGTCCGCGACGGCTTGATAGCTGTCCGGCGCCAGCCATTGCCGTCGCCAGGCCAACCTTCCGCCAATGTGTGCGGACGCAGGCGGGGCAGTAGTCGCCGCCATCGCCCGGCGGTGGAGCACCCACTCCTCGGCGGTGGGACGCCGCGGCAGGGCCAGGTAGCAGGCTGCGACCGAGACCCCGCAGACGGCCGCCAGAGCGAGTCCCGAGAGCAGCGTCGTAGTCACGCGATCGACTCCCGGAGCCGTACCCGCTGTTCGCGTGGCGGCTGCGACATGCTCTGGAGCAGGCGGTATCCCGCCACCATCCAGACGACGGCCAGACCTAACAGGACCTCGCCGAACGTAGACCGGAGTGGCATCAGGAGTGCTGGCGCCAGAAGTTGGAGGGTGACGAGGAAGACGAAGGGCAGAAAGGCAAGCAGCAGGACCGAGGCCTCGACCCCCGCCCGCATCGACTTGGCCTCCCTCTGCAGACCCAGCGTCTGATCCCAGTCGGCGACAAGCACCTCCAGAGCCGGCACCAGCCGGCCGCCATGCCGCCAGTGCAAGCTCAGCGAGAGCGCAAGATCGTCGAAGATCGGGTCCGCGAGCTGGGAACGCATCCGTTCCACGGCCTGAGCGAGCCCAAGAGCTGCAGTCCCATCCCTAGCCTCGACGATCTCCGTGAATATCCGGCGCGCCTGGAAGGGCCCGCTCTCGGCCAGCGCTTCGATCATCTGGCCGGCGTTCCCGGATCTGGCCATCACCGCACCGCCATAACGGATTGCCTCGAGTAGCGCGGACTGGCGGCGGGCCTCGGCTCGGCGTCGCCTGACCTCGAGCGCCATGCCCAGAACGTGGTAGACGACAAGGCCACACAGCAGGCCGAGGACCGCGAGGCCGAACCAGGCCCAGGCGAGAGCTCCGAGAATCAACGAGAGCCCAAACCGAAGTCCGAGCCAGAGAAGGGCTGGCACCCAACCGAGTTCTGCCTGAGCAAGAGCCGTCGTCGTGCCCTCAGCAGTCAGCAGCAGGCCTCCTGATGGACGCAGGCGCCGGACAGCCAGCCGCAAGTCGGGCACCGCGAGAAGCAGAAGGCAGACGGAGGCCGCGGCTAGAGCTGCGACGACAAGCAAGAGCCTAGGCCCATCCATCTTCGATCACCTCCCGGACAAATCGGTCCGGCTCGATGCCGGCGACCTGGAACTTGAGACGGACCTTCTCAGGCATGTACTTGAGCGACTCGGGCCTCCACTCCCAGGTGTCGGACTCGACCCGGTAATTGCACAGATCGAGCACAGAGGGCGCTCCGAGGGGGTCCTCCGGGTTCTCCGCAACGAAGGAGAGGCTGCCGAGTCTGCGGACCTGGTCATCGCCCCGCTGGTAATTGCTGAGGTGTGCCACCAGGTCCACCCCGCTCCCCACCATTTGGCGGACCACCTGTGGCACCAGATTGGAGTCTGCCGACATGGCCAGAACCTCCAGACGGCTGAGAGCCATCCGAGGACCGCTTGCGTGAAGTGTGGTGAGGCTGCCGTCGTGACCACTGGTCATCGCGTGCAGCATGTCCAGGGCCTCCTTCCCCCTGACCTCGCCGACGATGATCCGACGCGGCCGTTGGCGAAGTGCACCTCTCTGGAAGAGATCCTGGAGCGTGATCCGTCCAGCGCCTTCCACGTTGGCGTCCCGCTCCTCGAGGCTGATGAAGCCGGGTCGCAGCTCGTGCAGCCAGAGCTCCGTCTCCGTCTCCAGAACGCAGGTCCGCTCTCCCTCTGGGATCAGGAGGGCGAGGACACGTGCGAGCGTCGTTTTCCCAGTGCCTGTCGGACCGCTCAGGATCATGTTGAGCCGCGCCCGCACCGCGGCTTCCAGCAGCCGCAGAGCGCCATGTGGGATGGTTCCCGCCTTGGCCAGATCCTCCAGATAGAGGAACCGCCTCAGCTGCTGCTTTCGGATCGTTATTGCCATCGGCTTGGCGACCGGCGGCAGGATTGCATTCAGCCGGCTCCCGTCCCGCATGGTCACTGTCACGATCGGGTTCGAAGGATCGAAGTGCTTCCCCGCCTGCTCGGCGTAGAAGCGAACCAGCGCGACCAGGTCATCCTCAGACGCGTACTTCACGGGCAGCGGCTCACGGCGGTCGCCGAACTCCAGGTAGCCGGCCTCGGTGCCGTCGATGTGGATGTCCTCGACGCCCTCGATCGAGAGCAGCTCACCGAGCGGGCCTAGCGCTCCATGTGTGATGTAGAGGCGCTGACGGATCTCCCAGTACTGGACCTGCGAGAGCCGAGGTAGCCTCTGGTCTCGAGCCGTGGCGGCGTGGTAGTCGCGAACCGCCCTGTCGGCCAGCCCGAAGATCGCCCGATCATCGGCGGGCTGCGGCCGCGGGTCTTGGCGCCCTTTCAGATATTCGTCCAGGCTCTTGCGGAAGGCCGAGAGGACGAGCTCCTCAGCGGCCCTTACCTGTTCGGCTGACGCCTCCAGTGTCTGCACGTCATGCGCCTTCGGCACCGACCGGTTCCCGAATGGCAGCAACCGCTGTCTGCCCCGCCAGCGCCTCGAAGGCTTTGCGGGCGCTGAGCGCCTGCTCGCCGTGAGCCGATACGTAGCGCGGGTGATCCGGGTTCGCGACGCTCAGCGCGCGAGCGGAATGCTCCAGCTCTACCTGCCTCCAGTAGGCGGGCGTGTCGGGGACGCTCGCGGCCACCTCGAGTCCGTACTCCTCGCCCACGTACCTCTCGGCGCCGGCAAGCGAGAGCACGGAAAGTCGGTTCAACACAAGGCGGGTGGCGGGGAGCCAGCTGGCACCCCGGTCTTCCAGGCGCCGGTACGCCCGCTCGAGGGCTTCCATGCCCAGGGGGCTCGGCTGAACGACCCAGAGCAGTGATTTCAAGGTGAGGGGTTGGGCCAGCACTAGCCGCACCCGCCCCAGGTCCATCACCACGTGTTCGAACCGCCGGCTTGCAGCCTCGAGCAGGCCGGTGAGGAAATGATCAGTAATCCGCTCCCCGTGGTCGGGATGAGTGATCCCCGGCAGCACTGCCAGCCCATCGCGCCAGCCGATGTGCTCCTCGAGCTCATCTGGGCTGACCGGCGCAAGCTGCGCGTTGTACGCGAGGTGGTAGACGGTCTTCGAACAGCCGACGTCGAGCAGTGGCGCGACCTCGGGACACTCGAGGTTGAGGTCGACGAGCAGCGTCCTCGAGCGAGCGGAGAGGCAGGTGGCCAGCGCAACCGCAACGGTGGTGGCACCATCGGCACGCGCCGAGAAGATCCCAACCGTCGACATCAGGAGCCCCCGCCAGCCGGCAGCTTTTGCTGGACGGATCCCGGCTGCATCTTGAGCAGCACGATTCCTCCGTGGTCGGCATACCACTCGACCTGGGCCACGACGTTCGGCTGCAGCCAGAGGTCCGCCGAACCGGACCCGACGGAAAGGACTTGAACGTCCTGAAGGAAGACAAACTCGGCCGGCGAGCCGGTAGTCGTGGTCCCGGTCACCAGGAGAGCCACGTGATCACCGGGTTTCAGATCCGCTGGGGCGCGCCGGACGGGGATGTTAGCGGTCCACAGCTGCGCGGTGGCTTGCGCGGAGGCGACGCCGGCGGGCACAAGGTAACCGGCTCGAACGTCCGTGGCGGCCGTCTGCCCGACTATCTGGTCGCGGTCGCCGGAGAGAACCAGAGTCTGGAGCACGCTTGGGTCGGCAGCTCGGATCTGAGTAACGCCCAATTCGTCAGACGTGATCTTGGTGCCGGCTCGGATGTCCTTCGTGGCCTTCAGCACGGCCACCATCCCGTTGGACTGCGCCGCGGGCCCCGCGAAGACAATGGCATACGCCGCAAGGCCGAGCGCAACGATCAGCCCGAGCAGGACAGCCATCCGCCACCGGCGTTCGATCGTCGATGCGATTTGGCGCGGGCGGCCCGTTCGCTGGGCGGCGACGGTCATTGCCCGCTCACCGCCTCAGGCTGAAGTTGGAAGACCGAGTACGAGCGTGAATAGGCCCTTGTCTTCACTCCCAGCTGCTGCCAAGGGCCGCCGTTCACGGAGTAGGTGACGAGGAAGCGCAGGATCCCTGAGACGGTGTAACCGCCAGGCAGGCCATAGGTGTCCGTCTGGTAGACGTGCTGGACGTCGCTCGGAGCGGGATAAGCCCGGCCGAGGTCGCGCGAGTCGTAAAGGCTGCCATCTCCAAAGTCCCAGGTGGCGCCCACCAACGCAGCGTGGACCGTCACCGACAGCGGTCCGATCGCTGCCGTGGCGTCCGGCATCGCCGTGCTACCGCCTCCGAGCCAGAACCAGGAGGCCAGGCCGGTCAGGCCAGCCCCCGGGTTGACGCCGAGAACGAGGTTTGGCCAGGGCTGCTTCGAGCTCGCGTCCTGCGCTAGTTGTAGCTCGGGCGTATTGGCGGTCTGCCCTTGCGCGACGCATATCACGCCGAACGAGCCGTTGCCTCCCGGTCCGTAGACCAGGTAGCCCGTCTGTCCGGGCGGGCAGGCGTTCTGCGTGGCTATCTGCGGGACGTTGATCACGCCGGCGTTGTTGACGACAAGGGGCGGGGCGATCGGGACCTGGTTGTATGGAAGCGGCCGATACGTGTAGTCCGAGCCGCCGCCGGGGACTGCGGCCGTCGGCGCGGGTGAGCCTCCACGGCTATCTGCAGTCGCCTGCGTACCCGACGGGTCATAGGCAGCCACGCCCTCGGTGACCACTCCGCCCGAAGTCATAGGCCCGACGTTGACGGTTCCGCGATCGACAGGGACTTCCGCGTAAGCGGCCACATGCGAGAGCACCACAAGCACGAGCGCTAGAGGAAGCGCGAACGCTCTACGCATATCGCATCACCCTCCGGGTGCAGGGCTACTCGACACCTCAACATCCGTGATGAGGTATCGGCTGCCGACCTGCACCAGCCAGAACTTGTCGTTGAAGGTGACGGACTCCTGCCGGACCACACGTCCGCTCGTGCGATCGACGTAGCTGATCGTCGAGGAACCCTTCTCGCGCACACACCAGGTGACGGAGGGATCGTTGGGGTCGACCAATCTGCCGACGACTAGGGACGTCAAGCGATTTTCGACTCGCATGGTCTGGCCGTGAGCGGTGTTCTGCTGGAGTAGCTGACGGAGCGCCGCGAGGCTGCTACCGGTGTCGGCCTGGCCGAGCAAAGATTCATTGCCGGTCTCGAAGGCCTGGATTTCCAGCCGCCCATCACTGAGAAGGTCGGACTTGACCCGATCGGCCTGCGCCCCGTTGACGAGGTCCCCGCGATCTCCGGGATTGAAGGGATTCTGGTAATAACCCGCCGGCGGGTACGGATGGACGAGCGGGATGTTGGTGTAGCGGAGATCGCCGAGCCGACCGGTCAGCGCCAGCACCGCCACCACGAGGAAGGCGAGTAGAAGTACCGCGACAACGGCAAGCGTCCGGGCCCAGCTACCCACGACGGTATTGCCCATTCGTCTGGGCCCACTCCTCAGACTCACGTTCCCTGGGAGCATTACCTCCTGCCTTCCTAGAAGAGGGGCTGTCATTATCGATCGAAACCTTGGGTTCTCCAACTCCAAGTTAGGAATCGAGCGCCCGCTGAGCGCCCGCTAAACGCCCGCTGAGCGCCCGGCAACCGCCCGGTTGAACTCCTCAACTCGGCCAACGACGGCTTCGATCGAACTCGCACCGATGCCCGCCGGCAATTGGAGCGCCCGCTGACCGCCCGTCGCCCACGGGTGGCGTGGCGCATTCCATAAGTCTTCCGGGTGTTGTCGCGGTCATCACGTCCGCCATGGCCGGCAGGTTAGGCCGCATCGCTGTGCCGAGTCCTCAGGTCCAGATCAGGACTTTTTCAGGATTTCCTGAGGTTTGTTAAGGTCCCCGCGTCTGGGGGCAAGGCTCCCTCGTTGTCGATAACGAGTTCGTTTTGTCACCGTCCCCTCCAATCACGAATACGACTACACCGTCTGCGACGCTTATGACATGGAGGTCTTCTTCACCGAGGGCGTCGCCTGGAAGCGAGCCCAGTCGCGGCTCAGCCCTGGTGGTCGAGCGCCCAGTTCAGGTACAGCAGGAAGTACTGGGGCGCAGTCAGCTTGTAGAAGTTGGGGTTCTCGCGACCCTCTTGAAAGACGGCGAGGGCATCGCTGTAAGCCTCGACGTGGATCACCTTGACGAGTGGCGTCACTACCGATTTCAGCCTCCCGATGAAGGCGATCCGCAGGCTGCTGAGAACCAGGGTGCCCTCGTCGATGTCGCTTATCGACGTGGTCTGCACGGGATGGCCGTGAAAGGAGCCGACGCGGTAGCGAATGCCCGTATGGCCGATCGGGAAGCTCATGCCCTGGCTGCCACCCACGAAGCGGGTCCGCGTCGACTGCCGGGCGAGAACGGCCGGGACCGACACCCAGGCCTGCTCCTTTGGCTTGAGCGCGAGTGGACTCTGGATGGGTTCCGGACCGTGGGCCTGAAGCCAGCCGGCCGTGTACAGAGAGTCGAAGCCCATCTCCTTCATGGCCGCCTGCCGGCGCTGCACCTCTGCCACCAGGCCCTTCAGCTCCTCAGACTTGGCGTGCTGCAGGTCGATGCGCGACTTCGCCTCGGTCATGAACTGCCGTGCCTCAGCTCGGAGGGCGTCCGCCTCCGGCACCGTCCTCTCCGGCGCGTGCTCCGCGAAGGTCACCAGCAGTTGGTCTAGCTGCTGGGACAGGTTCGCCCGCCGGACTTCCAGCTCATGTTGGTGGTGGCCGTCGGTGATCGAATGCCAGAGGCCTCCCAAACCCGAGTGCGGCTTGGCAGCCATGACCGCGATCTGCTGATTCAGGTCGCCAACCTGAACCTGCAGCTGGCCGATTTGAGCGACTTGATCGGCTACGACGGTGGCGTCCCACTCGCCCTTGTGCTGAATAAGGACTTTCCCGGCTGCTTCGAGCTTCTCCTTGGCTTGGCCGATGGGGGCGTCTGACGCCCTGAGGAGCTCGATGGCGGCTTGGTTCAAGTCATTGACCTTTGCCACCAGCTTGTCGAGCGGCTCCAGGGTTATCGGCCCGTCTGGAAGGTCAACTCGGGGTGCCTCGCTTGCGATCGTGTCCGCCACGAGGGCGAGTATCCCGACGGGCGGGCGGGTAGTCAACGGAATCAGCCCGCGGTCTGGCCTTATCCGCGCGCCGCCGGGCGGGCGCTCGGCGGGCGGCCAGCGGGTGGCCACCTCCTAGCGTCAGATCAAAAACAGGAGGTCGCCGCGATGAACTCTTTTTCAGACGAGATCAAGCAGGCGTTCGAGGAGGCGTTGTCGGCCCATGGACCGGCCCCGCTCAAGAGGATGGCGGGCAGCCATCCGATCCTCTCGCGGATGTCTGTCGGCGACCTCATCGATTCGGCCGTGAATGAAAGGACTGCGCCTTTCGTCCGAGACCAGCTGTGGGTGGCTGTGATCGACTCCTACCGCCAAGGGCCAGTCGGATTTTGGGGGCCGATGGTTCTTCAGGCGATCGTACCTACGCTCCTGCGCAAGGCCGCCCGGTTGCGCCAACAGCCGGACCTCTGCGAGGACATCAACCATCAGCTCATCGCCGCCGTCCTGGATGCGGCCGCCACCGAGAGACTCCCGAACCCGGCGCGCTGGACCCCGAACCGGCTTGCGACCCGGGCCGTGACCAGGACGAGGCGGTGGATTGCTACGGAGTCACGCTCCCGGTGCGTCTACATAAACGAATTGCCCGAGCTGGCGGCAGAGCCCGACCCGGACCCGGATGAGTTCCCCTCGATGCTTGACCGGCTCAGGGGTTTAGGACTGGGCGAGGGGGTATCGATCCTGCTCTACCGCAATCGCGTACTCGGCGAACCACTGGCCGGAATCGCCGAGCAGCTCGGAACGACCGAGGAGGCACTGCAGATGCGCCGTCTCCGTGCCGAGGAACGCATCAGGCGACAGCTGGCGGCCTGAGTTCGGCGGCGGTCAACGGGCGGACGGCGGGCGCTCAACGGGCGCCCACCCCGTTGGTTTCCGACCCCTCAAAAGGGGATTTGGTTCGTGTGAAGCCTCGAAACACTCGCCGCAAGCTGACGCTGGCCCTGAGCGCCACCGGCCTCGCCGCGCTCCTGCTCATGCTGCTTGCGGCTCCCGCCTACGCGGCGAGCGCGGACCTGACCCCGGTAATCGACAGCATCCGCAATTGGATCGCGGGTCTCCTGGCTGCACTCGCCACTCTCTTCCTCACCATCGGCGGTCTCCGCTACCTGACCGCCAACGGCAATCCGCGCGCTTACGAGCAGGCCAAGGAGTCGATCAAGTCGGCGCTGATCGGGTACGCGCTGGCAGCCCTTGCACCCCTCCTCGTTGAAGTCTTCCGCCAGGTCCTAAAGGTCTGACGTGGATATCACGAGCCAGGTGATCCAGGCGATCAATGGTTGGCTCCTGAGCCTGGCTCAGGGTGTTCTGGGGCCGGCGCTCAGCGCCGCAGGCCAGTTCATCTTTCGGACGCCCGCCTTCGACGACCTGCTGCCGATCCAGCAGAGCTGGGCGATCGCCCGCGATGTGGCCGACGGCCTCTTTGTGCTGGCCCTCCTATTCGGTGGCGTGCTCGTGATGGCGTCGGGCACCTTCGAGACCGAGTACTCCGCCAAGCGGCTGCTGCCGCGGGTGGTTCTGGCCGCTGTTCTCTGCAATGCCAGCCTCTCCATTTGCGGCGCACTGATCAGGCTCGACAACGCCCTGGTGACAGGACTGCTCGGTCCAGACCCAAGCACGACTCTTTGGGCGCAGGCGACCGCCGGCCTCGGGCGCTCCGACCTCGGAGGCCAAGTCGTGTTCAGCCTGCTCAGCATCGCGGCCGCTCTGCTGGCTGTGTTGCTGGTGGTGGTCTACATCGTCCGGGACCTGGTGCTGCTGCTGGGCACGGTGCTGGCGCCTCTGGCCCTGGCCGCTTACTCGCTGCCACAGACCGAGGAGCTGGCCACCCTATGGTGGCGGATCTATGCGGCGGGCCTGCTGGTGCAGGTCGGTCAGGTGGTCCTGATCGCTGTTGGGGCCCAGCTGGTCGCGCACACGGAATGGCTTGGCGCCACATCGACTCTGGTCAGTGGGCTGGTCCTGGTGACCCTGCTCTACCTCCTCCTGAAGATGCCCTTCCTCGCCTACCGGTGGGCGTTCCGCCAATCGGTGCGGCAGAACCGGATCGTGCAGGTGATCGTCCTGGCGGCGAAAGCGGCGGCGGCTGCTTGATGGAGCCGGTCAAGGTGCCACAGCACCTCGAGATTGAGGATGTCCTGGTCTGGGGGCTGAACGCCACCGACCTGCTTTGGCTTGCCGCTGGCCTGCTCGTGGGTTGGTGGCTTGTGCTGAATCTGCCGGCGCCATTGCCGCTGCAGATGGCGGCCGCAGCTCCGGTGGCGCTCGCCGGGGCCGTGCTCGGCCCTGGCCGCCTTTCCGGCCGACCGCTCCGTGCCTGGATCACTGAGCTCATCAGCTTTGCCGTGCGGCCACGGCGGCGCCTTTACCAGGGCGGCGAATGAACAGCACTGGATCTAGCCGAGAGCTGCTGCCGGTTGCCGGGGTCGAAGGCGCAGCGCTGCGTCTCGCCGACGGCGGCTTGAGGGCGGTGCTGGAATGCCCGACCCTGGCCTTCGGGATCAAGGGCGAGGCCGAGCAGCGCGCGGTCGTCGACGGCTGGGCGTCCATGCTCAACTCCCTCCAGCACCCGATCCAGGTCCTGGTTCGCACCCGCGGGCTGGACAGCTGGCCGGAGCCGGACGCGAACGCCGGTGAGGACGCCCGGCTGGCCGAGCTCCGCGATTCCTACGCCGGCCTGATGGGTCAGCTCACCTCCAGTCGCCGCCTGGTCAGCCGGCGCTTCTTCGTCGTGGTGCCATGGGACCCCTCCTCCCTGCCCTCGGGAATCGGCCGTCTCCTCGGAACCCGGTCAGCCAAGAGAGCGGGCGCCGAGGACGGCCACGCTGCGCTTGACCAGCGGGTCGCGTGGGTCAGCGAGTCTCTGCGCCGGATCGATCTGGAGCCGCTCCGGCTAACTGGCAGCGCTCTAACCCGCCTCTTCCTCCAGACGCTCTGTCCGGAGACAGCCGCCACTCAACCGGTGCCGTCCGACGACAAGTTGGACGACTGGCCCGGGCTGGTGGCGCCGGCGGCGGTGGAGGAGCTGCCGTTCGATATCAGGATCGGGAACTTTCTGGCGCGCGTGCTCGGGATCAGCCGCTATCCGACGCGGTTGCATCCGGGCTGGCTGGGATCACTGCAAGCATTCGAGGGCGACGTTGACGTGAGCCTTCACGTCCGACCCTCTCCCAGCCAGGCCGTGATGTCGTTCCTCGAGCGCCGCGTGGCCGAACTTTCGTCGACCGTCCGGCTGGCGGAGGAGGCTGGCCGCCGCGCTGATCCATTCCGACGGGCGGCGCTCGAGGATGTCGAGGAACTCCAGGATCGGCTGGCGCGCGGCGAGGAGCGACTCTTCGAAGCGAGTCTGTACGTGGCCCTCTGGGCCGATGATCAGAGCGAGCTCGACTCGTCCACCCAGCGCCTGGAGGGACTGCTCGGCGCCCGCATGCTCCACAGCCGGCGCCTCCTCTTCCAGATGGAGCCGGGGCTTCTCTCGGCGCTGCCGCTGGGATTGGACCGCGTCGGCCTGCGCCGCTCCCTCTCGACCAGCGCCCTCGCCGCCACCTTCCCCTTTACAGGCAACGACCTCTCTGAGAATCGGGGGCTCCTTTACGGGCTCAACCCAACCACCCGAAGCCCGGTCGTGCTCGACCGTTTCGGGCTCGAGAACCACAACGCCGTGGTCTTCGCGACCAGCGGTGCCGGCAAGTCGTACCTGGTGAAGGTCGAGCTGATGCGAGCCCGCCTGGCGGGCATCCGCGCCCAGGTCATCGACCCCGAGGGCGAGTACGCCTCGATCGTCGAGAAGCTCGGCGGCTCGGTGGTTGCGGTACGCCCCGGGACGCCAGTCGGGCTGGACCCGTTCGCGATCCCGGAGCGCGACGGCGGCGCCCTGACCGCTCGCATCTCCAGCCTGATCAGTCTGCTCGACCTTCTCGGCGGCGGTCTCGGCCCGAATCAGAAAGCCGCCGCGGAGGATGCCATCTCCTTCGCCTACGCCGCCCGCGGCTACGCCGATGACGGCGACAACCGGGAGCTGATCCCACCGCGGCTGGGGGAAGTTCAGGCTCGGCTGCGGCAGCGAGCCGAAGCCGCGGCTGGACCCCTCGGTGAGGAACTCGACGCCCTCGCGATCCGGCTCGAGCGTTACATCACCGGGGCCGGCAGCTGGCTCTTCGCTCCCGGCGACCCGGTGCAGGATGCGCCGCTGGTCGCCTACCTGCTCGACGGGCTGCCCGAGGAAGACCGTGCGCCGGCGACGTTCATCGTGCTCGACCACGTCTGGCGCGGGTTGGGCAACGCCGCCGAGAGGAAGTTGGTCGTCCTCGACGAAGCCTGGTGGCTGATGCAGTACCCGGACACCGCCCGCTTTCTCTTCCGGCTGGCCAAGACTGCCCGCAAGCGCCGGACCGGACTGACCCTGATTACCCAAGACGTGACGGACGTCCTCGACAGTCCGTTGGGCGAGCCGCTGATCACCAATTCAGCCCTTCAGATCCTGATGAAGCAGGCGCCGCAAGCGGTCCCACGCCTCGCCGAACTCTTCCGGCTGACCCCCGCAGAACAGTCCTGGCTGATCAACGCCCGGCCGGGCGAGGGGCTGCTGCTCGCCGCTGGAAAGCGGGTCCCGTTCGAGGCCGTCGCCAGCGAGGCCGAGGCCCGGCTGATACAGATCGCCGAGCACAGGCGGGTCGCATGAAGCTGCTGTTCGCATGCCTCTTCGTGGTGGTCGCGCTGCCGGCCGCGATCGCGGCACCCACGGTCGCCATCTCGGTTGCACCTCGGCCAGCGCCGGCGGCTCCGCTCTTCGCCTCAGTCCCGATCGGTGGCTTCCCTGATCGCTTCCCCTACGGGCAGTGCACGTGGTGGGCGGCCTACAACCGCCACGTCACCTGGAGCGGAGACGCCGGCCAGTGGCTCTTGAACGCGCGTGAACAAGGTGTGGAAACGTCCGGGCTGCCGAGCCGGGGCGCGATCGTCGTCTACAAGCCGGGCTCCGGCTACAGCGGTTACGGCCACGTGGCAATCGTGATCGCCGTCTCGCCCGCCGAATACGTGGTGAGCGAGATGAACTACCTGGGCTGGGGCGACGTCAACACCCGCTCGGTTGCCTGGCCCGATTCCCACGTGAGCGGATTCATCCCGCTCTCCGGAGGTGCGCCATGAAGCTCTTACTCGTCCTAGCCCTGCTTGCGATCGCCGCCGCCCTGGCCGCGACCTCGGTTCTTCAGCGCCGAAGGCCCCTTGATCCGGGCGTACTGCTGGAGCTGCGGCCGCCGGCGGCGGGCGCCCTTGAGCTGGAGGCCTGGGTCGTCTTCTTCCGGAGCCTCTACGGAATCGCGCGTCCTTGGTGGAAGCGCTGGCTCTCGGGGCAGCCCTCCGTCTCCCTTGAATTCTGGTCCACGGGTGGGCACATCCACGCCTGCATCTGGCTCCCATCCGATCTGCAACAGCTCGTGACCACCCATCTCAGAACAGCCCTGCCCGGGATTGAGCTCACGACTGTGAACACGATCTTCCAGGAGGAATCCGCTGCCCGGTCGAGACTTGGGTTCTGGCGCGACTCCCTCAACTCCCTGGAGAGCAGTCGTATCGACGCCCTCCGTGGAATCCTCGGCGCACTCGCCGCCACTGAGCATGGCGTCGTCCAGATCGTCGTCAGCCCCGACGTTGGCTGGCAGGGTCGAGCGCTGCGCCGGCTGGATCAGATCGCCGGCGGGCAGTCCCAAAGCCTTCTTCCGGGCCTTTTCGCCTGGATGCTGGATGGCCTCTTCGACCTGGTCCTGCCGGCACCGAAGAACTCGGCTTCTGCTCCAAAGGCGAGCCACTTGAATCCGCGGCCGCCGGCCGACAAGGCGACGCAGCCCGGCTATACCGCCGAACTTCGGCTGCGCACCGCGGCCCCGACCACGGCCCAGGCCAAGCATCAGTTGCACGCCCTGGCGACCGCCTTCCGCGCCCTTGACGGCGGCAACGGGCTGAGGCCAAAGAGGGTCTGGCTGGGCGGCGGCTTCGACCGCCAGCTGCTTAGCCGGACGCCGGCCCGGGGTTCCGGCCTCGTCCTGATCGCCGAGGAACTGGCGCAGCTCTTCCACCTGCCGGCACCGAGTCCAGCGATCGAGGTGGCACCGGTCCGGATCGCGCCGCCCCATCTGCCACCACGGTTGCACGCCAAGGTTCTCTGCTCCGCCGAGGATTCTGGCCAGGGTCCGGTATCGATCGCCCAGGCCGATTGCCGGCAGCACATCCACGTTCTGGGACCCACCGGTTCCGGCAAGAGCACGCTCCTGCTGAACCTCGCCCTCGAGGACATCAACGCCGGCCGCGGGGTGGGCGTGATCGACCCCAAGGGCGATCTGGTGCGCGACCTGCTAGAGCGGATCCCTGAGCGCGAATGGGACCGGGTGATCCTGATCGACCCCTCGCTGCGAGAGCACCCGGTCGGCCTGAACGTCCTCGCCTGCGAGGACCCCGACCTCCACGAGGTGGTCACCGACCAGGTGGTCACCATCTTCAAGAAGACGTACGAGCGCTACTGGGGTCCCCGCACCGACGACCTGCTCCGCGCCGCGCTGTTGACACTCCTCTCGCAGCCTGGCTCGACCCTCTGCGAGGTCCCGCTCCTGCTCCTCCGTCCGGAGGCGCGCCAGCGGTTCGTCGGCAAGCTAGACGATCCTGTCGGACTCGAGCCCTTCTGGGAGGAGTACGAACGGATGGCCGAGGGTCAGCGCCTCCAGATGGTGGGCCCGCTCCTCAACAAGCTGCGCTCCTTTCTGCTGCGCCGGACGGTCCGCAACATCCTGGGCCAGTCCCGATCGACAGTCAGCATCCAGGAAGCGGTCGACCAGCAGTGCATCCTGCTGGTGTCCCTGTCGAAGGGTCTCCTCGGCGAGGAGACGAGCCAGCTGATGGGCTCCTTCCTGGTGGCCAGGATCTGGCAGGCGGCGCTGGCACGAGCCTCACGCCCGGAGAGCTGGCGGCCCGACTTCAACCTCTACTTGGACGAGTTCCAGAACTACCTCCACCTGCCCCAGAACCTCGACGACGTTCTGGTCGAGGCCCGCGGCTACCACCTGAGCCTGGTCCTGGCCAACCAGCACCTGGGCCAACTGCAGGGCACGACTCGAGAGGCCCTCTCGGCCAACGCTCGCACGCGCGTGTCCTTCCAGTGTGGTCAGGAGGACGCCCGCTACCTAGCCCGGGAGTTTCAGCCCGGGCTTGATGAGCGGGACCTCCGCAACCTGCAGCGGTTCCAGATCGCCGTCCGGCTCTGCGTCGGCGGTCGAGCCGAGCCGCCCTTTACCGGCATCACCGTTCCGCCGCCGCCGAGCCTCGGCGACCAGAGCGCGGAGCGGCTGGTCGAGAAGACCATCGGGCGCTGGGGCCGGCCCCGAGCGAAGGTCGAGGCCGAGATCGTGGGGCGGCTGCGGTCCAACGGGCTGCTCGCCGCGGCCGATGAGGAGCTGAGCGCGTGACTAACAGCCGGTTTCGTTTCAGGCCTTCGTTTGAGCCCTTCGCCTCTCGAAGCGAACCCTCATCCGATCTCGTGAAGGGCCAGATCCGAACCAGGACTGTCCTCACAAACAAGGGACATCCCAACCTCATTCGCGAATCCTCTCCAGCATCCGAACAACCACTCAACGGGCGCGAGAGGGATCTCCTGCTCCGGCAGCTGACCCCCAGAGACGTGGCAATCCTCACCGCCCTGTCGCAGTACCGCTACCTCGACCAGTCCCAGCTGCAGCAGCTCTTCTTCCCCAGCCAACGCACGACGCAGCTCCGCACCGCCTGGCTCAAGAACCAGGGCCTCGTTCTCCGCTGGCTGCGCCTCGGACCCCAGGGCTGGCAACGGCACCCGTCCGTCCTTCTGCTCTCGGGGCGGGGGGCGCGGCTCCTGGCGGCGCTCCGCGCCCAGGACCCCCGACCCGGCGTGCGGCGCAGCCACCATGCCCAGGCCCACTGCTTCCACCTGACCCATGACCTCGAGGCCAACGGGTTCTTCATCGCCCTGGCCGCGGCGAGTGCTCCCCTTCATGGGGAAGGGCTCTACCACTGGACCGGCGAATGGGCCGGCCGGCTCCTCTACAGGGAACGCGGCGCCGTCTTCGCGCCCGACGGATGGGGTCGCTACCTGACGCCAACCGGTGAGGTCGTTCTCATGCTCGAGTGGGACCGGGGCACCGAATCGCCGCATCGCCTGGGCGTGAAGGTGAAGCATTACGTCAGCTACTTCCAGGGACGCCGCGACGCCGACCTGAACCACATCCTCTTCGTCGCTTCGACCTGCGCACGAGAGGACGTCATCCGGTCGACGATCGAGCGCCGGTTGCCCCCGAGCCACCGACCGTGCTGCCGATTCTGGTCAACCTCGGTCGATCGCCTGCAGGAGCCGGGCCCGCTGGCCGCAATCTGGTCCCCGGTTGGTGGCGGGTCGGACCGCCTTCAGCTCGCCGAACTACCCGCGCGGCCGCGATCGGAGCGATCGGCGGCGGACTGCATCTGCAAGCCGACCTGGTGGGAACGCCGCATCGGAGGAGGCGAGGGAGCATGACTCACCTTCGAGTGCTGCAGGGCGAGCTGGGGTCAGATTCTGACCCCCGTCAGGCTGGCCCCCAGAGCTGGAATCGCGAGTGGGTGCAAGGAGAGCACGGCGGCATCACCTTCACCACCGACACAGCACGGGTCGACGTGGTCAACCCCAAGCCGACAGCCGGCGCCCGGATCTTCATCGGCGGCAGCCGGACCATCTCGGACCGCACGGCTGTCGCCGACAAGATCGGTCGGCTTCCGAGCAACGCTCTCGTGCTCACGAGCCGCACCTGGGGCGCATCGGCTGCGGTCAGAGATGCGGTCCGGAAGCGTGGCCTCCAAATGGAGGTCTGGACCGCCCGCCTCGATCGGTACCCGACCAAAGAAGCCGCCTACTTCGCCCGCGACGAAGAGATGATCCGGTCAGCCGACCGCGTGATCGCCTTCTGGGACGGCTGCAGCTCCGGCACCGCATACGAACTGGACTTCGCCAGGCAGATCGGGAAGCCCATCGAGATGGTGAGCGCCTTCGGGAGCCAGCCTCCGGCGGCCGGCGAGCTGGAGCAAGGCCGCCGACGAGCTCTTCTGGTCTCTCAGCGACTTAGGCGAGGACCGCAGCCCCCCAATCGCTATCCGGGAGGAGACGCAGCATGACAGCGCAGGCTCCCTCGTTGCCTCCTGGTTTGGCACTGGTTCCGCTCGGCCTCATCGACCCCTGCCCGATCCAGCCCCGAGTCAATGTCTCGGTCGACCTGGTCGATCGCCTTCGAGCGTCGATGGCGGCCGGCCGGCACCAGCCGCTGCTGGAGGTCGAGCCGGCGCCTGGGAAAGCGGGGCACTACCAGATCGTCTGCGGCGAGCAGCGCTGGCGCGCGGCAACCGCCGCCGGCCTGGGCGAGGTGCTGGTTCGCCTTCTTCCGCGGCTGGGCTATCTCGAGCGGCTCGAGAAGCAGTACGAGGAGAACCGCCTGCGCGCAGACCTCGACATCGCCGAGGAGGCTCACCTCATCGTCCTCGACAAGGCCATCCGGGACATCGCGGTCGCCGAGCAGCTGCTGCGCGATTCGCTGGTCCCCTTCGCACCCCTCGACGACAAACGCATCGCCCGCCGGGAGGAGTTCGCCCAGCACCTCGACGAGTTGAAGAAGCTGCTCGTGAAGAAGAAGGTCCACTCCGTCTGCACCTCAGACGGCGGGCTGATCGCCGGACCGCTATCGCCGTGGCGGGAGACCGAGAAGGCACTCGGTATCTCGGAGTCGCAGCGCAAGAACAAGGTCGCCGTGCTCCGTCTTGATCTCGATCTCCTCGACGAGGCCCGGAGGCTCCCGGCCGAGCACGCGATCCAGATCGCAAAGCTCGATGGCCGCGAACGACAGGCGGAGATGCTCCAGCGCAGCCGCGACCTCGGGCTCACCTGTGGCCAGGTCCGGGACACGGTCGATCGCCTGCGCGATGACCAGGATCTGAGCGTCGACGACGCGATCGCCGCCGGCAGGTCGATGTGCAACGAGCCAGCCGTACTCGCCTTCGACCAGCAGCTGACCAACCTCGGCGACCTCTGCAGGCAGCTCGTGCGCCTGCTGGCGAATCTCCAAGACCGGGTCAAGCCCGACGAGCGCAGTGACATGTCGGCAGCGCTATCCAATCTCCGCGAGCACATCGACGAGTTCCTGGAGGTCGCGTAGATGGCAAACGCCTGCGGCCTCAGCTGCGAGCTCTGCCCGGCCGCCGCCCGCTGCGGCGGCAGCTCCAACTTCTGCCTGGTCGGTCGCTGTAAGGGATGCGAATCGAACCAGCTCTCCCGGATGGAGGTACGAGCGTCGGTGATCCGCCTTCTCGGCGGTCTCGACCTGGTCTGGCCGCGCCCGGTCCGCCACCACCAGCCGCAGTCACAGCCCGACCACCTTCCGGTGCTGGTGCAGGCCTACGCCGACCCGATCGACGTGCCCTGGGTCGCGCTCCACGCCGGACGCGTGCTAGGGGTTACCGGTCGAGGGCTCACCCCCAAACACCGGCGCCCGATCCATGAGGTCTATCGGCTGGCTCCGGGAACCCGACTGGCGCTGGAGTTCTACGTCGAGGACCGCGTGCTGGAGGGCCTCTGGGCCAACCGCCGCTGCGTCATCCGCGAACTGAAGCAGCTGGACCTGGACCTGGTGCTCTCGCCCAACTTCTCGGTCTGGCGCGACCACTCCCGCTTTGAGCAACTGGTGCAGCAGCGCCGCTCATTCGCCTTCTACCACGAGCTGATCGAGGCCGGCCTTCCGGCCATCCCCGATGTCGGCTGGAGCCGGTTCGAGCCCGACGGCCGCCTCTGGGCAGAGTGGATCAACGGCCAATCCGATCTACGCGCGATCTCGATCTTCTGCGGCGGCCGCAAGATCCACGCCGAGCGCCGAGCACAGCGGGAGACCGAGGAGGACATCGCCCTCTTCCACCGGGCCGTCCGACCGGACGTCACCTTCGTCCTCGGCGGCGTCCACGCCCCCGAACGGCTGCTGGCGTTGCACAGTGCCGCACCCGGCCGGCGGCTGGTGATCTGCAACGGGATGGCTTATGCGTTGGCCCAGCGCAGACGGTTGCTCGATCGCTCCCAGAAACGGTCGACAGCTCGCTCCGCACGAGAGTGCTTCCTCAGCAACTCCGCCTTCAGCGACCGCACGTACGCGCAGCTCCTGGGCAAGGAGATGGCCGATGCCGTCTAAGGGCGGTCGCCGCCAAGCGGCCGGTGATGCAGGTGCGGGCGGCATCGCCGAGGTCTTGAACAGTGCGGCGCAGGGACCACCCGATTGGGCAGCTCTCGGCTTCTCAGCTGCTGATCTGGCCCGTCCGCTGCAGCGCGGCGCCGAGACGGAGCGGTTCAGCGAGCTGGCCCGTCGCCAAGACGAACTGACACCAGAGGAACTCGACGAGCTCTTCCGCTATCGCTTGCGCCGGCTGCAGGCCAGGCTTCGGCGCCTCGACCGCGTGCGCGCCACGGAGGACGAGGAGGAGATCCGAACTGCCCTCGATGACCTGGATGCCCGGATCGACGAGGTGCGTCGGATGGACGAATCGCGCCAGGCGGTCGGACTACCGGCAGGTTACGAGGTCGACCTCTCGACCAGAGTGGCCGCGGTCGATCGCCTTCTCGAGCTCTCCCGCCGGCGCGTGCCGGGACTGATCGCCGGCGGCGACGGCCCGCCCGAGCAGCCCACCGGGACCGAGCGAATTCGTGAGGGTGCGTTCCGACCCTCAGCCCAGGACGTGCCCGTCTACATCCTGGCTCCGCGCTCAATCCCTTCCGAGGCGGTGGCTCGTAATGTCGAGGCGGTCGCTGGGCAGGGCGCCCGCCTTCACCTGGTGCACGACGCCGCCGAGGTGCCGCGCGATGGCTCCATTCCGCCGCTGGTCCTCAACTGGGGCTCCGCGGAGCCGATGCCCACCGACCTTGTCGCCCTCAACCGACCGGATGCGGTTCGCATCTCCTCTGACCAGGTCGAGTCGATACGCCGGCTTGGCGACCTCGCGCCCCGCACGGTTGCCCGACCCGACGACACCGGCCTGCTCGGATCGGAGCGGGTGGTGGCCAAGCGCCGCCATGGTGCTCGGGGTACCGGGAAGGCTGTGATATGGGCCGACGCCGGCTGGAGCGAGCGCGTCCGCTACGACCTCTTTCAGGAGTTCATCCCCGAGCGGCGGGAGTACCGGGTGTCAGTGCTCTCCGGCCGGGTTGCCTCCGCCTATCTCAAGCAACCTCCTGATGGCACCTCGCCCGAGGATCTCCGCCCTGGCTGGAGCTTCGAGCGCGCGGAGGCCCTTCCGCGAGCGGTCGCCGCGACGGCCCGCGAAGCTGCTCGGCGGATCGGCCTCGACTACGCCGGGGTCGATGTCATCGAGGATCTCCGGACCGGCCGCGTCTACTGCCTGGAGGCGAACGCCGCCCCCGGCATGTCGGAGGACACCCTCCGCAGTGTCTACGGCCACATACAGCAAACCCTTCGCGGGCGGCTCGCCCGTGCCAGTTAGATGCCAAGCAAGGGAGGAAGCCGCACTGCTTCCGTCGCCAACCCGGCCACGACAACGGGGCCAGTGTCAGCTGTCGTGGAAGCTGCCCTCGGCGGCGGCGGCTTGGCCGCCATCGCCGGCAGCGAGCTCGAGTCCCTCGCCTTCGCAGCGGTCGAGGAATCACCAGCCGCTTTCGCGATCGAGGAGGAGCCGGCGGTCGAGACTCCGCAATGGGCTGACCTCTACGCCCGCGCGGTCGAGACCACAGCACGCGATCGGGAGCGGATCGAGCGTGAGCAGCAGGAAGCGCAGCGGCTCTGGGAGGAGTTCCTCCGGGTCCAGGGCGAGGAGGTGCCGGAAGGCGATCGCTCGTTGGTGGACAACGACGACCTCCACCGCCAGCTCCAGCGTCTCGCCCGCACCTCCGCCGCGGCCGAGTACGAGAGGGAGAACGTGATCGGCGACCCGAATCAGACCTTCGGGGTCGAGATCGAGTTCGACGGGGCGGATCCCCATGCCGTCGCGCGCGCCTTCCACGAGGCCGGACTCGCCGCAACTCCGAACATGCAGGCCTACCACTCCAGCGGCCGCGTCCCCGGCAAGTGGGTCGTCGAGCGCGACAGCACGGTCACCGGCGAGATCGTGAGCCCGGTGATGCAGGACACCCCGGAGACCTGGGACCAGCTGGAGCGCGTCTGCGAGATCCTGCGCGCCCACGGCGCTCGCACCACCACCCGCACAGGCGGCCACGTCCACGTCGGCGCCGACTCCTCCAACATGGACCACGACGTCAACCGCTTCCGCCGGGTCGCCAGCATGTGCGCCTGGGCGGAGGACCTGATGTATCGGCTGGCGGCGGGCAGCGGCCGCGGCGGTCGTCAGCACCGCGGTGCCGGCAACGGCTACCGCTGGTGTGGACCGATGGGTTCGGGGCAGTTCGAGAACGCGCAGGACCTCAGCGACCTCGCCTATCGGGTCGGCTCCAGCCACGGCGTCGGTCTCAACTACGGCAATATCCTCGAGCAGCGGCGCACGATCGAGTACCGCTACTTCGACTCGAGCCTGGATCCGGCTCGCCTGCAGGCCAACATCAAGCTCGCCTGCTGGGTCACCAAGCGGGCCTCCGAGATGCCCGATTCAGCCATCCCGCAGGAACGGGTCCGCCTCGGTACCAATCTCAGCGCCCCCGATTCGGATCAGGGCGACAGGCTCCTTCGCCGATTCGCCGACATGGTGTTCGTCCGGCCCAAGGACAAGCTCAAGCTCTACTGGCTCTACGAGCGCAGCGCCTGGCAGCAGGGACGCGGGGCCGCAGCCTGATGGCCGATCGGATCATGCATCCCCTTTCTCGCCGATCAGGGATTGACGACAAATGAATACAGCGATTCGTATTCATCCCGCCCCCCGGAACCCCTTCCGGCCGGGCATGGGGTTGGAGCCGCCCTACCTGGCCGATCGCATGGACCAGCTGGAGCGCTTTGGGCGAATCCTCGATGGCTTTCCCGACTTCCCGCGCAACCTGCGCCTGACCGGACTCCGCGGTGTCGGCAAGACCGTCCTCCTTCAGCGCTACGCCGGCGTGGCGGCGGAGCACTGCTGGGTTGTGATCAGCCGGGAGTGGAGCGAGCACCTTCGCGAGGAGCGGGCCTTCGCGCTATCGCTGGTCGCGGACTGCCGGCAGGCCGCCGAACAGACTGCTCGCACACGGCGCCTGAAAGCGGCCGCCGCCTCGACGATCGGTCAGGCTCTGGACCTCCTCGGCAGTCTCAGCGTCTCTCTGGCTGGCATCACCGTTGCCCTGCGATCGCCCGGCCGCCAACCGGAATCAGCCCCGGCCCCCGAGGACCAGCTCTTTGAGGCCGTGGCCGCGGCCTGCCGCGGCGTGACCACCGCCGGTGGCAGCGGGATAGTCCTCTGCTACGACGAGGCCCACGTTGTCCGCGATTCTCAGGCCACGCTCGAGCTCCCCCTCAACACCCTGCTAGCGGTCGTCGCCAGGCTCCAGCGCGAAGGCATCCCGCTGATGCTGGTCGTCTGCGGCCTTCCGACGCTGACCGAGAACCTGGCTCGGGCAAAGAGCTACTCCGAGCGGATGTTCCAGGCTGAGGAGCTCGATCGCCTGCGATCGCCAGAGGACGTCTACGCCTTCACCCTGCCCCTCGAGACAGCCGGCCGCGGCTACGAGCCGGCGCTCGCCGCGGCGCTGGCATCCGACGTGCGCGGCTACCCGTTCTTCATCCAGTTCTTCGGCGCGCTCCTCTGGGAGTCCACCCCGTGGCCCTCACCGCTCACACAGGACGACTACGCCCGCTCGCGGCCCGCCATACTGGCCGCCCTCGACCGGGCATTTTTCGATGCCCGCTTCGCCAGGACTTCGCCAGCGGAACGGAGGCTCCTGTTGACGATCGCGAGCCAAGGCGAGACTGCAGCGCTCAGACACGTAATAAATGCCCTGGGGATGTCGAACGGTGCTACCCAGAGGCTGATGTCGCGCCTTGCCGACAAGGGGCTCGTCTATCGGCCCGAGCGTGGCATCGTCGGCTTCGCCGTCCCGCTCTTCGGCGAGTACCTGCGGCGGATTGCCCATCTGGAGGCCAGCTGATGTATCGCTTGATCCGCCCTGACACCCCGTCAGAGATGCCGCTCCGGATGCTGTTCCAACCCGCCGGCTCCGGCCTGTTCCACCGGGCGTGCGAGGCCGACTCCTACCGGGGCCTGGTCGCGGCTCTACTCGACGACCGCGATTACGAAAACGCGACGGTGCAGAAGCGACTCGAGGAGCGCCTTCGTATGGCCGGCGACCTGGTCCTGGTAGCGGCGGTGGACGGCCGCATGCTCGACGTCTCGGACCGCGATGGGCCGGCCTCCATCAATGTCCATACCGACGAGGAATTCATCCGATCGTTGGAGCGCGCCGGCTTCCTCTCCATAGCGCCGCGGGAGTGATCGTGGACGAACCGAGAGCGACGCCGGCAGCGGGCCCTCAGGTGGTTACCGCCCGCCAACAGCGGGCCTCCGCTACCACCCACGCCGGTGGGCGACACATCTTGCCGGATCCGATCGAGGACGCGATTGCCTTCTGGGAGCCGCGGCTCGGCCGCTCGATCAGCCGCGAGGAGGCCCGAGAGATCATCGACAACCTGATCGCCTTCTTCCGACTATTGCTCGAGTTCGAGCACCAGGATTGCGGGACGAGAAGGCGACCTGTCCCGCAGGCAGACGAGGCCGCGTGAGCTCCGCGGCACGCCCAGCCTTACACCTGGTTCTTGGCGATTCGGAATCGAGCGCTGAGTTCCTCGACTCGGTGAGCGTAGACACTGACGGTCGGGCCAGACGCGGCCGCCCGCCACTCCGGCCGGCGGTCGTGTATGCGCGGGTGTCGAGCACCGAGCAGGAGCGCGACGGATTCTCGATCCCGGCGCAGCTGAGGGCGCTCCACGAGTACGCGAAGAAGAAGCATTTCAAGATCGTTCGTGAGTTCATCGAGGCCGAGACCGCAAAAAGAGCCGGTCGCACCGAGTTCAAGGAGATGCTGGCGTTTCTCGAGGCGTCGGATTCGGTCAAGACAGTGCTGGTCGAGAAGACCGACCGCCTGTACCGAAACTTCCGCGACTACGTCACGGTCGACGAGCTCGATCTCGAGATCCACCTCGTGAAGGAGAACGAGATCCTTGGTCAGGACAGCAAATCGCACCAGAAGTTCATCCACGGCATAAAGGTGCTGGTGGCCAAGAACTTCATCGACAACCTGTCGGAAGAAACGAAGAAGGGAATGGCCGAGAAGGTGCGCGCCGGCGGGTTCCCGCATCGGGCGCCGGTTGGGTACCTCAACGACCGGCTGACACGCACTATCGTGGTGGATCCGGTCCGAGGCCCGTACATCCGCCGGCTGTTCGAGCTCTACGCGGCCGGCTGCGACAGCCTGCCGGCCCTCCAGGGTAGGGCCGATGAGGATGGGATGCTGCCATCCGGGTCGTCCAGCCGCGTCGAATACATCCTGAAGAACCCCTTCTACGTGGGCGAGGTGCGCTGGGGCGGCGAACTCCACTCCGGCAGTCAGGAGCCGCTCGTGAGACGCGAGCTGTTCGACAAGGTGCAGCGGCGAATGCGGGATGGCGGACGGCGTCTCGGGAAGTCGAAGAAGAAGGAGTTCGCCTTCGCTGGCCTGCTCCGCTGCGCCGACTGTGGGCACGCGCTGACCCCGATGCTGATCAAGCGGCGGTACATCTACTACCGATGTGCCAACTACCGCGGCTGCCGGAGCCCCTACTACCGCGAGGAGGACCTAATCGCGGGGTTCAACGGCATTCTGGGCCGACTCGTCATCCCGGAGGCGGTGGCCGAGTGGGTCGGAGCGCACATGACGCATGAAGTGCAGACCGCCGCTCACGAAGCCATGGCGAGGGTCGAACGTTTTGACCATGAGCTAGCCGCGGTAGCTCGTCGTCTGAGGCAGGCCTACGCCGACCATCTGGACGGCAAGATCGATGAGGCAGTCTGGGCGACACTCTCGGCCGGTTGGTCCGCTGAGCAGGCGCGGCTCGAACATCAGATCGAGCGCGCCCGGCCCTCACCTCGCCTGGCGGCTGATGGGGCCTCGTATGTCAACCGCGTTGGCGCCCCTACCCGCGGCGTGCGCTTGGACGAGTTGGGCCTCCGAAGCCTCAGGCTCGCGCCCGTGCTCATCGAGGAGATACTGGTGGGAAGAGGCTCCATGCACCCGCGACTTCGGTTGCCGTTCACGGCCCTGATGTCGCTATCGGGGCCGAGCAGGCCGGACGGGCCGAGCCACGCCACCGCAGTTGGAGAATACGGCTGAGATGAATGAGCATGTGAGCCACCAGAAGAATCGCGAACGAGCGGTCCTGAACCATCTCTTGGCCTTCGGAGAGATCGCGGCGACGGTCGTCGAGGGGGGCGAGGCGCCGGACTTCATTCTGGACATCGATGGCCGGCGAGTAGGCGTTGAAGTCACCGACTACCTGCGCGGCCGTTCGGACGTGGGATCGGCCCAACGGCAACAGCATGCCTTCATCAGACGCGTCCTCTCCAAGGCCAAGGCTGCTTCCGAACGTGCAGGCGGGCCGCCCCTATATGTGACTGTGGATTGGCTGCCGGGGCGAGCATCGGACCGCGAGGACAACTTGGGCACATCACTTGCGGCAGCAGTGCAGCAATGCATGAGTGGCGCCAACGTCCCGCTGCGGCCGTTCGCATTCGGTTGGACTGGCTTGCCGGGGGCTCCGATCAAGGAGTGCGCGGTGCCTGATGAACTCAGCGCTCTGGTGGATCGGATCACCGTGATCGAGATGAACAAGGGCAGCGTCAGTCAGTGGCGCATCCGCCAGTCGGGCGATACCCGCGCGACCTCTTCTGAGATCGAAGCCTTGATCGCTGCCAAGGAGCCTCGGTTCGACGCATACCGCGAGAACTGCGACGAGGTGTGGCTGGCAATCAACGCATTCGGCGGAGACATCCTGCAGGCGGTCACGCCGACTAGGGACCTTGTGGGGCATTGCTATGTCACGCGATTCGAGCGGGTGTTCCTGGTTGATACCACCGAGACAACGGTCCACCAGTTGTGGTCGGCTCGGCCCGCTTCCGTGAGGTCGCCGTGACGGCGTCCAGGAACGCGACAATGCCTCTCGACTTCACCGCGGGGCTGCAGGAGATCCTCGCCCGCGCTGCCGCCTTGCCGGGGATGTGGACGGGGGCTCACGTACGCCTTCTGGGACTTGGCAACCCCGCCAGCCCGGCTGGCGATCATCTCGCGACGATCGGTTGTCATATCCAGTTCTCTCCACTAATGAATCGGCCCTACGTCAAGGAGCGCGCACGAGATCCTCGTCTCATCGAGGCATTTCTTGAAATGCCCGACGTCCAGGCCCTGCTTGAGGATTGGCTTGCTAGCAGAGATACGAACTTGTGGGGCTTCCGTCCACCAGAGTTAACAGGTGGCATGTGGTGGAACCCCGACGCCACCGAAGATCCCACCTACCAGCTCCTCGAGGACCTGCCGGCTCACATGAGCCGGTACCGGATAGCGCGTCTTGCTGGCTCAGGGCAGTCGTGGCAGGACGGCACCTTCAATTATCTGGTCGGCGTGGCTAACGAAATGATGGGGACTCACACCACTACTGACCAATGGGCCGCAACGTTCATGGGGTTGCGAATGTGGCGCATGGAAAGCCCCTACATCCTCATCCAGATGCCCGCAGGGGTTGGCGTTGACGCGGCGAGTGAGTCAGACAGCGGAAGCGTGCGTACAACGGTGCACTTTCGCGAACCGCTCCGCCCAGATGATTTCGAAATTCGTTCCGGCGCAGCCCACTGGGATGCCTCGACAGTGCCGGCCACGCCCATTCTCGTGGCCGACGACGCCGCCGGCGGCGATGAGGGTTGGCATACGGCCGTCGCCGACGTCTCCGCCAGTGCCGGAGAGACGACCAAGATTTGGGTTACTCGCCGAGGTTCATCCAACCCGTTTGATTGGTCAGTGAGTGTGGACCGGGGCGAGCCCGACACGCTCGCATCCAGGCGGCGTCGATTCCTCACCGGATGGTACGGACTGGCCAACCAAAGTGTCGCTGATCATATGCGGCGCCGTCCCGCGATGATGACGAAGGGATCGAAGAACGCGCCGCAGTTCGAGCTTGCGCTTGCCAATATCTTTGGTGCTCTCGGCTACGAGATTCTCATGGGAGGAACGGGGCTGAGCACGCCAGGAGTCGACTTTATGGCCTTTCGAGAAGACCAGGCACGGGTTTACGCCGTCAGTGCAACGATCAGCAACGATGTTGGAGAGAAGTTGATGGAGTGGGTCCGAGCCGAGGCAGATGTCAGAACCGCACTCGAGCCACTTTGGACCGTGGTTCCACTGATCATCTCAGCCGACCCGTCATCGACCTTTCGCGACGAAGCCGTTTCAGAAGCGAAGCGCCGGCACGTCTGGCTACTCGGTGAAGAGTCCCTTGCAGGGTTTACGGAGGATCCGCCCGACTTCCGCGACTTCGCGAACATCGTGCAGTCGTGAGCGTGCAGTGACCCTGTGGTCAGCCCCAGTGTGACCCTCGGGATTACCCGCTGCTCAGGCATCTAGAGCCAACGATCACACTCGTCGCGGGAGCCACCGCCCGCCAGCACTTTCTCACCGGCCACAGAGGCGTGGAAGGCCGCGTTTGATTTCAGCGACCTGCCGAGTCTCGTCGACGCCCTTGCTATGGAGGTCGAGCATGTGTCGAAGGCGAGGCCGTAGCGAAGTCTGACCATTCAGACGATCAGCGACGATCCCCCTTCACGAGGCGAGGGCAGTACGATCGAGAGGAGCATGATCAAGCCTCGCCGACAAGCCAAAGCGACCGATTCCGAAGGCCTCCGGCGTCAAGGCGTCGTCTACGCCCGCGTTTCCTCCGCTGAGCAGGAGAAGGAGGGCTTTTCGATACCAGCCCAGCTCCGGCTGCTCCACGAGTACGCCGCCCAGCGTGGAATTGAGGTCGTCCAGGAGTTCGTCGATGTCGAGACCGCCAAGAAGGCCGGCCGTGCCAACTTCAACCAGATGCTCGCCTTCCTCGAGGAGTCCGATGGGATCCGCACGGTCCTCGTCGAGAAGACCGACCGGCTCTACCGGAACTTCCGCGACTACGTGACCATCGACGACCTCGACCTTGAGATCCACCTGGTCAAGGAGAACGAGATTCTGGGCCGCGATAGCCGGTCGCACCAGAAGTTCATCCACGGGATCAAGGTCCTGATGGCCAAGAACTACATCGACAACCTCTCCGAGGAGACGCGGAAAGGGATGTCCGAGAAGGTAGCCGGGGGCGGCTTTCCGCACCGCGCACCGATGGGCTACCTGAACGACAGCACCACCAAGACGATCATTGTCGACCGCGAGAAGGCGCCCGCCATCCAGCGGCTGTTCGAGTGGTACGCCTCGGGCGAGTTCAGCCTCCGAGACATTCACGCCCGCTGCGTCGAAGATGGGCTGATCTTCCCCGGCCGGAAGGGCATCGTCTCCCGGAGCAAGATCGAGTACCTCCTGAAGAACCCTTTCTATGTTGGCCAGGTCCGTTGGGCGGGCCGGCTCTATGCCGGCACGCATGAGTCGATCATCAGCCAGCAGCTCTTCGACCGTGTGCAGGCGCGCTTCCTCAGCCA
>Ga0070717_10000166_pt1 | contig 49870 bp, 83 predicted proteins | sample LARL113metaG_FD_71366 | JGI IMG/M metagenome (GOLD analysis project Ga0070717, IMG submission 71366) | Corn, switchgrass and miscanthus rhizosphere microbial communities from Kellogg Biological Station, Michigan, USA - LAR L11-3 metaG | ecosystem: Host-associated > Plants > Roots > Rhizosphere ...
CCCAGCTCTGCCGCCGTCCCCTCGTACAGTCCGTGAAGGATATACCCAGGCTCGTGCCGCTCCAGATGGCGCCACACCCCCTTGGTATCGCTGGACACGTTGACCACCCGCCAGAAGGTCACCGCCGAGAGTCGTCCCCACTTGAACTCCGGCACCGCCGAGTCCGCGTCCACCTTCGTCAGTAGCGGATGCTCCGGTTCGACATCCCGGTCCCACGTGACGCGGAGATAGACACCACCCAGCGCCGCTGCCGTCTCGGCCGCCTCGACCAGCGTCGCTCGGATGCTCTCCGAGTACACCAGTTCATCGATCCGATCCTGAATCGCAATTGCCCCGGGAGCGCTTGTCGGTTCGTGCGCCCCGGTAATGAGAACCTGGATCGGATCGCTGAACAGGAGATCGGCGCTAGTCGTCGCGATATCAGCGGGTAGCGGCACGTGCACCATCAGGCGTCGCCACGGGGCAGTGACCGCCCTGGCCCAGAATCGATCGAAATTGAGTCGCCACAGGCTCACGTGGGTCGGCATGACCTGAGCCCCAGGCCCCCCGATCCCGGCACCCGATCCCGGCGCGTCTCCCAGTCGGTGGGACCGCCCGTAGCCGTACACGTAGAAATCGGAGAGCTGGTTCGGATCGCCACCGTACCACGCGGAATGCTCCTCGTACCGACGATAGAGGTGCGTGTGCTCAAGCGGCGGCCACTGAACGTGCGGCCCACCTTCTGGAAGTGGCATCAGAGCGTCTGGTCCGCCGCCTCGGTCACCGATACGGGAACTGCCGTTGTCGCGGTCGGCGCGGCTGACGTCCCTGCGCCCGCCGTGATGCCACCGTGCGTATGGGCGTTGAAGTCGGTGATGAGCTGGTTGATTGCCGCCTTGCCCTGCGCCAGATCATCCGCGAGCTGACGCAAGAACATCGCGCCGTTGGCCGAGATCCCCGGGATGTCGCTCTCGTGAAGCGTCGCCATTTATTACGTCTCCTCTAGACCGCCCTTGACCGTCCCGCCTGCAGCCGGCCACAGATCCAGCCGCCAAGGCAAGTTGCGAAGCCCCACACGATGCCCGTCAGGAGCACCACGATCAGCCACATCCACCATTCGAAGCCAAACCAGATCCCGGTCATCGCTTCGTTCTCCCTACTCCCTCATTCTGAGCGGACTGCGCATCGCCGGCCTCCTGCTCGGCCAGCAACGCCTCCTGCTGCGCCTTGATATCGTGCGGATTCTCATCCGCAATCCGCCGAGCCAGCCTCGCGTTCACGGCCAGCAGGACGGTCCGCTGGTTGTTGACGATGGCGTGCGTTCCCACGGCCACACGCTGTATCTCACGTTGCCCATCAGCCAGCCCCATCAATCTCGCATCAGTGACCTTTGCCGCTTCCACGAGGCGGATCGCCGCTTCGGCCGCCGCCTGCTGCGCCTTGGACGCATCGGCCTGAGCCTGCACCGTCGCCAACTGCGCCTTCGCCGCGTCGCCCTGTGCCCGACGGGCGGCACTAGTGGTGAAGATGGCCACGGAGATTCCACTAATCGCGGGGCCAAACAGAGCCAGGACGGCCAGGATAAGAACATCTAGCGGCGTCATGCGGCCAGTTCGCCTCCCAGCACCTTCCGACGCCACAGGAACTCGCTTGACAAGGTCCCGTACCGATCCGCATCGAGACTGTGATCGTCCACCTTGATCGGCCGGTCCTCGTCCGCGTCCGGGTCCCACACGTAGGCCGGGAACTCGTCGATCAGCCCCTCGCAGCTCTCGTGGACCCGGAACTTGTCCCGCGCCAACAAGTCGGCCTTGAGCCGGATGCCCTCCAGCACCGAGTTGTCGGCCGCTCGTACGCCCTTCCAGCCCGTCTGCTGCAGCTCGACCCGGAAGCCCGCCTCCTCCGGATCTACGAACACCCACTCGGGCTCCAGCCCCAACCGCTCGTGCCAGGTGCGGAGCCGGCGCCCGTACTGCCCCGCCGTAAGACTACGCATCCGTTTCTTCGAGTCCCAGCGCCACTCGGCGAAGGCGTGGAGCCGACCGTCCACCCCGAGCCCGTGAAGAATAGCCACGAACGGATTGGTCGTCCCGTAGTCCACACCCTCCCAGACCCGGATCATTGGCGGCAACTTGCTTTCCACGTGCCGGTCCGGGTCCCAGACGTCTCCGTAGATGGCACCCTCGGCCGCCACCCACTCGCCGTCGATGTATCGCTTCCGCCACAGGCCGGTGTAGCTCGCCGTGATGTTCTTGATGTACTTCGCCGTCAGCGCCGTGTTGTCCCGCAGCCGGAACCTCACGCGGTATAGGTCCAGCTCCCCGGCACGATCCAGGTAGTCCCGCTTGAGCCAATGCGCCGGGTGATCCGGGTTAGTCGTCCCGAATAGCTGCGCATCCGGGTCGGAAAGACGGGACAGCAGCATGGTCCAGAAGCTCTCGGGCCACGTGGTGATCTCGTCGGCGTAGGCTCCCTTGAGCCCAAGTCCTCGGATCTTCGTCTCGCTTCTCTCATCGTTCGCTCCGGCCAGGTAGACGCGCTTCCCCAGCAACGTCAACTCGCCGCTGCCGCCGTGCAGCTTGCATCGTTCGGGACCTAGCCACGCCACCAGAGGGTCGATTGCGTTTCTCTTGAGTGTTCTCTCGGTCTTTCCGACCATCAAGAAGTCGCCCTCGTGGCTGTCCCGAATCTTCTTGAGCCACCTCAAGAGGCTAGCAACGGTCTTCCCCGCCCGCACCGACCCATCGAAGATGTTGAGCCACGCATCCGCCCCCCAGAACGCCTCGCGTTGCTTGGGGGACAGCTCCTGGATCATTCCTCGGTCGGTTTCGGCCCCGCCAGATGCTCGATGAACGCATCCACGAGGGCAAGCCCCTGCTTGTCGGGGTTGTCGAACTTTTCGAGCACGAGGCTCTTGTCGATGGCCACGGCGGAAGCAACCATGAGGTTCCTCTTGCCCATCGTGTCGGGCTCGTCGAGCCTCGTCTTGAGCACCTTCCCGGCGCTGAAGCCCTTCACGATGACCGGCTGGTGCATCTCATCGAGCAGACGACGCGCCTCGTCGAGATAGATCGACGCCAGCTCGCGCCGCCGCCGCTTCATCGACTCCTCATGCGTCTCCGTCACTATTCCATCTCTCCAAGATGCTGTCCACCGACTCCATCGGGATTTCCATCTGCCGCGCCCGCAGCCAGTTCTTCGCGGTATTCACGGTGATCCGGAAGAGCCACGATTCCCAGTTCTTCGGACGGATTCTGGTGAGTCTCCAGGCCCTCACCAGGGCCTCTTGAACCACGTCTTCGGCGTCGTTGGGCCCTACCATCGCCGCTGCCTGGCGTAGCAATCGGGGCCTCACGCGGCCCGCTGCCGCATGAAAGCCCCTCATCCGGCCTCTCATCTTGGAAGACCCGGCCGGCTCGACAGCTCGGTCCTGTTACTTGAACCTGGCGCCGTTCCTCTCTTCACGAAGCCTCCGCTGGGCCTCCTCGACCCACCTCTTTTCCGTCTCCACCCCCGTCCCGTCCAAGCCCAACCGCTGCGCCGCCACGAGGGTCGTTCCGACCCCCATGAAGGGGTCCAAGACCCGCCCCGGAGTCTGCTTGAGCCATTCCTCGAACAGTTTCACGGGCTTCTGAGTAGGGTGGACCCGCGTTCTGCCCCTCGGCGGAATCGCCTCGAATAGGTTCTTGGCCCCTCGCCCCGCGTAGTCCACGATCTCGCCGTCCCGCTTCCGCAGCTTGCGATACCCGAACAGGCAGACGTTCGCATTCGTCTTCCACGGGTGGCCCCGCTGCTGCGGCATCGCGTCGGGGTTGTACCAGACCAGCGGACGCGTCTTGAACCCCGCGTTGGCCGCCTGGAGAAACGCTTGAGGCAGTATCCAACCCCTTCCGAGGGTCATGTAGAGGACTCCGTCGGGCTTCAACAGCCGTGCGGCTTCCCCCAAGAACCACTTCAACGTCATGAACCCGGTCACGAAGTCCTTGTCGTCGAGGTGGTACTCGGTGGTCGGACTGCCCACCCCCCCGTGGTCGCCCCAGCTCCGATTCCCTTCCCCCTCTCCCCAGAGCTGAACCTCCCCGTACGGCATGTCCGTCGCGATCACATCGAAACTGGCATCTTCCATCTTTGGAAGCGCCTTCCTGGCATCGCCACGGATCAATCGCATGTCTTTCCCCCGTTCTCTTCGCCGCTCAACCGTTTCAAAATCTTCTTCTGCGCCCTCTCCAAATACACGGCAGCGGTCGCCTGACTGATTGGACCCCCGTCCCGCTTCTCCATGTGTCGCGCCACTTCCGCGATCTCGGGCCGACCATCCGGCCGCTGGAACCGCTCGGCCAACTCCAGCGCCCGCCGCTCTTGCCCGCTCAACCCCGCCGTCTTCGCCAACTTCTCGAGTTCTTGCCCCCGCAGCCGCTGCGCCGTCTGTCGCTTCTTCATCCCTTTGATGATCGTTTCCACCCCTCCCGCCCCCCTCACGTGCGCCCCCGCCAACACCGCATCCCAATCGCCCATCGTCAGAGCCAGCGTCGGGTCCGCGATGTGCGCATCGATCCACGCTTCCGCCGCACGGAGATCGGGGCTCTGCGGCCTCGGCCGGTCTTGCGTCCACATCGGACGCATCTCCGCCTCCCAAACCACCCTCATTCCGCCCCCTCCACCCGCAGCGTCACCCACCCCCTCTTGAATCGCTCCGGCCACTCGGGCAGCAGGATCAAGTCCTGCAGTCGAAACAACCTCTTCCCCATGTCCCTCGTCATGACGTCGTACATGTCCTGCCCCAGGAACTCAAACGCGAACTCCACCCTCGACACCTCTTCCACCTTCCCCGTCCACGCCCATTTGACCAGGACCCTCGGCCCTACCATCGCACCCCACCCTCGCCCCGCTCCTGAAGCTCCGGCCCCTTCCTTTCCACGGAGTCCGACTTCCGCACCTGCCCCGTGAATTCCACTTCGTGCTCGTACATAAACATTCCGTTTGCGTTCTGCCCTTCCCCGTCCCATCGCACCACCAACGCCCCCCCGTAGTCTTCCAGCACCCGCCCCAACGTCCCCTTCCGCAGCCCCAGCCTCCTGTTCCCCCGCCGCAGCCGCACTTCCGCATTTTCTCTACCGGCCACGGGGGCGCCTCCTTGTCCATCTCACTGCGTCTCTGATCTTCACGGGGGCCCACAGAAGAATCGCCAGCAGCTTACGTGCTGCGAGAAACGCGGCCATCTGGATCATCCGTCTTCGTCCGGGATCACCTGCCCCTCCGCCCCTTCCCAGTCCCTCGCATCTTCCAACGCATGCAGGTCTCTGTTCACGTCCACGTCGCTGGCCACCATCGCCAACCGCCGCACGTATCCATGCCTCTCCATCACCGTGTAGGTGGCCCGCCGGTACGTCGTGATTTTCGTCGCCACGGGAGGAAGCGGCCACGGGGAGCGGCTCCACGTCAAGTTGTCCACATCCTCATCTTGATCGAGAACCAGCCAGTCGGTCGCCCCCCTCCTCACCCACCCCCCGCGCCCATTCCGCGGCCCCCCAATAAACAGCGCCCACTCCGGCCCCGACTTCCCCCGCGCCTGGATTCTCGCCACCTCCTCCCGGATCGCATCGTATTCCGGCAGCCCGTCCGCGTCGTGCAGCCACGTGATTTCGTCGATGATTTTCCATCCCCACAGCTGCGCCGCCCGTTCCACTACGAAGCATTCCTTCGGATCGACCCCCGCGTGGAACATCCAGTTGGCCGCCGCGCGCCGGCTTCCCACCAACACAAACCTGTAGCTGATCGGCACCCCCTACTCCTCCTCGCCGGCCATCGCGATGATCATGGACACCAGCGCACGGAACCACGGGTCATTCAAGTATCGACGAAAAAACTCTTTCCTCCCCTCCACGCTCGGACTGGACGCGACGGCCTCGTACACTTCCTCCCACGTTCTCATCAGCGGCCGTCCCTTATCGCCTGCCATTCCGCCCGCGCCACGCAATACGCCTCCACGGCATCTTCCTTCTCGTGCTGGACCCCCCACTCCTCCCTCGCCCTTTGGACCACTTCCGCCTTCCTTATGTTCCCCCGCCCTTCCCCCCACAGTTCCTTCTTCCACGCACTCGGCCCCCACACACGGTACTGGACCTCGTTCGCCCACAACGCCATCCGCACCACCCCGCCCATTTCGGCCACGGTGGCGCTCGTCCTCGGGTTCACCGTCCCCAGGATGTAATCTTCCACGGCGGCCCGGGTCGGCTGCAGCAGCCGGACCAGCCTCTCCACCTCGGCCATCCACCAAGCCAGCCGATACCCGCCCTTGTTGAACTCCTGCTTGTCTTTCCCCGCGTATCGCGTCGCCCCGTATTGTCCCGACGGCTCTCCGCTTTTGCTTGTCACGAGGAGAGACCACCCCGTCCATTCCAACCCCAGGTCCAGCCCCAGTATCCTCTCCCCTCGGGGCGTTCCCGCCGCTCGTCTTGCTGCGGCGGCTGCGGACTCGGGTTTCTTGGCCTTGAGGGCCAGATCGGCGTATGTAGCGGGGGCATGGGGCGGGGTGCTGCGCATACCGACCATTAAAGCACAGGGCGCAAGCGCCCGTCAAGTAGAGGTCGCAGGGTTTTGTTTCTTAATGGTATCAGACAGGGAGCGCTCTCTCCGGGTGTCGCGAGGGGGGCCTGGGTGTATGGCACGCCGACGGCTCGGTTGCGACCCGGCGATGGCACACTCGTGAGACACCGATGAGACGGCGATGCGACACACGTGCGACTGCGATGCGACAAACGTGGGACGTGGGGGGTTGCGTCCGGGGCATCGGATGTGATATACTTTAAACATGGACAGAGACACCCGCCGCCAGACCGCCGCCGGGGCCGCGCGGACCGCGCGCCGCGCCGCCCAGCGCGCCGCCGCAGCAGCGCCCGAGAGCCGGAGCGCCCAGACCGCCGCCCGCCGGGCCGACGACGCCGCCCGCGCGGCAGCCGCCGCCCCCGACAGCCGGACCGGGATCGTCGCGACCGCCGCGCAGACGGCCGCCGCCGCCGCCGGACGGGCCGCGTCCCGCGCGATCGCAGCCGCCGCCGGGCGGCCGAGCCGCGAGAGCCAACATCGGTGGGCGTCGTGAGCGGCCCCCGTCCGACCCCCCGTCCGCCGGGCCAGCGCCCGGCGGGCGCCCTCGGCTCCTCCCGCGTCGCGATCGGCTCCGCCCCCTGGTCGCCGTCGGGCCCCGACTGGGCCGCCCGTCGCGCGGCGCGGGATCGCGGCCAGATCGCGGGTCCGTCGGCCCGCTTCGCGGCGTGGCTCGCGGACGCGGACGCCCCGGACCCGAGGACGCATCCGGACGATCCCGACGGCGAGATCGCGCGGGCCTCGGCGATCGCGGCCGCCATCGCCATCCGGCGCCGGGCCGCCGGCCGATCGTAAGGAACCTGACCGATGAGACACCCGCGAGACGGGCGTGAGACGGCCACGAGATGGCCGTGCGACGGAGGTGAGACACCGACGAGACAAATCCGCGACGAACGTGCGACGCGAGGGGATTGCGTCGCGGCCCCCGATGTGGTTTAATTAAAGCAGAGACAGAGAGCGGGGCGGACGCCCCGCCCGGGTCCGGCCCCCCGAAGCGGGCCGGTGGAGACGATCCCATGGCGACCACGAAGACGAACCGACCGGCCCCCTGCGAGTGCGGCTGCGGCAACGCGACCATCCGCCCCGAGGCCCGCTTCATCCCGGGACACGACGCGAAGCTCAAGAGCGCGCTGATCCGGACGGCGCTCGACCCCAAGGCGACGCCCGCCGCCCGCAAGGCGGCCGAGGCGCGGGTCCGCGCCCTGGGCTGGGAGCTGCACCTGGCGATCGCGAAGGCGAAGCTGGAGCGCGAGACGGCCCGGAAGGCGCGGGCGGCCGAGGCGAAGGCGAGCGGGCGGAAGCCCGCCGCCCCGGCCAAGCCGGCGCGCAAGGCCGTCGCGACGGGCAAGCCGAAGCGGACGGGCGACGTCCGGACCCCGGCCGGCGGGACGGTCCCGGCGAGCGTCGGGCGGCTGGCCCACGACCCGGAGCCCGCGATGGCGAGCTGATCGGGAATGCGGGGGACCCGAAGGTCCCCCGCGCGGTCGGCCGGTCCGCCCGGCCCTGACGACGACCCAGCAGGTCGAAACCGCGAACCTGGAGAACGATATGAAGAGGATCATGACGGCCGCGACAATCGCCGCGATGCTGGCCACGGGCCTCACGCTGGCCGACAATCCGGCGCGGACCTCGGTCTCGATCGGCATCGGGTCCCGCGCCACGGTGGTCACGATGGGCGACCTGGGCTGGGATTCCGACCGGGGCTTCGTTCACGACCCATGCTTCACCCGGGTCTGCTGATCGGAACCGGACATTGACGCCGGGCCTCGGGTGTGGTTTAATGGAACCAGACACGAGGCCCGGCCCCCCACCACGAATCAGGAGAACGAACATGAAACTCACAGTCGCGATCATCGACCCCCAGACCGGCGACCAGAGCAACAGCGACGCGCTCTGTGACGCGATCGGGTCCCAACTCGGCTTCACGCGGGTCCTGGACGTCGACACCGGAGAACCCGGCTGGATCGTCGAAATGGACCCGGACGACGCGTCCAGTCTCGACCGGCGCGAGCTCGACGAGATCGAAACGGGCGACCCCGTCCACAGGCTGATCGACGTCAAGATGGGCGATATCGACAGCCGGACCTGGATGGTCATGTTCGAAAAGGCCTGGCCCGCGCCCGGCCACGAGCCGCCCCCGACCGGAACCCCCGAACCAGACCCGTTCGGGGACCTCGCCAACCGCGTCATGAAGGCGGTCGGGGCCACGGACTGCGACAACGACGGGGACTCCGCCGTGATCTTCGTCCCGATCGGCGCCCGCCGCTTCGTCATCCGCATCGAGGAGATGATGTCGTGAGCGAGGTAACCGCAAGCTTCACGGAATCCCAATACCGCACGCTCATGACCATACTGGAGGGCGTCCAGGAACGCATCGTTCTGAGCGACGAATTCGAAGGCGTCGACAAGGACGCGATGGACGCCCTCATGGACGCCTTCACCTTCGGCAACGTCGTCACCGACTCGTGATCCCGCCCGCAATCGCGATCTCCGTGGTCTTGCTGGCCACGGGGATCGCCCACCTTCATTCCGAACGCACCTGGAGGCAGACATGGACCCGACGCGACCCAACCCGCCCCTCCCGAACCCGGGGGGTATACCTCCGGCCCCGCGCCGGGTCGGTCCCCACATGGCCCGCCTCCTCGGGGCCTCGCTGCTCGTGAATCCCGAGCTTCGCGCACTCTGGCTTGACGACCTGTTCGGTCCCGACCGCGCCTTCCCCGCCGTCGACGACTTCGACCGCCAGATCGTGTGGAGCGACCAGGGCGTACTCCACGGCAGCAACGACTCGCTTCGGGTTCCACGGTGATGTCTAGATCGGAAGCCACGTGGGTCCTGTCGGTTCTCATCGGCTGGGCAGGCATCCTGATCGGCCTCTGCGCGTTGGGGTTTGTTTTCCATGGCTAAGGCGATCGATCCGTTGGGACAGCTTCGCGCGCCAAGGCCTCGACGTCGTCGGCCACGGAGAACCCAGGCGCAACGCGACATGGACATTCTCATCCACACCACCGTCGAGGCTTCACTCCAAGTCATCGCCCACCTGAGGTCGTTGTCCAAACCGGATCAGTCATCCACCTGAAGTCCCCGTTTATAAGTGTGACGTAGGCCCGGTGCCGGTGCCCCAGTCACCCTGTTACTGGTTGGCATTGGTCCCCGCCGACCCGGTGGTGCCGGTGGCGGTCCCCCTTTTAAGGGGGCACCGCGCCCACCGTCACGCAGCCGGGTTCGGCGATCGGTGCCGGGCACCACCTGGGCACCACTGGGCACCACTCCCTCCGAAATGAAGTAGGAACCTGCCGTCTGTGTCCCACGATTTTCGATCCATCCCTTCCTCTCAGCCTCGTGGATCGCAGCATTCACGTCCGAGTCTCTCCCAGGCAACCTGTCCCGGATCTTCCGTCCAGACAACCCGGGTTCGTCTCGAACCAACATCCGAACGCTCTGTGCGAGATGCGCCGAGCGTTCCGCGGTCCGCTTCTCCCGGACCTCCTCACGTGACCGTGTGGACCGGGTGAGATATCGGAACTCGGCATCGTAATCCAAGACAATCCACTCCTGATCTGTGCCAACGTCGCGGCCGGAAGAACGAAAGACCCGTGTATCGCCTTCGCGGAGAAGGATCCAGACGTTATCGAAAGCGCCATCCAGGGAGGAGGAACCACGGCCGTGTTCGTCGCCATCCTTCCATTCGCCCCGCGTGGCGATCCTTCCCATGTGGTGGGCGACGATCAAGGTCCGGACTCCGGCGGATTCGGCGATTTCGTCCAAGACCCGACGAAAGGCCAACGACTCGGAGGTGGAATTCTCGTCGCCGGGAAACAGCTTCGACCAGGTGTCGACGATCCAGACCTGCGAACCGCGAAGTTCGGCGATAAGGGACTGGCGAACCTCGGGAAGGGAGAGGTTGGGGGGGCAACCGCGCCAGTTGGCGATGCGGAGGCGGGAAGGGTGCGACAATCGGAGATCGCGCAGCCATTTGCGCATGAGGCCCGGCGACATCTCCAGATTGCAATAAGTGACGACCATCGGGGAAGAGACCGCAAACTCGCCCAGGAAAGGATCGCCGGAAGTCAGGGAGCGGATGAGATTGATGAGGAACGTGGTCTTGCCGGCCTTGGCGACGGCGGGAAAGAGGACCGAGGAATCTTCGTAGAGGAGGTCCTCGATCAGCCATGCGGGGTCGGGCTCGGAAGAAGCGAGAAACTCGGCGGCCGAGACGATCGGGGCGGGGGGTCGGGAAGATATTTCCTCGGCGTCGATGGTGCGGCGAACGCGGCGCCTTTTGCGCTCCTTCTCCAAGTCCTCGATGAACTGGGCCTCGACGTCATCGGGATCGTAGACGTCGCCCCGCCGGGCGCGGTAGGCGATGGCGTCGGCGATCTCGTGGTCGGCCAGACGCGCCCATTTGGTCTCGGACCAGAGGCCGGAAGCTTGGGCCAGGCGGGCGAGCTGCGCCGGGTCCTGCGTGTATTCGGAGAGGCGGGAGAGAAGGCCGCGCATGGCCTCGGAAGGGGAAGCGTAGCCGCGCACGGAGCCCGAGAGGAGGCGATAGAGGGCGCGGGATCGGCGGGCGATCCGGGCGATCAGGTCCTCGTCGGAATGCGGCTTGGAATGGACGAAGAGTTCGCGGGGGGTGGACGACCGGACGATGTCGGGGGGGAAGAGACGAGCGTGGAGGGCGTCGAGTTCGGGTTGGCGGTTGCGGATAAAGCGGGGGGTGCCGGCCAGGTGGGCGCCCGTGACCGTGAAATATCGAAGGGAATCGTAGATCTCGATGTCGCCCGTGCGGGAACGACCGGGCGGCTTGCGGCCCCGAATCCAGATGCGGACACCTTCCTCGGACGGAGTGATCTCCGTGTAGGAGTCGAACTCGCGGACGAGGGCGGCTGCGGCAGGAGTGAGAGCGCCCGTCTCACGATCGCGGCAGTGGTCGATATCGATGGGGGAGTAGGGGTCGTCGCGAAGAACCACGTAGCCGACGCCGTCGGCGAGTCCGGTCTCGACTGTGCCGAATGCGACGTCGAAACGACCGCCCCAGCGGGCATGGGGGGCGCCCAGCTCGATTGGGGAGCCGTCGGCATGGAGCGGGGTCTTGTTGAGTCGGCCGTCGCGACGCATGTAGCGCCAAGTCACCCAGTGTGGACTGACGACCAACTCGTCGGGATAGGACGCGGACGCCCTCACGAGCGTTCTACGTAATGGAGGAGGGTTTTGTTCAACTGAACGAGGGAGAAGGCTATGGACTCCAGGAACAGATCACGCGCCTCTTCCTTGCGGTCTTCAAATAGCGCCACGAGTCCGCTGTCTGCAGCTGTCTCGGCGCACCGGAGGTCATCAGCGTCGTCAAGCGACATTGCCGTCTCCTTAACTTGGACTTCCTGGAGAGAGACGAAACGGGGGGCGTCGTGTCGGTAGCTAGCCGACCGCCCCCCGCCGCCAAGTCCAGGAGTACTACCATTAAACCACAGCGGCAACCCCGCGCGCAAGTACCCCCGCGCGCTCATGAGCGCGGCTTGACGCGCCGGCCAAGGTGTGGTTTAATGGAGGATGAGATGAAGCGCTTCGCGTACGTGGAGACGGTGTCGATGGCGGACAGCGACGGGGCTGGGGCGGTCGCCGAGGTGGTGACGCCCGAAGGGGAACCCGACCTGCGCCTCCATCTGAAATCGACTGGCAAGATCAACATGGAGGGCTCGGAGTTCTTCGAGGATGAGGAGGGCGGGGCCTGGGTCTGCGGCGTCGAGGGCCTGTTCAACATCCCGGGCCTCACGGACGCCGATTTCGTCCGGATCGTCGATCCGCCGGCCGAGGCGGCGATGTGGTCGATCGATCCCGGCCTGGGCGCCCTCCTCTGGGCGCGGGCCGGAATGGTGATATTGGAGGCGAGATAGGATGCAGGTGAAACTGGGAAAACTGGCGATCAAGATTCGCCAGAATGAGAAGGGCGAGGTCCACGCGGTCCTGCCCGGACGCGGGGCCTGGGGAGTGGCGCGGTTCGGGGCGGAGGGCGCCAACACCAAGGTCGTGCTGGTCCCCGTGGCGCCCCCGAAGGAAGCGTGATCGGGACGCTGGCTTGACGCGCGGGGGACGGTGTGGTTTAATGGAGCTATGCCGCCCCCGCGCCGCGTTCGCCCCGCCCGCCCTCGGGCGCCCATCGCGCCTTGGCGCGGCCCGTGGGAGGGGAAGCGGAAACGGCCGCCCTATCCGCCTCGCGACGGCGGAGTGCCCGTGGAGATCGCGGGCGCCTGGGCCGCGTTGCGGCGGTTGACCGGCAAGGTCGCGGCCCGATGTCGGACGCGCCTGGAGCGTCGGAACTGGCGGTTCCCGCTCTGGGACGCTGAAGAACTGGGCCTGGTCCCGTCGGCCGAGGAGACGGATGGCCCCGCCGTCGCGATCTAGGGGCCAACATCGACGATTTGGAACGAGGAGACTGCAATGAAGCGACAAGTTATGATCCGCGTGGTGGTCGATACCAACACGATCGACGAGGCGCTGAAGGCGGCGCGTCAGGTGGTCTGGGCGGACATCGACGTGTGCACCGAGGCGATCGGCCGCGTGTCCGCGAGCGAGACGCCCACGATGGACATCATCGCCGCGAAACTCGATGCGCAGAGAGACGACGATTGAGATGGGGTACGTCCACAAACCCGCGCCGAGATCGCTCCAGCAAAAGATGCAGGAACGACTCCTGGCGCGTCTCAACCAGAACCACACGCTCATCGAGCTGGCGAAGGAGTGGGGCGTCGACTCGAAGACGCTTCGGAATCTCCGCGACGGCCGGGTCACGTGGGCTGTGGCGAGGCGTCTCTGGCCCAAGATGCAAGTCAACGCGGCCGAACGAAGGGAGGCCGAAGTCGAGACGATGACGGAGGCGCCTCCCGTCCCGGTCGTGTCACCGACCGAACCCGAAACAGCGACTTCCCATGCGATGCCCCGTGGCCTGCTCGTGCATCAGTTCGACATGAAGGAGCCGCCGCCGCCTACGTTCGGACAAGTCATCGACATGATCACGGAGCTGCCCGACGACGTCCGTCGTCGCGTGATCGCGTACTGCGCCTGGCAGCATGCGCTCGAAGAGGCTGGCGTCGGCGGAACCGAAGCGCTGGAAGACGCCGTCCATCTCGCGTACAACCTTCTCGCACCAGATGAGCGTGAACTCCCAAACGACACCCATAACGATTTTGTCCACTCGGAACGCGCGGTTGAAGTTCGCAAGAGACTCCGCACCGCCTTGAGACTCCCATAAGCACCGCCCCGTCTCCTGGGGGGCCGTCCCGCGTTGGGCGGCCCCTCGCCTTTACCTGGGCTTGACGCGAGCCGCTCCGTGTGGTTTAATGGGGGTTGGGGCGAGCCGCCCCCGCGCCTCCGGCGCGCAACTCGAATCAGGAGACGGACAGAGATGGCGAAGATCGGCAAGGAAGAGGAGGAGTACGAAATCGTGCTCCCCGAGCGTGAGGTGATCGAGCTTCCGACGGGGCCGGCGGTTCCCGATCCGACCGCAGTCCCGGAGCCAGAGCCCGAGAAGGTCCCGGCCGGGGAATGAGCGATCAGGACAAGCCGGGGACCTTCGCGGTCCCCGGCCCGCGACTCGTTGGGTTCCGATACGGCATCCTGTCGGGAGTCGGAATCGCCGCGGGGAGGCCGCCAGGGCGTCTGCTCTCCCTGAACATGGGCTTCACCCCGGCAGTAGACAGAGACGATGAGGACCTTCTCGTCGGCCACGAACCGGCCGTCTGCAAGCGAAGCCACTACGACCCCAACCTCGCCGCCCGGGGTCCGGTCCACGAGGCGCCCACTCGCGGGTGCGAATGTGGGTACCACGCGTTCTCCACAGTAGGCAACCTGATCGGGCCGACGAGCAACTACGAGTGGGGCAAGGCCGAATACGCGCCCGCCGTGGCGCTCCATTGGGGACGAACCATCCCGGCCGAGTTGGGGTTCCGAACCGCCAATCAGGTGATCATCGCGGTCGCTCGTCCGCTCGGGATTTACCCGGGAACGTGGGAACGCTGGGCGCGATCGTTCCTGGAGCGCAAGCTCCCGGTCGCCCTGGTCGAGGAATCGAACGCCTACGACTCGTTGGTTCGGCTTTACGAGATTGGCAGGCAGTACGGGATAATGATCGGGGACGTTCCCAAGTCGTATCGCGTGGCGCCGTCGCCGAAGTGGGAACCCCCCGCACCAACGCCCCCGCCGATTCCAGTCGTAGCCCCGCCGCCGCCGATGGCGTTCGGGGCTTCACGCTTTAGACCAGCGGTAACGCCCCAGCCTAGCGTACCCAAGCGAACCAAGCGGATTGCGTCTACGGGCTTCTGTCAGTGCGGATGCGGTGCCAAGACCCGGGCGATGTTCAAGCCGGGCCATGATGCCAAGCACAAGGGCAACCTGAAGAGGGCGGCCCGGCGTGGCGACCAGGCGGCTATAGACGAACTCAACGAGAGAGGCTGGTAATATGACAACACCGATCCCGGAAGCGAATCACCCCTCCTGGGAAGAATTCCAGAAGTGGGCGGCCGAGACGCGATTCGTGACATCGCTAGACAACTGGCGCATGATCGAAATCGCGTTCCAGAAGGGATGGGAGGCCCATAGAGATCTTAACGCGTGGGGAGGACGGATCGACAGGACCACTTGACGCGAGCGGGCCGGGTGTGGTTTAATGGAGTGCATGGAAGCTAGTACGCGACCCGCAAAGCGTCCCGTAATCGTCCTCAAGGTGTCCACGACGTCCCGACCCGCTATGCTCGCTGGCGCCATTGCCGGCGAGATTCGCGGGCGAGGATGGGTCGAGATGGAGGCGGTGGGCGCCGGCGCTGTGAACCAGGCTGTGAAGTCGATAGCGATCGCGCAAGGCTATCTGGCGCCCCAAGGAACCGAGATCTGGACACGTCCCGGCTTCTTCGACATCGACGAGAACGGCGAGCACAAGACCGGCATTCGTTTCCGCGTCGAGGTGATCCAGTGAGGCAGATCGCCCAGTACGTTCCGTCCGGTCTGCGTCGAGCGAACGTTCCGTGGACGCCGGAGGAGGATGCGCTGGTCCTGAATCCGCCACCCGACCTGTGCTGGCCTCCAGGGACGATGCGGGCCGGCGGCCACGCGAAAGCGGGTCAACCTCACTTCCGCCGTATCGCCTTCCATCTGCAGCGCAGCGTAGCTGCCATTCGAGCCCGTCGTACGATTTTGCGACAGAGAGAGAAAAACAATGAGACCTCCGCCGATCATCAGTCCTGATGGACGTTGGCGCTGGGACGGCGTGAAGTGGGTGCCTCGTGTGGCCCCCGTGAATCACGGGGCGCACCTGTTCCTGTGCGTGATCACATGCGGCCTCTGGCTGCCTTTCTACTTCCTGGCGTGGGCGGCCAATTCGCGCGCCAACAACGCGTCCCCCGATCTCTGGTACGGCGATCGATTCTGATGAGACCGATCGATCGGGACCAGTCGGTGGAGGAGGCTGCCTTGGAGCGGCCTCCGTCGATTGGTCACCTTCTGCTTGTGCGGGCAGTGCTGCGCCGTATTCCAGACCCCAACGATCGCGTGGTCTGGATAAAGCGATACCTGCCTCGAACCGCGCACCTGCTCGGCGTTGATCCGCTGTCGTAGCAGGTACTTGACGCGTCCTGTCCCGTGTGGTTTAATGGTCGTATGACACGGGAGCGCGGAGGAGAACCCACGAAGAAACCCAAGAAGCCGCTGTCGCCGGCCGCAATCCGGCGCAATCTCATGAACGCTAGGGCGCAGGAGCGTTCGAAGATTCTCACTGACCTGCGCCATCATCGCGACCAGTGCAGCGCCTGCCCACACTTCAAGGAGGACCACGAGGAACAGGACGGGAGAGAGGTCTGCACGCGCTGCTGGGACTCCCGCGTACGCGTGCATCAGTTCGTTTCGGTGTACCGCGCTGCCAAGCGCTACTTCGCTCGCCAGGACGAAGAGGAGGCCCAGGCGAGACTTGACAGAAGGGGGTCTGGTGTGCTTAACTATGGGGGTACACCAGCTCCGCCCACCACTACCGATGGAGGAAATCGACCAATGGCAATCACCAAGACCCGCCGCCGCGTCGAGACGGACGAGGACGAGCAGCCGCGCGCCCGGGTGCGCCGCGAGGCCCCGCCCCGGACCGTCCCGCCCCCGCGCGCCAAGCGCACGGAGGAGAAGCCGGAGCCCGTGGCGACTCCCAAGAGGAGCAGCAGCGGCCAGAACGACTGCCTGTGCGAGTGGGACGGCCGCGAGCGGCAGTCCTGCGGTGGCAAGACCGGCAGCCGCTTCGTGCCGGGGCACGACGCCAAGCTGAAGTCCCGCCTCATCAACGCCGCGCTCGACCCGAAGTCGACCGCGAAGGAGCGGGCGCGGGCCGAGCGCGAGATCGACAAGCTGGGCTGGACCGAGCTGCTCGAGAAGTCCCGCGCGAGCCGCGCCGAGAAGGCGTCCAAGCCCAAGGCGGCGCCAGGCGAGCGGACCGAGGCCCAGAAGGCGGCGACCGAGCGCATGCGGGCGGCCAACGCCGCGAAGTCGAAGGCGAAGGTCGCCGACGACGAGGACGAGGAGGACGACGAGGACCTCGACGATGAGGACGAGGTCGAGGACGACGACGAGGACGAGTCGGAGGAGGACGACGACGAGGAGTCCGATGACGACGAGGAAGACGACGAGTCCGACGAGGACGAGGAGGACGACGAGGAGGACGAGCCCGAGCCCCCGAAGGCGAAGGCGGCCGCGAAGCGGAAGCGCTAGGCATTCTCCTTTCTCTAGCCGGGGGCTCCTCGGGACGACCGGGGAGCCCTCTTTGTGACCGCAGCTTGACGCGGGGGCGCCCGGTGTGGTTTAATGGGACCAGATGGGGCGGCGGGCGCGACAGCGACCGGAAGCCGGCGGCGACCCAGGCCCCAAGGAGAACGAATGAAGTATCTCGTGATCGGTACGGTCGATGACCGCGACGAGGACTCGCAGCTCGCGGAAGAGTTGCAGACCCCCGACACGCGTCTCCGGGCGGCAGGATCGATGCTCTGCCACGGAGGCTACGACGCCGGCAAGGTCCACAACCTGATCCCGCTCGTGTGGGGCGGTGGCAACGACCCGGACGAGCGGTCCACCACGGGCGTCGCCTCGGACACAGAGAAACGGACCGCGATGCTCGTGGCCACGGTTCTCGGCGAGACGATCCGCGCGCTCGGCGTCGAGACCCGCGACAGCGATCTCACTCTGCACCAGTACGACGGCGAGGGCTACTTCATGATCGGGGGCATCGCCCCCGATAAGACGCCGCTATCCATCGTGGTCAACGTCACCCCGTGATCCAGTTCCGTCGGCACGCCTGCACGTGCAACTGCGCACCCTGTCGGCAGGCCAGGATGGGCGATTCGCGCAGCTACCACTGCAACAACGCGTCCACTGGCTGTAACTAGACCCTTATGAGGTAGGGAGCTGTCCGGAGAGCCTCCGCGCTAGCGACGCTAATGGAGACGTGCCAAGAACGATCGCGTTGCGGACCGAGGGCAGCTCCCGACCTTACCCCACTACTTGACAGCGGCACGCCCCCCGTGCTTAACTATTCAGTGGGCGGCCACCCCCCGGGCCGCCCAACCAGGAGGACAGAGGAAAACGATGGACCCCAGCAGGATGGGCCAGCAACGCGAGTTCGTGTCGAAGCTTCCCCAGGAGGAGTGTGACCAAACCCACCCGGGGTTCACGATCACGTGTCGATGCGGCTCCACGCGCGTCATTGTGGAAGACATGACCGGGTTTTCATCCACGAGTGGCGGACGGGGAAGCGTCGATCTCCGCTGCCAGGCGTGCGGACGATACACTGAAATCAAGGTCATGTACTGATGACGATCGAGCCCTACGTCTTTTCATTCTCCGAACTGGACGATCTCCGTCAGTGTCCATACAAGCATCAGCTGCGATGGACCGAGCGATGGACGCCCCCGACGGCATCGCCCGCCCAGGAACGCGGGACGCGCTGGCACCAGCTGATGGCCACGTTCTACGGGCACCGTATCGGCCCGGACCGCGTGGGACCACGAACCGCCGCCGTGCGGACGATCGACGAGCACCTGTCCGACAGCAGCGACGAAACCGAGCTGCTCTACTGGATGTTCGAAGGGTACGTCGAGCACTGGGGCCACAATCGCGACTGGATCGTCCGGGCAGTCGAGTTCCAGATGACCGTGCCGCTCTTCCATAGCATCCACCTCAAGGTCCGATCCGACCTCATCGTCCGTCTCCGTGACGATCCCAAGAAACGACTCTGGCTCGTGGACTCCAAGACCAGCTCGCGCCTCGCCAACCAGCTCGAACTCGCGCTGCACGTCCAGTTCCCGCTCTACACGTGGGCGCTGCGTCGGGCAGGAATCCCGATCTGGGGAACGATCTACGATAACGTCCGCACCCAACGAAACAAGGTGACGCCGCAGGCGCTGGAAGATCGATTCGCCAGGACGCTCGTGCACTACAACGACGACCAGCTCGAAGCCATCGCCCAGGACGCGTGGAAGGACATGGCGCAGACGCGCACGCTCGTGCGCCCGTCCTCCGAGACCACGCCGCCCGAGCAGCCGAGGCATTTCGACCCCGAACGCTGCCGATATCGCTGCCCCTTCACGGAGGCGTGTATCGCCGGTGTCCGGGGTGGAGACACCCGGCGATTCCTGAAAGATCTCGGCTTCCGCCGCGATCCAACCCGCCATTAGGAGGTTCGAAGGTATGCAGGACGAGCTGCACCATCACCACGGGGCCGCGTCAGACCGCGCCGAGTCCGAGTACCGGTACGAGCAGGAGAGCGCGAACCCGCGCGGCGAGGACCGCGCGCCCGACGCCGCGAAGGACCGCGAGCCGAAGGCCAAGGGGCCGACCTGGTGCGCCCACGGGGTGCGCGTCTACCACGTGGACGGCCTGATCAACGCGCCCGTGCTGCTGGAGATCACGGAGCACGCGAAGCGGACCGACGTTCCCCTGGACCGGGCCGAGATGTCCATCACCCGCAAGGACGCGCCCGGTGTCGCCGGCGCGCTGGCGAAGGCGATGGGCGAGGAGATCGCTCCGACCTCGGTCCTCTACTTCTCCTGGGAGATCGAAGGTCACGGCTAGACAGCTCCATCGGGACGAGGTGGAAGACCTCAAGGAGGAGGCGCGGGCCGGTGCCCGCTCCTCCGCCCGGCGCGGAGCACGCCCCCGCCGCCGCCGGTCCAGCGCAGTGTCCCCGGAGACGCACCCGGTGCCCCCGCGCCGCCCGCTGGCAGAGGAGCCGGCACACCTCAAGGCGCTACTCTACGGCGATCCTGACACGGGGAAGACCACGGCACTGGCGGGAATGGCGCACCTGGGGAAGGTGCTCTACGTGGTTCAGGAGGGAGGGCTCCGGCGCCGCGCCCTTCGACAACTCGGAATCCCCGTGGAGAACATCGAACGCACCACGGTCACATCGTACGAGGACATGCAAGCGCTCGTCTGGGACCTGCGCTCCAAGTTCGATGAGGACCCGGACCATCTGGCGGGCGTCTGCATCGACACGCTGACCGCGCTGGAGCAGACGTTCCAGGAACAGATCATGCGGGACGAAACCGCGAAGGCGCTGCGCCGGCACGTGATCCGGGACCCGTTCCTGATGGAGGGCGATGACTGGGGCAAGAACTCGTCCCAGATGATCCGCGTGCTTCGCGACTTCCGCGATCTCCCCTGCCACGTGGGCTACGCCTCGTGGTCCAAGCGCGACGTCGACGACGACACGGCGGAAGTCGTCTACCGTCCCATGCAGACGCCCAAGGTGGCCACGCTCCTCCTCGCCTACTGCGACATCTCCGTGGCGATGCAGCCCGCGTGGACCACCGATCGAGGCGCCGCGACCTACTGGGGAATCACGCGCCGGAACGGGAAGTGGCTGGGCAAGGACGGGTTCGGGGTCACCCCGCTCCGTATGCCCAACCCGTCATTCGATCGACTGGTCGCCTACGTGAACGGCGATCTCACAGCCAAGACCGATCCCGAGGTCAAGGCATTCCGCGCTGTACGCGCGGGGGAGACGAAATAGACCATGCCCAAGCTCCCGAAGGCGAAGGCCCGAGCCGTCGCCCAGGCGCCGGAGGCGCCCAGGTTCAACACGGTCCCGGACGGCGTCTACCGGTGCCAGCTCAAGGAGGTCACTGTCCGCACCCCCAAGGGCGGCGGCGATCCCTTCTGGCGCACCGTCTGGGACATCGCCGAGAAGGGCTTCTCGGGGAGGCTGTTCGAGAACATCTCGCTCGGCGAGTCGTCCGAGTGGAAGATGAAGGAGTTCTTCGACGCGTTCGACGAGGAGCCCGACACCGACACCGACGAGCTGATCGGCGAGTACGCCTTCCTGCAGCTCGGCTCGGAGACGCAGAAGGTCGGCAAGCGCAAGGGCGAGATCGTCAACACGGTCGAGAAGTTCATCGCCCCGGACGAGGTCGATCGCGACGAGGAGGAAGATGACGAGGACGACGCTGACGAGGGAGAGGGCGAAGACGACGAGGAGGAAGAGGAGGACGACGAAGAGGGAGACGATGAAGACGAGGCTGAGGATGAGGAAGAGGATGACGAGCCCCCTCCTCCGAAGCGCAGCACGACATCAACCACTGCCCGGGACCGAAGCTCGTCCGAGCGAGTGAAGAAGAAGGGCTCTGGATCAAGTGCCCGCACACCGGAACCGGATGCGACGTCCCGCAAGCGTGCCAGCAGCACCGAACGTGCGTCCCGTACCACGCGTTCGACCGAGGACGATGACGAGGAGGCCCCTACGACTGCCACGCGCCGGAGTGCTACCGGACGACGTGCTGGCGGGGGTACTGCCTCGAAGCGACGGTAGCCAAGTGGGGAGATTCGATCCCCTTCTAGACTGACAACAACCCTCTGTCCAAGGTGGAGGTGGGGTCTGCGGGAGCAGGCCCCCCTCCCACCACCCAGGAGACGCAATGTACATCTTCCGATTGAACCGGCGCGAGGACGTCACGGGAAAGAGCGGCACGGGTGCCGTCGTCCAGGGAATCCTCACCGAGGACGGCGTCGCCATCATGCGCTGGCTCGGCGACAAGCCGTCCACCGTGATACGGGAACCGCAGAACGGGTCCGATGTCATGGACGACGTGGCGTCTGTCCACGGACACGACGGGCGCACGGTCATCGAGTGGCTCGTTGTGGCTGGCAGCTCCCAAGTGTGGACCACGAATCGCGAACTCGCCTCGGAGATTGTGTAGGGCGTGAAGCTAGTCGCGATCGACACGGAGACGTCGGCCCTGCATCCCGACGATGGAGGCCGCGCTGTGGTTCTGGCCTGGGCCTGGCGCGACCGGGAGCGGCGTCTCCGCTCGCAGGCGATTCCAACCGCCTTCGCCACCAACCCCGAGTGGCCGGCATTCGATCGCGACTACTGGGAACACGTCTGTCGCTGGCTCGCCGAGCAGCAGGGCATCTACCACAACATGAAGTTCGATCTCCTCCACATGTGGTACGTGCTCCGTGGCATGACCACGCCTCACGGGGACCGGCTGGCGCCGCTGCACACGAAATGGGTCGAGAACTGTGTCTGGGACACCATGCTCACGCAGAAGGTGATCGCGGGCGAGAACTCCGCCGCACTCAAGAACACCGCCCGTCGGCTCTGGGGCGATCGCGCCGCGCTGGAAGCAGACGAGCTGGACGACTGGTTCGTCGCCAACCGCCAGAAGACCAAACCCCGCTATGCCGAGGCCCCGTGGCCCCTCGTCTCCAAGTACGCCCGGAAGGACGTCAAGCTCACGTATCGACTGTTCGAGTGGCAGTACGAGCGTCTGCAGATCGAGGGGGCAGCGGCCCGTCGGCTGGTCGATCGTGAACTGACGTTCTCTCGAGTAGTTCTGGCGATGGAGCAGCGCGGCATCCAGTTCGATGCCGAGGCGGCAAACCAGGCGGCCGAGTGGCTGCTGGATGAACAAGACCTCGTGGCGAAGTCGCTCCCCTTCCGGACCACGCTCCCCGCTGCGAAAGCCTATTACTTCGGCGACCTGCCCGGGGCGCTGGCGCTCACGCCCGCATCGTACACGGACTCCGGTGCTCCCGCGCTGGCCGAGCGGGACGTGGCCGAGCTGGCGCGGCAGGGCCAGCCCTACGCCCGCGAGTTCCACCGGCACCAGGCGCTCAAGGCTATGGTGACCAAGTGGTACGGACCCTGGCCACGACTCCAGGGCGAGGACGGCCGACTCCGTCCCTTCTTCAATCTCACCAACGTCCGCTCCCACCGGCTCTCCGTGCAGCGCGTCCAGCTCCAAGCGATTCCCCACGTGCGCCATTTCGTCGACATGGAACTCGATCCCGGCATCCCGCTGCCACGGGAACTGTTCGGCGCCAAGTCCGGTCACCGTCTCTGGGAAGTGGATCTCGCACAGGGCGAAGTCCGAATCGCAGCCGCCGTGACCGGGTGTGAAGCCATGATTCGGATCATCGAGACGCCTGGCAGCGACGTCCACGGGGAGACGACCAAGGAAGTCTTCGGGATCGACGAATCGGACCCCGAGTGGAAGAGCAAGCGTGACATCGCCAAGCGTCTGACCTTCGGCACCATCTACGCGGCCGGCGCCCGGAAGCTGGCGGAGACGGTCTACAAGGAGACCGGGATCGAAGTCAGCGAGACGCGGATGCGAGCGCTCATCAAGCGATACCGCGAGGTGTTCCACGAGTTCTTCACCTACGCCAGGGCAGCCGAGCGCTCCGTGGAACGTCTGGGGTACGTCACCCTCATCTCGGGAAAGCGCCGATACTTCAACTTCGGGGCGCCGCTCTGGGAAAAGGCGTACCAGGCCTTCAACGCCGTGATCCAGGGCGGACTCGCCGAAACTATGAGAGACGTGATGATCCTCGTGGAGAAGGAGCTGCCGGGACGCCTGCTGCTGCAGATTCACGACAGCCTCGTGCTGGAGCTTCCCCGCCGATACGAGGGCGCCACCGACAAAGACCTCGCCGAATGGGTCCAGAACGAGATGATCGGCGTGTACGAGGCGCAGTTTGGCGTGCGATTCGGCGCCGAGGCCGATCTCTGGAAAAACAAGAAATGATCGATCCGATCCGGATCGAGCCGGACGCCTGGGGCAGATTCGACCCACCCGAGGACTTCGAGGACAGAGAAGAGGTCGATTACGAGGAGGAAGACGATGAAGAATAGGCAGCCGATCAGGAGGAGGCCGAAGTGCCCGAGCGCGGCGTGCCCCGTGACGCCCGCACGGCGGTTCGTGAAGGAGTACACGGTGGCGTTCTGGGACTCGTGGGACGGCCGCGAAGTCGGTAGCCAGAAGACGCCCGTTCTGCCGCCGTCCAGATGAACCGAATACAAGTCGTCGTCGGAGGGCAGTACGGGTCCGAGGGCAAGGGCGCGGTCTGCCGCTGGCTCGCCAGCGGTCGCAGCACCTCGTGCGTCCGCGTTGGAGGACCCAACGCCGGGCACACGGCCTACGATCCCACCGGAAAGGAGTGGAAGCTCCAGCAGGTGCCGATCGGGGCGATCGCGAACAGCCGTCCGCTCTACATCGGGGCGGGGTCAGAGATCGACACCGATCTGCTCGAATCCGAGATTCGGGCGCTGGACGAGGCCGGATTCGAGGTGTCCAAACGCCTCATGATCGACCCGATGGCCACCGTGGTCCTGCGCTCGCACAGCATCGAGGAGTACGGTCACGCGGCACGACACGGGACGTCCGGTCTGACGCGTACGATCGGGTCCACGGGGAAAGGCGTGGGGGCGGCCCGCGCCGACCGCATCTGGCGCCGCGCCGCGATCATCCGCAACCTTCCCGACGTCCAGAACGACCACATGGTCTACACCAACTCGCGTGTCTTCAAGGTCAAATGTCAGGACACCGCGTGGTGGATGCGCAACGACGGCAGCGATACGCTGCAGATCGAGGCGACCCAGGGCTTCGGCCTCGGACTCCACCAGCCGACCTATCCCTTCGCGACCAGCGTCGACTGCCGAGCGATCGATGCGCTGTCGCAGGCGGGAATCTCGCCCTGGGAAGTCCTCCCCGATCGCTTCGAGGCGTGGGTGGTGCTCCGGACCTTCCCGATCCGGGTGGCGGGCAACTCGGGGCCGATGTATCGGGAAATCTCCTGGGAGGAGATCGGACAGGAACCCGAGCACACAACCGTGACCAAGAAGCAGCGCCGCATCGGAGAGTGGGACGCCAAGCTCGCCCGCGCCGCGCTACAAGCCAACGGCTCCGACAATCCCTGGTGTCCCGGTCCCCGCTGCCCGGTCAAGGTGGTGATCACGTTCCTGGACTACGTCTTCCCGCCGCTCAAGAACTGCACGGACGCTGAGCACATCCTCAGTCTCGCCGGCGACTGGCTGCGATACCGCGAGGAGGAGCTGGGGGTGAGCATCCGCGCGGTCGGTACCGGACCCAAGACCCTCGTCGATCTCCAAGGAGAATACTGACCATGGCGTGCGTCTGCGGACACGCTGACGAAGAACACGAGAACTCGGGATACTTCCGTGCGTGCGAAGTAGACGAGTGCCAGTGTGTGGATTATGAGGAGGAAGAGGAGGACTGATGTCCGAAGGCTCGATCGTTATCCGCTACGACATGGAAGAACAGGGCCAGGCAGACGCGCTCTGGCGCGAACTCAACAAGTGGCTTCGGGACACAACGGCCGTGCAGGTTCGAGATACGGCGCTATTCGAGGGCGACATTCTGCGAACCGGATACTCGGCCCTCATCAAGGTGGAGGAACACAAGTAGTGGAAGAACCCAACTCCGAAGGCACCGGAATCATCGGAGCTGACACCACCGATCCCGCTCGATTCCTCATGATCGAGCACAAGGAAGGCAAGCACTCGGGTCGACGAGCCAACGGCCTCTGCCCACACTGCCGCGAACTGGAGGGGCGGTGTCCTGGCTGCGGCGCAGGTGAAGACGTGCCGCATCTGGAGAGCTGTCCTGTCTTCAGGTGGCTGCCGAGCGGGGTGAATTCCAACACGGTGAGTCCCCAGCCCGGAACCATGGACCAGGAAGAGGCTCTGCGCACGCTGTGGAACCTCCTCAATCTCGCAGAGCAGGACAAGGTCATCCCCAAGGCGGTCGAATACGGGGCCGCCGACCTCGACATCATGGGCTTCGCCCTCGGTGTGATGCTCAACTCGGACGGTGCGCGCGACCACGAGTGGACGTCGGCCGAACTGCAGGAAATGGCCTGCTGGTTCTACGAGCTGGGAAAGGTCGCGCGGGCCTTCGGCGCGATGGCTCACGGACGAATCCCCAACGCCGATACGCCCCACGACGCGGGTGTCTACGCCAGGATCATTCAGGTGATCCGGGAAAGGGGGAAGTGGATGTAACGAACTGGCCCGCCCTCGTCCACCGAACATGCACAAGGAGACATCGTGCGACTGCTCAAGAGAATCGTTCCCGTCATCATCGCCGCGTTCCTGCTCGGCGGAGTGATGCCCCTGCTGATTCTGTCGGCCAAGCCCGCGCACGCGATCGGGTCGGCCTGCTACTTCTCGGACTGGCAGAACACCTGGTACTGGGACGGCAACCAGGAGGCGGACCACGACATCACCGATATCGGAGTCGGGGTCGTGCACGTCCACTTTGCGATCACGGCGTACCGCTACAGCGACTCCAACGGGAATTGTTGGAGACAGTACGTCTGGGAGGTGTGGAACGACGGCACCCCCAACGAGAACGCCGACATCATCGTCGGCGGTCGGGTGTGGGCCTGCGGCGTCTACCAGGGCACCTGGTGGGTCGAAGTCCGGGGCGCCGCCACGGGGGCGGCTAGCTCGCCTGTGATCGGCTACGGTCCGGGTCCGTGCGGACGTCAGGTAGACGACTTCCGGAGCTACGAGACGCCCTGGTCGGCTCAGAACTGGTCGCTCTGGCCAGACACGTACACCAACTTCAACCCCAACTGGTACACCAGCTTCAATAGCTGATGGGCTGGTGGCTCCTCGGACGCATCCGATCGTTCCTGGGCGGCAACTGCGATACTGGAGGGACCTGTCGAGCGCACAACGAGCGCTGCGCCGGAGCGTTCCAGCACTCGGGCATCCACTGGTGCGGAAGAGGATGCTACTGGTGATCGGCTGGGACAAGGACAACGGCAAGTCCAAAGACGACAAGGACAAGGACAAGCCCGAAGAGCCGGCGCGCGATCCCAGTAAGAACTGAATCCGAGCGGGGGTCCGGTTCGCCGGGCTCCCGTTCCCATAAAGGAGACACATGGACGAGTTCTGGATGCTGTGGGGGTGGTTCAGCCACGTCCTCGGCCTCGATAACCTCTCTGGCCCCTTCTACGGGTTCTGGAGCGGCTTCGGGTCCGACATCACGGAGCTGGCTATTCTGGGCGGCCTCGTGTCGGTCTATCTCCGGCACAACTGCCACGTGAAAAGGTGCTGGCGGATCGGCCGCGAGCGGGTGGAGGGCACAACCCTCGTGGTCTGCCGCAAGCACCACCCGCACGACGCGCCCGAGGCCCACGAGATCGGGGGGCTCCACGAGGAGGCTACGGGGGGGCGGCTGGTGCCCGATCCAGCGTCAGACGAGACACGCATAGACCGCTCGCGGGGGCCAGGCGCCGCAGGAGGCGTCGTACAAGCGCAGAACGTGCGCGCCGGAGGCGCCCCCACGGTGATCAGCGAGTTGCCCTTCGCTCCGATGGTCGAGGCTCCCGATTCCATCGACCACCTCACGCTACCCACGCGCGCCCACCCCGATGACGCCGGGCTTGATCTCTACGTGACCGAGGACGCAATCGTGCGACCGGGCCAGTTCGTGGACATTCACTGCCGTCTGGGGATGGAGCTGCCCTCGAACCTCTGGGCGCTGGTCATCGGCCGATCAAGTACGCTACGGAAGCGGGGGCTGATCGTCAACCCGGGCATCATTGACACGGGCTACCGGGGCGAGCTGTTCACGGGCGTATGGAATGCAGGCGAGAAGCCCGTCGAAGTCAAGACGGGCGAGCGTCTCGCCCAAATCATCCTCTTCCACAACCTCACGCAGCACTACGTGCCCGTTCTCGTCGAGGCGCTCAGCCAGTCATCCCGTGGCGAGCAGGGATTCGGGAGTTCCGGCCAGTGAGCTTCAAGGTCCATATCATCGACAACTGGCCTGGTCTGACTCTGGACGTCTATCTCGCCGAAACATCGGCAGGAGGCACCTATCTACACACTCACCGTGGCGACATCAAGCCCCACCCGTCCAACGCGACTCTCGACTCAGAGGATCGATGGTTCCATCTCTCTCACGCAGCTGCGCCCGTTCTTCTTGCGGCACTCGCTCGACAGTTGGGCGCAGTGGAACACCCCGCACAACTCCGCCGGGACTACGAAGACGAACGCCGCCGCGTGGATCGTATGATCAACCATCTGATCGGCGAAGGACACATTCACCCATGAGAAAGATCGCTGCCGTCGATCTCGACGTCCTCAAGCAGACCACGTACTGGGGCGCAGTCCAGAGGTACCGAACCGCAATCCTGGAGGCGCTGGAGGGATGGACCCAGATCGAGTCGCCGAACGGATGGCGTCTGGGCACCGACCGTGGCGACCAGCCCGGTCCTCGCGAACGCACGATCTACGGCCCCGACGGCGAACTGCGCGGGACCATGTTCACCACCGAGGACGCCAAGCTCGTGATTCGCGCTCTCACGGCTCTGGCGGAGAAGGAACGACCTCTCATCCCGATGTCACGGGAGGTGGCGCCTGACCACACGGGGACCGGCTACGAGCTGATGGAGAGAGCACGTGCGTCAGCTCAGTATCGCCGCGATGACATATTCATGTGCATCTATTTCAGCGACTCCGATCCCACCGTCGAGTGTCAGTGCAAGTGGCGCCACGTTGGTGACTCGCTCAACGATGCAGTCCTCGCCTGGACCAAGCACGTCACGGAGGCGCACCGCGATGACTGGTAATCTCTCTACCTTCGTCATCGTCGCCGTGTGGGTCAGTTCGTCCATTGCCACCGCCACGGTTTGTGCGGTCGCCATACTCATCACTATCGACCGCGACGAAGACTCCGAACCATGAGACGCCGTGACCTGATCGATGCGGCCGCATCGTTCGTCCACGTAGACATAGACATGTCCCAAGCGCAACTCGTGTGGGAGGAGGGCGAGAAGCGTCTATGGATTCGAGGCCACGAAGGGATCAATGATCACATGGTTACGGTGGTGCTCAAGGGTCTTTCCATGGATGCGCTCCTCGAAAAGATCGCCCAGGCATAGAGGGACCCCCGCACGAGCGGAGGTCCCCGGAACGGGAGGAGTGGACGTCTAGTAGATGAACGTCTCTAGCGGTACCGAGCCGGGCCGAATGGTTCGGGTGTCCACGACGTCCCACGCGTTGTAGTTCATCTCCGACACCACATACGACCCATCCGCATTCACGGCCTCGACGTAGGCCACGTGGCCAACCGGTCCGTCCCATCCCACGTAGATAGCGCCGGGCCGAGGCGTCATCCCCTCGGGGAAGCCCATCGCACGAGCGTTAGGTCCCCACTGCCCAGCATCGCCGAACCACGGGATCGGGCGGCGATTGGCCACGTACCAGGTGCAATAGCCGAAGGAGAAGTGGTTGCCCACGGCGGCCACGGAGATGTGCGAGGCGTTCGTGGAAGACCCCCCGACGGTAGCTGTGTAAACGGGCTGCGGGGGCCGGGGGGGCGGCTGCTTGCCGCCGGGCATCGCCAGAACCCAGCCGGGTTCGATGGCGTCCGGGTTGCCGATCCACGAGTTCGCGGTCTCCACTACGGCCAGATCGACTCCCCAGGCCATGGCCAGTTCCGAGAGGGTATCTCCCGGCTGCACCGTCGCGGTGGGCGGTGGAGGAGGAGGCGGAGGTGGAGGCTGAGAACATCCCTCTGGAAGACTCAACAGAGGGCAAGGATCGCCAACATCGACCTGCGTAGGCGGCGGAACGGTTGCGGGATTCACCGGCAGGGAAGCCGGAACCTGAGTCAGAAGCGAGAGCGCGGCGAAAACGGTCAGTGTTACGGACAACGGAACCCCTCCTCCCGACCAGCCGCAGAGTCACGCTCGGTTGAGAAAACCCCCCGTGATGTCTACCCCTAGACTTCCTTGGCTATGTCGGGTTGAGAACTGTGCCCCCGCGAAGGCGGGGGCTATCGAGCTAGGGCTTGGGAGACGGAGCCGGCAGCGCGGGGGTGTTCGGGACCGCCCACACGCCGATGGCGCCGACGACGGCGAGGACGACGTCCTCGATCTCCTTGGACGTGACATCTCCCCCGTTCAGCGCGCTGTTGAGCGCGATGGCCACGGGAATGAGGATGGCCACGACCGCCTTCGCGTATCGCATCATGATTTCCACTTCCTCCTTACGAGCCGACTGGGTTATGGCGCCCCGGGCTTCCGCGCCTTAGGTTGGCGATCGGGTCCTTCGTGGCGGTCCATTGGTCTGCGAACCGTCTCCGCCAGTCCCCGGTTGGTCGCAGCGTTCCCGGGCACCAGGCGCCACCACCCATTAAAGCACACGGGAACGCCGGCTGTCAAGGGCGCGTGGTGGCGTCGAAATCGGCCACTAGCCCTCGATGCAGCCGGCGTCGATCGCGTTCGTTCAGCAGCTGCATGCTGATTGGAAGCGTCTGGGCTGCGCAGAGTGTTCCGTAGAAGACGAGAGCCACGACTATCCGTACGGACGAGGGTGAAGGGGATAGCAGACCAAGAGCGGGCAGGACTCCGAGCAGCGCGTGCAGCCACGCTTTGGCCAGTCCGCTGCGGATGCCGATCTTCGCAGTCAGATCTGCGAACCCGTTCCAGCCGCGGCTGCGGTAGGCCATTCGGTCCTTGTTGTTGTCAGCCGCGAAGTAGGCGCCGAGCCCCGTTCCGAGAAGAGCCAGCCCGACTGCCAGCCATTCTTCGATACGAATGATAAGAAGCCACGTCACCGAGTGGTCCTCGGGCGCGGCTTGGGCTGGCGTCGCTGGGCGAGATCCCGCTGGATCTCGACCCGTCTCGCACGCGCTTCGAGATCAGCTACTCGCTGCGCCTCAGTCTCGTGCACCGCCTCTGGAGTCACAGTGGCCCCCGACTGACGACCGATGTGCATGCGTAGCCACCTCCAGATACTCACGAGTCGCTCTCGACCGGCACGGTCGGCGGCGCCGCCGAGGGCAGGTTTGCCAACTCAGCACCCGCCTTGGCCGCTCGTTCACCACTGACTACGGCGAGGTAATACAGATCCCGCCATCGATCGCGGTCTCGTTCCATCGCCTGTGTCTCCTTTCGCTGCGCACCTCGATCCTGCCATAGATACACCACAGCCACGAGGAGCAGGAAAAGAGCCCCGAATGGCCCTATGATCTGCATGAAGGCGTCGTGCAGGGTCATTCAGGCTCCCTTCTGTTTGACGGTTTACGGAGCTGCGCTGAGCGCCTTTCCCAGCTCCAGCGCGACGTCCTTGGCGACGACCTGCGGGTCCAGGCCGGTTGACAGGTGAGGTGCGAGCAGCGGCTCCAGCGCATTCGCCAGCGCCACGGGGTCCACAGGAGCCGGTGTCTGGATCTTGGCCAGCACGGTATCGATCTCGGACTGGTCCACGCCGAGATCGGCGAGGATGGCCGCCTGGTTGGCGAACGACTGCTCGAACGCCCGGGTCAGGTGGCCCTTGCCGCCGGGAACCTGCCAGCCCATCGGGTTCGAGGCCGAATCCGCGAAGCGCGGGGCCGCGCCGTACAGCAGCATGTAGAGCACGTCGGCGAGCCGCTGGTCCTGCTCTGGGGTCAGAGCCATGTCATCCACTCCTCCGAAGATGTTCAGGTCGAACACCGACCCGTCATAGCTGGTGCCGTTGAGGATCACTCCCACGGTGTACTGGTCGCCGACCACCCCCGCCACCTGGGGCAGAGCCGGCACCGGGAAGAGCTGGTCGGATCGAACCGGAATGTAGCCGTGGGAGATCCAGTCGCCGTCGCCGACCGGGTAGCCCGCCAGTGCCGTGACGTCGCCGTATCGTAGCGCCTTCCAGCCCTGCGCTCGGACCGTTTGGATGAAGCCACCCACCCAGCCGGCGGAGGGAAACGAGAACGTCTCCAAATCGACGACGATCGGCCCCACGGGGCAGCCGAACGCCAGGGCGGTGTCGATCGCCGACTGCGGGTCCGAGTCCTGCGGGCGGCTCCCGGGAACCACGATGGGAAGCACGTGGAAGCCTGCCGCCAGCACGGCCTGCACGTGCCCCGGCGTCCAGTCGCCATTCCCGAGAAGGTTCCCAGACGCGTCGCGCCGCAGGACATAGAGTCCCACGGCCGACGCGCCCACCTGACGCAGATCGTTGACGAGCTGGTCCGGCGACGACGGGTTGAGGGCGTCTAGGAAGAGGCCCTCGTCGCTCATGACGTGGTGACGACGATGTTGTGCAGGACGCCCGAATCGAGATCGGACACCCAGCCGGTCCACTCGTTGGTCAGCGCCGAGAGCGAGTTCGACCAGAGCCGGTCGTCCTGACCCAGGCAGAGCAGATAGAGGACCGAGCCGTCACCGGACCACTCGGCGTCGATCGAGAGCGCCTCCCCGCCGAGGTCGAACCAGTTGGCGAGCTGCCCCGGCTGCGGCGGTCCCGGGGTGCCGAGCCAGAAGACGGTACGCGGACCGCCGGTCCCCGACGCGACAACGAAGTAGTCGGCGCGGCTGGTGCCCGGCTGGCAGGCGATGGCGATGGGCTGCATTTCGTACGAACCTCCTTACCGATTGACGATGGACGTCATCCACTCGATCGAACGCTTGATGCGCTCCAGTTGCACTCGGACCAGCGCATCCGGAAACTGATTCAGCCACACCGTGTCCTGGACGGCTTTTTCGGTGTACGTGTACCCGACGATCTGCGCTTTCTGGTAGAAGATGCCTAGACTCGGAATATGGACGGTAACAAAGTCCAACTCGCGCCATCGACTCGAGTTTTCGTCACGAACAACCGACAGCTGAATCGCCTGAAGCGGATTCGCCTTCCTGGCCGCGATCACCTGCGCGTACGCGGCCAGCAACAGGAATCCCGGCACTCCGATGTCCGATATCGTATCGGTGAGAACCATGTCTCCCGCGTCCTGTATCCGTGACCACGTATATGATCCGCCTGAGTCGAATCCGGGGACGGCTAGAACACGGGACTCGCTGGCATACAGGTCACTGACCGGGGCCACGATCGTCCCGTTCATGTCAATGTTGACGCCTTCCTCGAACACGACCATCGAGCTGAGGTCGTTCCCTGGAGACAGACCGTAATCCAAAGTGTCGCCACGGGAGTTATAGCCGGCTGTCTTGCGGATCCAGAACCCGTCCAGAGTAGAGAGCAGACCCATCACGTCCATGTGAGTCTGCCCTGTGCTGATGATGTTTTGCGGAATCGTCATCCCCGTGGAAATCGAGCCGGCGCCGAATCGCGCTGTGCCCCAGTTGGCCGGGACAGCACGCGAAGTGAATCGAAGTCGATTGACGTAGATGGTCGGAGTCCCGCCCGAGAAGGAGAAACGCACGCCTACGCCGCCCGAAGCCGGCGATGGCGCCGTGTTGAAGGAATAGACGCAGTTGGCATCCTTCCCATTGATAATCACGCGAGCGACGCGATTTCCGCCTAGGTTGTATAGAACCACTCCGAGTTCGAAATGAAACGTATTGGACAGACCCGTCATTACGTTGACCGCGGCAGCTACGGAGGCCAACGTGCCCCCCGTGATCGTAAAGATGTTGCAATTAACGTTCCATAGCCCCGACCCCACGCCTGTTTGGTAGATGTACGCTCGCGCAAGGTAGCCATTTTGGACAGTCGAGTCTACGTCCCACAAGATATCGATCTCGCCGGAGTCCACGGTATCTGTGCTGCCGATGATCGTACCCTGTGCGATGATCATCGAGGCGCCGATGCCGCTGCCTGTCCAGTTGTACGGCCCAGTCGTGGCGTTCCAAGTGGTCTTGGAGTTGATGTACGCGGCAAAGGTGGATGTCGTTACGGCCGACTGTCCGCGCAAAGGATCAGCCGACGTGAACGTGAAACCGCCGCTCAGGTTGTAGTCAGCAGCAGAATGCTTGCCGCCGACCGCCCCGCCGAATCCGAAGAAATCGTCATCCCAGACAACCTCTCGGGTGCTACGCAACGCGTTGAACAACGCCGACGTCGCGCCCCCCGCGCCGATCACTTCGCCGGGATAGAGCTGCGACTGCTGCAACCACCACAGCGAGTCCGACCCAGTGATCGAATACGCGTCCAATCCGGGACGAACCTTGGTGATGACGCCCGAGAACTTGGGGAACTTGGTGGGGACATCGCCCTGCGACCCTTCGATACGCAGCGGCGGCAGCGTTGGGTCGATCAGGGGATCGAACAGCCGCTTGTTCCGCTTGAACTCCATCGCCACGGCAGGCGCGATTGGGATGTCGAACGACCCCACGGTGGCGGAGCCAGGAATGCCGTTCTGGATCGCCCGCGTGGTCCATTTGGAGGAGCCCAGGTGCGCCAGCGCGGGTACTTCCACGACGTCGCCATTCGGGTTGATGATTCGATAGCTGAGCGGGGCGGTGGGGACTCCGGGTTTGACGGTCATTAGCCTGGTACCAACATTGAGACGAGCGGAAACATGAACTGGCTGTAGATATCCTCGGGCCAGTCACCCGCACCGATATTGCCGATGGGAGCGCCAGTCCGGGGTGCGAAGAATGCCTCGTCCACGAACCAGTCGGTGCCGATCGTGGCCGCCGTGACGGCGCGGAACTGGATGTTGTGGCCCGAGGGCAGGAACATCAAGGTCGAGTTAACCTTGATCCAGTTATTCGTGCCGTACGTTGTGGGGACCTGATTGGCCCGCAGCGTTGTCGACCCATTCGCCACAAACGCGCCTGCGGTAGCGTCCCACAGGCCCACGGTCATTTCCTGCACCGCCCCGGCCGCCGACGCCACTCGTAGACGAAACCAGACATCCCCAAACGACGCGTTGCTAGGAACTGGCTGCCAGGCGGTGCCGAATAGGTTCGCGTTTCCGGACAGCGTGCCCGAAGCGCACTTGGCTTCGTTGCCGTTGGACGCGCCCGCGTTGGCCACGGAGGACCAGCCGGTGCCCAATGCCCCGGACTCGCCCTCCGCCTGCAAGTTGGGCGCCGTAGCGAACGGGACGGCGAACACGCCATACGTCCGGAACGTGTTAGCTGGGATCGCAGCCGAATCCCCATAGCCGATGTCGGTCGTGCCGCTAAGCACGGGCTGGCCCGAGTTGACGCCCGACGGCGGATTCTGGTACAAGACCCCAACTAGGGGACTCCGAGCCACCTGGCTCATGACGGCCCCGAATCCGAAGGCTGACCCGCTTGCCGTGGGCGACAGCGTACCTACGGAAAAATCGGTCACGGCGACGTCGTTCCACGCGATCTTGCCCGCATTCGCTAGTATGAAGTTGAGAGCGAAGTTGTACGCGATCTGCGCGTTTTGCGCGTAGAGATCCACGGGAGCGTGGTACCAGGCTCGACCCAGACGCCACACCATCTTGGCCCACGAGTTGTTCGGTGTGGACACCACAACCCGAACCCGGGTGATGTCGTACCCGACCCGCTCCAAGTTGATGTCGCGGAGTACTCCGGTACTCGGTACCGTGTCCACGTACTGCGCCGAGATTGCCAGCGCCCACGCGGGAGTGACGAGCTGCGTGTTCCACACGTAGACCGCCGGCGCACTCGTAGTTCCTGTATCGAATAGCAGAAGAAGCAGCCCGTTGGTGACCACGCAGTCGCCCTGGAAATCATGATTGGTCCCGTAGACCTGTACCCAGTTCGAGTTGAGGAAAGTGCCGTTGGTTGGGACCGCGTTGCCGCCCGACACCTGCGTGTCGTACACGCGAACGCCACCCGTGAACAACCCGGCGATCGTTCCTGGCCGAATAAATGGAACGGGATTGGCGTAGACGTTGGGCAGCGTATCTGGGAACGGTCCAGGTAGCGAGGTCGGCACCGCACCCTCGGCGCCCGTCCGGCTCGACGGATAGGGGGGAGTCGAGCCCACGGGGAAACCCAGGATCGGCTGCGGGCAGCCCGTGCCGTTCGCATACGTGGTCGCCAGCGGCGCTCCCGCCCACCACATTCCCAACGACGCGGGACTCGACGGCGCAACCATCGTGGCGGTCACGGGGACCTCGATCGGCGACCCGCTCCAGATCCCGACGTTGTACGTAGGCTGCAAAAGCGTCAGAACGTACCATCCGTCGTGCGGATCGGGCTGGTTCATAGCGCCGCCGCCCGCATCGGTTGAGGTCCACGCGATGTACACAGGGTGGTTGACCGAGTTGGCTGCAATCTGCTCCAACTGCCGAAGCATGAAGGAGAGAGCACCCCCCGTGTTGGCTCCCTGCCCACCGACCGCCTGCCAGGGGGTCACGTGGAGGATAACCGGCTGCTCCTCGGTTGTGCCACCTTTCGCCCACACAGCCGGAGAACCTCCACCAACGGGCATCGTTCCTAGGTTCTGTCCAACCCGGGTCTTGAGATACGAGTGCGACGGACCTAGGTCGAGAGTGTTGATCTTCGTCATGTTGACCCCAACGCCTCGGCAAGGTATTTCTCGACAGCAGCCGTGATCTGGAGCCCGTCCGGGTGGGTGATGTAGAAGTTGTTGACTACGGCACCGCCTGACCGACTTGCCTGCACGACCACGGGAGTCCCTCCGCCCGATGACGGAAAAAGCGCTGCGGTGGAAATGTTTGGCGACCCTTCCCCCGTGCCGCCAGTTGACCCGGTTCCAGGACCACTGCCCAGGTTTCCCGTTGTGATGACGTTTACGTGTACGTCGTGCACGCCCGTGATCGCTTCCAACTTCCCGGCCAGCGTATCGAGGATGGATATTGCGATGCCGATCGGCCCCAAGAAGCCTTCACTGTTCAGCCACGAGATGAAGCGGTTGAGCGCGGTATAGACGTCGTTGATCTTCTGATTGATATCTCTCAGGACGACGGCAAGCTCGACAGCGATCACTACCAGCTCGCCGATGACGGTTACCGCGATGACGATGGCGGCTGTCAAGTCCTTGAGGGAAGTATGGAAATCGTCTACGTTCTTCTGATCGTCCTTGACCGAGGGGCCAAGGTCAGCGAAGTCTTGGAGCATGCCGTCAAACGCGGGCCGAGCAAGGTCCCATCCAGCTTTGATGTCGCCCACGACCTGCTGGACATTCTTGGAAATCTCTGGCCAGTGGGTGGCCATGAAGTCCACGAGATCCGCCGCTTTCTGCAAGATCCCGCTAAACGTGCCCCCGATTGCGTCTGCGGATGCTTTGAGCACGGGTTCCATCTTCGGCTCTTCAGTCGTGAACCAGTCGGTGAGCCGAACGAGGTTGTTGAGCAAGCCCTCCAACGCGCGCTCGCCCTGGTCGCCCAGCTTGCCCAGCAGCGGCGTCAGCGCAGGAACTCGCCCTTCCATGTCGTCGAAGAAGTGGCCCCAGTCCTCGCCCATCTTCGTTCCGACCTGCGAGATGACCTGGAGCGGAGGACCGATCGCGATGATGGCGCCGGGGAGACGACTAGAGAACCAGTCGACGATTCCTTTCCCCGTAGACTCGACCAATGGCAGTAGCGGCGTCAACGCGTCGATCATTTGCTGTGTCGCTGGGGCGGCCTCGTTACCGAGTGCCTGACCGACGCCCCGCAGAGCACCCTCGAAATCGCCCAGCGGGTCGTGTAGGTTGGCCAGCTTCGCTTTCAGGGCGTCGACCGACTCGGTGTACTCCTCCTGCTGCGTCTTGCCCCACTTCTCGGCCGCGATCAGCTCTTCTCGCTGTGTCGCCAACGCCGCGATCTGGTCCTTGATCTGAGTCTGCTGCGCCGTAAATGAGAAGTCTGTTAGAGCTACGACACCGGCCGCTAGCGCTGCGAATCCCCCACCGGCGATAGCGATCGCCGCTGCCGACCCCGCCAACCCCGCTATGAACCCGGCCCACGTAGTCGTTGCCGCCAACACCACGGCGCCGAACGGTTCGAACACCGTGGTCAAGGCGACAATGGAGATGATGATGGCCTGTGTCAGACCCGTGAGGTTGCCCCACTGCTGGCCCAGCGCAGCTAGGATGGGGTTCATGCCGCCTACCTTGCGCTGGTTGTCTTGCGCGACGTCGCCGACCGCCTTCTGCGACGCATAGAACTCAGCAGCAGCCAGCGACGCGGTCGCTTCGACCAAGATCAGCTTATCTATCTGTCCCGTCAGATCCGCGATACCGTCCTTGACGTCGTGGATGGCGTCAAGACCCTCATCACGAATCTCTAGGATGATATCAAGAGTTTCCTGATCCACGCTGCTTGGCGATCTCCCCTTGAATCTTCATTATGGACCGGAACTGGTAGTAGTCCTCGTCGCTGATCTCGTCGAGTCGATCCGGCGGCCAGATCTGAAAGGTCTGACAGAAGATGAAGCGCTCTATTGCGCGCTGGGCAGCGGGGTGTCGGATCTCATACCCGTTGAGGATCCCCGAGACTGCCCGTTCGAAGTAGGGTCCGGCCGATTCGCCTTCATGCGCTTGCGCGCGTGATGAAGCAGGAACTGGCCGTCCTCGTCGTCCAGAGCGTCGATGGCCGCCTGCGTGATGGGGGCGATCTCCTCGCCCTCATAGGCCGGGTCCAGGATCGACCGATCGATGTTCCAGGCCGAGATGAGACGAAGCAGCCACGTGTCCAGGTACGCCTTGTACCGGTAGTCGGTTAGCAGCCCCCGCGTCGTGTCCTGGTCATCCGGATCGCGCTCGATCCGCCGCATCTCCTCGGCGGTGAGTCCCCGCGTGTCGATGTTGACCACGCTCATCAGCGCGTCCTGCGCCGCCATGCGGTCACCGCGCGTGGGCCTTCGCTTCATGTCCACCCAGTATTCCGGGTTGGACGGCAGCGGCAAGCGCTCCGGCTCCGAACCTCTCCGATATGGCATTCCACTCCTCCTTGTCTAGTAGGCGCCCGAGCGGGAGTTCCAGATGATCGCCTTGAGTGGCGAGTTCCCACCCGAGCCGGCATCGGTCGAGTTGGCCACGGCCTCCCACGTTGCCTTGATGGTTGTGAAGTTGCCGGCGTGGTCCAGCGTGGTCGGCTTCTTGAACGCGAACTTGCTCATCTGCAGCACCGTCCGCGTCGAGCCGGTGTCCATGGTCGCCACCAGCGTCGGCTGCACGTTGTTGAGGTAGTACGTGTACTCAGTGTAGTCATCGGGAACGATCAGCGCCGTCCCCTCGACCTGGATCGGAGCCGGCATCGCCGAGGTCGCCGACCTGGTCCCGTTCATGCCGAAGATCTGATCCACCTTGGCCTTGATCGCGAGATCGAAGCCGGTGAACCTCGCATTGGCCACGCCAGCCACCACGAACGAGGTCTGCCACGGGACGTCGAAGAATAGCTCCGACGAGTATGCCGGGAACACGGGCTTGGTGATGAGCGACCCGAGCTGCCCCAGCCCCTTCATGGAGGCGAGGGTCTTGCCCGGGTTGGCGATCTTGAGATCGAACTGGTCGAAGTAGATGCCCGTCACCTGCTTGCACGTCGCCACCAGGTTGTCGAAGAGCACCCCCGTGTACGACGGCTGGATGGCCGCCGAAAGCGTGAGCACGTGCTGGAACAGGGTCTTGACGGCCGCACCGCCCGCGTGGGCGAACTTGAAGGAGTTGAGCCCGGTAGCCGGCACCGTCCACACGTTGGCGGCGATGGAGGTCGGGACCACGATCTCCTGCGTCGGCAGCCCGGCGTCGATCACGAAGATGTCGCCCGTGACAGAGGCGCCACCCGTGCCTGGCGTGTACGTGGCTGTGGTTGCGCCGACCGCGACCGCGCTAAGCGTCCCGGTCCGCGCCGCTCCCGTCACGGTGTCCGTGCCCAGGAACGCCATGAGCCAGTGGACGGAGTCGTCGCCGTACCACGGCATGTTGGGCAGGTTGACCATGGTGGCGCCCTGACCGAACGCGATGTTCTGCGTCATGGCGCGGTTGCCACGGAGGCCCGTGTCGGGGATCGGCTCGTCGTCCTCCTGGAAGACGGGCTGGTCCACCGAGATTGACACGGTTGGCGGCACAGTCGCCGTCCCCCACGACGGCTCCTTGGCCATTCCGCATTGGACGACATAGTTTGGCTGTGGCACCTTACCTCCTCAGTACGGCTGCGCCGTTTCTACGAACGTCAGTGTTACGACGGCGATGAAGGTCAGTTCGATTGGCGGATCGGTCTCGGATATCGGCATGTTGTTGGCGACGTCGATGTTTTCACCGATATGGGTCACGCCTGACGCCTCGCCCGTCACGGGATCGGTGACCGTCGCCGCGCCCGGCCCCGTACGGAACACTTGACACACGTTCTCCACTAGCGTACTGAACGCGCGCCCGCCTCGGGCCGAGTCGGTGTCCGTGGCCTGGACAAGCAAGTCCTGCGTCCACGCAAACTGCTTGGTGCCCGCGCCTCGATTGCCACGCAGCCGCGTTTCCTTTCGCTTGTACCTCCCCACGACCACGATACACGGCCCCATGTCCGGATCGTCCGCCTTGGGGAACTGATCGAACCCAACCAGTCGCTGCCAGATCGTGTTTTGGACCGAAGCCGTCGCCGCCTGCTGAGCGAAGTAGGTCTGGACCGCTAGAACCGTCATCCCATCGCCTCCCGAGCCACCCGACGCGCCAGGTCCATGATCTCGGGACGCGCCTTCTCCATCGCCCGCTTCTGGAACGGGTTTGGAGTGGTACCGGGGTGGTACACGCCGATCACGGGATGCTCGGCGCCCGCCCAGTCCAGCGCCTCCCTCCCTAGCCCAGCTCCCGTGAACATCCCGGCGTAGATCGCGTGCGGTGCCGTCCCATGGATGACAAAGTCGGTGTATGACGCCGAACTCGAGAAGGTCGCCCGACTGCCGCGAACCTCCGCACGAAGCCCCTCGGCCAACCGCCCGCTTCGCTTGGGCGCCTCTTCGATCAACTTGCCAATGATGATGAAGGAACCCTCGCGGGCGATGCGGTCCGGGGCGCCCCGGAGTTCGGCCTCCATCTTGTCCAGACGGATGCGCGCCTCCAGGAACCCGTGCGTATCGACGCGGATCTGGATCATTACCAGGCCAGCGGCTTGTGCCGCCAGAGGTTAGGGACGGTCAGGTACTCCAGCGCACGAGGGCAGAGCCGGCGCAGCGCCGCTCCCTGCATCGTGGGCGCAGGTGACGTTGCACGGGCTCCGGGAGCGGGTCGTGTCAGAGCCTTGGCGCCCATCTCGTCGCCCGTCTGTCGCCACCATTCGACCTGAGCGCACGTAGCATTCCGCAGCGCAGCGATCACCCCGGCATCGGTTGCGTTCCCGCTAGCGTCCACGGTGTAGTAGGCCGACTGCAGCGCGGCGTCCACGAGATCGGATGCCCGCTGGAGCTGCCGCTCATCGCCCGGCGCAGTCGTCTCTTGCCCCGTGAACTCCATCAGATCGGCCAGGGTGGCGTACGCCATCAGTCGCTCATTGCCTCCGTCTTGAAGACGACCACCTTGGGCTGCTTCGGCTTGCGCACACGCGGCTTAGCTCGCGCCTTGGCCAAATTCGCCCGATCCGCCGCACGCTGCTTCGCCGTCATCGTCTTCCGCTGCGCCTTCTTGAGGTTGGCGATGTCCGCGAGGTGCTGTCGAACCGAGATTGGCTTCTTGTTTCGCTTGAGCCTTGCCTTCTTCAGGTTGGCCCGTGCGGCTGCACGCTGCTTCTCCGTCTCCGGCCCGTGACGATAGTGACCACGGGCCTTGAGCAGGTTCTTGCGTGCCGCTGCGCGCTGCGCTGCCGTCTCGGGCTTTCGGTGCTGCCGCGCCTTGATCAGGTTGCGCCGAGCCGCCGCCTTCTGCGACGCGCTCTCCTTCCGAGGACGCGGCTTGTACGCCCGCTTCCGCTGCTTGGCCGCGATCTGCGTGGCGACGGTCATACCGTAGCCACCTGGACCGAGGGCGTAACCACCCAGCGAAACCGGACCGCCCGGTAGCGATTCGTCCCATTGCCTACCCAGAGTTCGCCTTCGAAATCGCCATACACCGCCATGTCCGTCCCAGTCCACGCCCACGTGACCTGCCCGGCGTTGGCGGGAATGGTCTGGTCGAGCACCGTCGCCGACAGCTCCACGGGAGTCGTGGTGTTCCATCGCCGGTATTCGAACTTGGCTGTGAACGCGGGCGGTCCCGGCGGCAGCGTATCCGGCGTGCCGTCCGACTTCTTGAACGTATACACGACGGGTTCGGGGATCTCGCCCTGGGAGTACGGCCCAAGGATGACCGCGTTATCCGTCACGACACGTCCCTCCTATTCGCTCCACGGGTATTCGCCCGCGACCCGCTCACTGTGGCGTCCGGTCGAACCCCGGCTACCGTGTTGTCGTCGCGTAGCCCCCGCTGGGCCGCGCCCGGGCGCCGCCCGGCCTTAAGCGCTGTCGCCCGTGACGCGCTAGGACGCTCCGCTACCCCGGGCGGCGGGGCGGTGAGTACGGCTGCAATCCGCCGGGCGCGGCTGACAACTACCCGAACCACGCGGACCAACCGCGTACGCGCAATCGTGGGTCGGCCCGGGGGAGGGGCCGCCCCCGCGACCCGCCCTCGACCCCGGGAACCGACGACCACGCGGACGAGGCTGGTTGCCGCCTGGATCGGCGCCAGCACCAGAGGCGCGGCGATCCGCACCGCCCGCCCTCTCGGAGTCGGGACCGTCCGCACCAGACTCGTCGAAGCGATCACGGGGGGCTGCGCTAGCGGGCCTGTCTTCGCGACCTGAGCCCGGCCCCGAGGCGCCCGAATCAGCGCCACCAGCGACGTCATCGCGGCTACGGGAAGCGCTGAAATTTTGGGCGCCAGGAACGATCGTCCACGTGGCGTCGGTACCGTCCGTACCAGTAGCCCGTTGGACGTCAAGATCGGCGGCTGCGCTAGAGGTCCTGGCCCGGCTCGACCCGCCCGCCCTCGTGGCGTGCGGATCAGGGCGACCAGCCGTTCCTTCGCGGTCGTAGGCGGAAGAGCCACCGGACCCGGCTTCGCCACGGGGGCGCGGCCCTTCGGCGTCGAAGTCGTACGAATGAGCTTCTCTCGGGCCGGGGTGGACGGAAGTGCCAGCGGTCCCGGTTGAGCGACCTGTCCGTGTCCTCTCGGCGCCCGAACCACAGGAACCAGCTTTTCGGTCCGCAGGATGCGGGGCGGCGCCGGAAGCGGTCCCGCTTTCGCCAGCGCAGCCCGTCCCCGGGGGGTGGACGGGGTACGGACGAGGCGGGTCCGCGCCGACTTGGGTGCCGTCGCACCCCCTGCCGCCTGTAGCTTGAACGTGACGACGACCACGCTCATTTGCTGCGAGGCGCCGCTGGTGCCGAACGTTGTTGTGAACGCGCCGGATGTCGCCTGGACACGGGATGCGATGACCGCGTCCTCGGTCGCGTTCGGGGTATTGTTCTGGTCGACTGTCCAGCCCGACGTTGTGTTGGACAGCGTCGTACTCTTGGTCGTCGTACTGATCGAAGCGACCAGCAGGCTTCCGTTGGCCCCGGTCGTCGTCAGCGATCCGGACGTGATGGTCGTGCCCGTGGCGTCGGTCGCGCCCGTCACATCGAGCGGCGAGACCGTCAGAGGGCCGTTGTACTCCTCGACGCAGGCCCCGATGTTGCCGGCGCCGCCCGGTGTGAACGTCAGAGTCGGGGTGCCCGACGCGGCATTCGCCTTGAACCAGATCCCGTTGTCATCAGCGGTGTTGGTGGTCCCGTGGATGAGGCCGGTCGAGTAGGACCCGTTGATGCCGTCCGACACCGTGCCACCGACGGTGTTCGGCGACTGCATCGACGCTGCGATTAGGTTACCAGCGGTCACCGAACCGGGCAGGGCCAGGGTCATAGAGGAAGCGCCGACCGCTGTCCCCTTGTTTCCCTGGATCGGTCCCGCCATGGCCTACGAGAACGTCACGCTCCCTGATACGGTGCACTGGTTCGGTCCGTTGACCACCCGCCCTCGGAGGAACTGGGCTGCCGGGAAGTCCGCGCCGAAGGGCCAGTCGATTTCGACCGTCTCTGCGCGGATCGTCTGCGCCTTGTCCTGGAACACCACCCCGCCCGGAAAGGAGGCGCTCATCCCGTCCTGCCATGCGACGCCATCGATGGACCACTCGGCCACGAGTTGTATCGCGACCACACCGGCGGGCAGCCCATCGAGCGGGTTAGCGCCCACGTTGCGCGCTGCAGTGAGATGGAAAGTCGTGAACGATCCCACCGACACTTTGAGTGCCGGCAGGACCGTATCGTCGATGACCGCGTTGGCGGGCAGCGTCGTCAGACCGAAGTTGGTGGTGCCCACCTACTCGCGCGCCCGGACCTGCGCCCTCGCGATGGCCGTGGTGGAACCGAGCGCGTTCCAGATCGCCAGCCCGTTGCCGTTGACGACCTGCAGCGGGTCCTGGTCGCCCCAGTCCCAGAACACGTTCGACCCCTGGGTGCCCGCGATGTCCACATCGCGCATCGGAATCGCGGCAACCGTCGGCTGGACGGACCACGCGGTGTCGATGACGAACGTGGGCGCGAGCATGAAGCCCGGGTTGGTGGCGTTGGCCGCCGCCGTCGGTGTCACGGTGGTGGACTGGGTACCCCGTGCCGTCGAGCGGATGGCCTGGAGATGGCCAAGCGCCGTCGTCGTGGTCTGCCACACCTCGACGTGCGTGATCTCCAGCGGACGCGTTGGTGCCCAGATGTTGACGTAGGCCGCCGCCGACACAGGGGCTAGCGAGGTCGCTGCCGCCTCGTACGACGACACTGCGTCGAACAGGCTCCGCGCATACGGGTACTTGGACCGCACCTCGCGGAGGATCTCCCTGGCCGTCTTCTCGTGCAGCGACCAGAAGGCCGGCGGGATCACGAACGCTTCGTACGTCTGGAACCGGCTCACGACGTGCTTGCCCCCTCCACGTCCGCGTACAGGACCACCCGCTGACGGGAGGTCGGGCAGTTGTGAACGAAGCAAGGCCGGAATCCGGTCGGGATCTCAACCGTCAGCCCATCGACCTCGATCTCCTGCATGGCCGGGGAAGAGGCGACCATCGCCAGTTCCCGCTCGTTCTCGTCCAGATCCTCGGCCGCCTTGCCGGTACGACGATCGACCTGGAGGTCGTGGCTCTCGTCCCGGTGCCGCAGCAGCTCCGTGTGGTCGCGGATGAGCGGACCGGTCACGATATGGTCGTTCGTCCGCACCCGATTGGTGTCGCTGGCGCAGTAGAGGCAGAGAGCCGTCCCCGTCGTGGGGGTCGTCATGGGCGCTCCTTTCCGTTTCTCGGGAGATGGATTCCGCCGACGATGGCGCGACTCTCGTTGAGCGCGTCGTGGAGGTTACGAAGGTTCTGGAGCGCCTGCGGGTGCCCTTCGCGGGCCAGGTCGTTCCAGTAGGTCATGCAGTTCACGAAGGCCGTCCCGATCGGCTGCGCCCCTTCGGTGATCATGCGCTGCGCAGCCAGCATCTGCGTCTTGAGGATTTCGTTCTCTGACTGGAGACGGTAGATGACCTGCTGGAGCGCAGCCGGATCGAGATCTGCACTCATGACTTCTTGGACGCCTCCTTCTTGGGGAGCGGAGTCGCCCGCTGCGGCACGACTTCCTCCTCGTCCTCGCTCGGCTCGGACTTCTCGTCCTCGTCGGCCGGCGGCTCCTCCTTCTGCAGGGTCCGGACGTCGGTGACCTCGTCCCCGGTCGCGACGCCCTTCTTGGCGTGCCGCCGCGTGTCGAACTCGCCGGGGATCGGAACCCCCTGGCGCTCGTACATGTCGTAGATCTCCTGCTCGGAGGCCCAGCGCCACGGGCCGGAGCTGCCGAGACCGAGATCGTAGGCCGCGCACGCGAGCGCAGCCGGGTGGTCGTCGGGAACGTCGTGGACGCCCGCCGGCCCCCGCACGTGCTTGACGGTCGGGTTGCCGTCCGGCCGGATGACCCGAACCCGGGTCGGCCGACCGTCGACGTCGCGCGGTGCGTTGGGCGAATCGTCGAGTTCGTAGACAGTCGCCATCTCGTCTACCCGCCGCCGCCCGGCAGCTCGTACGCGATGACCACCCCGGTGTGGCCGGCGACGAAGTTGAGGTAGATCCCGCCGTCCGCCTGGACGAACTTGGGACCCACCACGAAGTTGATCTCCCCCGTGGTGACCGGGATCGCCTGGGTCGCGTAGTCAGCCGCCGGCGGGTCCTGCGCGCTGGGACCACGCACCACAGTGACCACCCTGGTGGATGCCGACGTGTTGGTGATGCGGAGCAGGAAGCGCCGCACCTTGGAGCCCTGGGCGCCCAGCCCCGTCGCAGCGATGACACGCATGCCGTTCGCCACATCCACGTTGACGCCGGCCGGCGCGAGGATATCGACCTCCTCCGCCAGTCGGGTCGTCGGTACGTCAGTCCTTGCCACGGACCCCTCCTACTTGTGGTAGAACGTGCAGTTGGCCGGCGTTCGGACCGTCTCCGAAGCCGCCGGACATCCCACGAATGGACCGGTGTAGAACACGTCGCCCGGCAGCCCGGACCAGGGACGCGTCACGATGCCGTGAGCGTACCCGCCGTTGCCGGTATCGTCCACCCAGACCGCCTCCCCCACCTTGGGAACGCGGGTGAAGTAGGTCGGGGTCACCAGAGACGCGCCCGTGGCGGGTCCCTTGGCGTTCATGCCTCCGGGAGCTGCCACCTCTACCTCCTAGCCGTCGGCCGACGGCGTCAGCACCACCGCCGCAGCGGCGTTGCGGAGGACGGACACCCCGTACAGCACGTCGAGCGTCACCTGGACGCCCAGCGCCTGCGGGTTGTAGGACACGGTCTGCCGGAACTGGAGCTGCGACTCCGGGTCCTGCACGACCATCTGGTCGACGCCCGGGTTCCCCGCCTCGGGCAGCGACCGCATCGCGAGGATGAGCGCGTCCGGGGTGAAGGCCAGGTTCTTGTACGTGGTCGCCACGGGGACCAGCTGGGACATGAAGACGTCGAAGCCGTACACCCGCCCCATGCCGCCGTTCTGCACGGCCGTCGGCTCGGAGAACGCGATGTACGACTGCAGGGCGGTGTCGCCGAGGAGCTTGACCTGCGAGCCCGGCGAGACGATGAGCTTGCGATCGGAGAGCCGCACCTTCTGCTTGTTCAGCTGCAGCATCCCCTGGAGGATCTGCGCGCTGGTCATCGACGCGGAGGTCACCGAGTTGGTGAAGTTCGCGTAGAGCGCGAAGAGATCGTTCTCGATCTGCTCCGCGATCGGGATGACCGCGTTCTGCAGGTACCGGTCCATGATGTCCTGGTTCGCCTGCACCTTGGGCACGTCCTCGATGAGGAACGTGACCTCCTTGTGCTTGTTCAGCGTGACCAGCACCTCGGCGTCCGTCGGGACCTGCTGCTGCACGTTGCCGCCCGGGGCCTTGTCGTTGGCCACGAACGTGCCCGGGAACGGGATGTGCAGCGTGTCGCCCTGCGAGAACGCACCCACATCCGTGTCCCGGGTGACCAGGTTCGCCAGGACCATGTTGTTCCTGAGCGCCTGCATCGCCCGCTGTGCCCAGATCTCCGGAATGAAGAGCTGGGCGGTGGTCGTCGTGATGTTTGGCATGGCTCTCCTACGTCATGTCGTTATCGCCCGACGACGTACTTGCCCGTCGCGCGGGCTTTCTCTACCAGGGCGACACGCTCTGGCGTCATCTGCCCCGTCCGCAGCCACTCGCGATGCTGCGACTGGAGAACTGTCGCCTCCGGCGGTGCGCCCTGCTGACCGCCGTTCATCTCCGCTCCCGATCGCCGCGACCTCCCCGACCCTCCGGCCAGGTACGGCTTGGCTGCCAGAAGCGCACGAACCGCCTCCTCCACGCCCTCGACGCCCGTATCCGTGATCTCCAGGTCCGCCCGGTCGATCAGCGCCGCCACATCGTCCGGATTAACGGAGCCCTGCTTGGCCGCTTCCGCGACCACGGCGGCCCGAACCTGGTTGTTGGTCGCTCGCTGCATCGCCTGATCGCGCTCGCGGACCAGGCGATCCCGCTCGTTCTGCAGGCGCTGCTCCGTGGTCTGCGACGACCCCCGAAGCGTCTCCAGCTCGTCCTTGGCGGCCTTGAGTTCCTGGTAGTCGGAGAACGGACGCACCGCTCGCTGCACGGCCTTCGCGATTCTGCCGTCCAGCTCGGCCTGGGTCATCGTGAGAGCGCGACCGGCGTTGTCGCCATCGCCTCCCTCACCGCCCTCGCCGTCGCCACCACCGTCGCCGCCTCCCGAGTTGCTCTCGAAATGACGCCACGGGATCGGGTCGAGATACCAACGAAACATCGCCTGAACTCCTCTACAACTCAGAAGACGGAGTTGTCACGCCACCGCGACTCTGGAGACGGAGTCGCCACGCCACGGTCGCTCATTAGGCGGAGTGACCCACGCCGCGAGAAGAGGCGCCTGACGGCTGGAACCTTTCGCGTTGACCTCGGTAACCACTCGAAGAGGCATCGAAAGCCCGTCTGACGCCTCGTCTCGTCACCGAGAGGGCTGTTCCCCGGTACTCGCCGGAGCCGAACGGACCTTGTAGTCCATGCGGGAAGCCGTCTTGCTGTTGCCGTCCGGATCGAGATAGGCCAGAGAGATCTGGTCCTGTGAGAAGTCGTTGTGTCCAGCGATCGTGAACGATCCCTCAGGCGGCGTGCCCGAGATATCCTTGATCGTCGGCGTCCCGCTGACGACGTCGACGCGAATGCTGTAGCTCACCCGCGAGCCCGAGCGCTGGTCCCGCCGGGGCGGCCGTTCGGGCCGCGCGGCGTCGCCTGCGGATTGTAGCGAGCCCCGCCCGCCTGCGGGACCCGACCCGGTCCCTTGCCGCCCGACGCCTGCCCCGAACCCGGCGAGTTGTACCTCGAACCGCCCGCCTGCGGGACGCGCGAGGAGCCCGTCATCCGCGTCCCGCCGGTGCCCCCCGTGGCGCCGGGCGCGGCCGACTGACCCGTCATGGTCACGCCATCCACGAGACCGGGCTGCTTGGGCGCGGCCGGCGCCGCCTGCCCCGTGCAGGGAAGGACCTGATCCAGCGTGAGCGAACCCCGATCGGAATCCGGCTGGGGATTCGCCTGCCCGGTCGAGGGCGGGACCTGCCCCACGTACGTGTTCTCCGCCATGTCTCCTCCTTACTTCCTCCGACGCTTCGCGGCGGCCCGCTTGCGGCCCTTGGCCGAGAAGCTGGCCATCTTCTTCGCGCCGTACTTCCTGCGACCGATGTAGGCGGCGAGCGCGGGCGACTTGCCTGATGCAACCATCTTGGCGAAGCGACCGCCGCCCCCCGGCCTCATCGACTTGCCTGCCACTACTGCGCACCTCCTTGGGTTGAACCCGCCGGCATGGCCTCCTTGCCGTTCTTAAACGTACCCGGCGCTGTCCCTTGCCCGTCCCCGCCCTGGATCGGGCCGCCCGGCTTGACGTTGAGACGCATCTGATCGTCCATGATTCGGTTGACCTCTGCGTCCACCTCCTCTTGCGTCCAGTCCTCGTGCACCATCTTCACGAGCGTCTCGGTCGAGGCCGCCATTGCCTGTCGAAGCGTAACCACGGTAGCTGACATCTTGCCGGGATCTTCCTGGACCGCCGAAGGCCAGCGGAGATCCGGCAGAGTGGTTCCGTGGTTGGCGAAATCCTGCGCCGCGTCCACCGCAAGGAACGTTCGCAGGATCTCGGCGAGCGGACGCCGCCAGTACGAGATCTTCTTGTCCCGCGTGATGATCGAGCGCTTCTCACGGGAGATGATCTCGGTCGCGGTCACACCGCGCTGGACCTCTTCCAGTCCGAAGGTTGAAGCTGAGTAGCCGGCCGCCGCCACGATTCGATCGAGCAGCGCCGACGCGGTCGCCAGATGCTCCGCTGCCCGAATCTGGAACTGCGACGGCGTGATCCCGTTCTCGTCCCGAGACACCGCCATGGGCAGCGTCTCGAATACCTCCTGGTCGAGGTCCATCACGGCGCCACGCCCCTTCGCCTGCGCGTCCAAGTATTCCTGCGGCACCATGATCCGCGCCCGGCCCAGACGAAGGTCGCGCATCCACGAAGTCCAGCATTCGTCGAGCGCATCGAACAGGGCCTCGACGCCGTCGTAGTCCGACCGACCCATCGACGAGCCACGCCACACCCGATTCGGCCGCATGTTCGGAATGTACACGGCAGTCAGCCACTGGACGCCCGTCTCGATAACGCTGGCGTCCGGTTCCTGGTCCGTGATTGTCCAGTCCGGACCCATCAGCGACAGCGGACGCGGGAACCCCAGCTCTGCCGCCGTCCCCTCGTACAGTCCGTGAAGGATATACCCAGGCTCGTGCCGCTCCAGATGGCGCCACACCCCCTTGGTATCG
>Ga0070717_10000168_pt1 | contig 49581 bp, 48 predicted proteins | sample LARL113metaG_FD_71366 | JGI IMG/M metagenome (GOLD analysis project Ga0070717, IMG submission 71366) | Corn, switchgrass and miscanthus rhizosphere microbial communities from Kellogg Biological Station, Michigan, USA - LAR L11-3 metaG | ecosystem: Host-associated > Plants > Roots > Rhizosphere ...
ACCTCCTACGAATTTCCGCCCGGATACGCCTCGGCGATCATCTGGTCGCTGGCAGAGCGCATCATTCCCATGATGGCAATGTATTTCAAAATCCCACAGCCACAACTTGACCGGATAACAGCGCAAGCTACCAAGGCGCGCATGGCGATCCAGGGGAAAAACCAGATCGATCTCATGACAGTCTGCGATCCGGCGTTTCTGGGCGGGCGGCGCGGAGCCTTCAATTACCTGGATGGCGGCTTTGGACGGAGCTTATGAAAGAAATTACGACGACTCCATGTTTGAGCACAACTGCTCCTGCAGGGCGATGTCGGACGAGGAATGCGCCGCAGAGAACGACGAGGGCTACGGTGGCGGCGAGAGCTCCAAGTGCAAGGTTTACTGTCGCCCCAAAGCCTGCGAATGTCAGTCGGGCTGCACAACATGACCAAGGTAGAAAACTAAAATGAGTGCCGCCGCCGTTCCAATCATAGGCTCCGTTCTCGGAGGACTACTCGGCTTCTCCGCTGCCGGTCGCGCCGGTAAAGCGATCGCCAACGCCAATATTGCCGCTGAGCATGGCGTCCTCGACGCGACCAAGCAGGGTCAGGCTGGTGTCGAGCAAGCGGGCTATAACGCGCCGGCGCTGGTCAATGCCGCGACGGGCGAGGCGAACAACACGCTGCAGAAGGGCCTCGACTCGCAGACGGCCAACCTCCAGCCGTACCTAGCGGGCGGCGCGCAGGGGACCAATAGCCTCGCGGCTTACGCGGCCTCGAATCCAACCTTCAAGTTCGCGCCGACGATGGAGGAGCTGGAGAATACACCCGGTTATAAGTTCCAGCTCGCGCAGGGCACGCAGGCCGTCAACAATTCCGCCAGCGCCGGCGGATTACTCTCCTCGGGCAACACGCTGGAGGCGCTCCAGAACTACGGCCAGGGGCTCGCCGGGACTTACTATCAGAACGCTTTCAAGAACGCGCAGGACACGTTCCAGACCAATCAGAACTCGACGCTGGCGAACCTCTCGACGCTGGCGGGCATCGGGCTTTCGGGAACCAACCAGTACGACGCCGCGGTGCAGAATACGAACAAGCAGCAGGCCGGGAACACACTGGCGGCTGGTTACTACGGCGGCAACACGGGCATCGATGTCAGCAAGTACAACGCCGGACTCGGGCTGCAAGGCTCTACGCTGGCTGGCAACTTCGCGGTGGGCGCCGGGAACGCGACGGCGGCAGGGATCCAGGGTGGAGCGAATTCGCTTCTGGGCGGGCTATCTGGTGTGACGAATTCAATTCCGGGCTTCGGTAGCTCATATGGTCCTCCAGGCGCCACAGTCGGTGACGTCGGCTATAGGCCCTCTCCGCTGTCTCTGTATAACGGCTAACTCACATGGGCACAATCGCCAACATCATCGCCCAAGGTCCGAAGCCGACCAACTTCGGTATACTCAGCGCGCCGCAACGCGAGGCGCAAGCGGCTGACACGGAGTTGCGCCAGAAGCAGGCAGGGCTCGCTAGTTCGGAGGCGGAGCGCGCCGACACGCAGACCGCCGGGTTGGAGATGCAGAACCAACTCCAGCAGCGTGCGCTGAAGGATGCGCCGATCTATGCCGAGGCGATGCGCCAGTTCCCGACCGATCCGGCCGGGTTCCAGAAGTACGCGATTCAGAATGGAGCCTACGCGCCGGATGTGATGACGCACACTGCGGCGTACACGAAGACCCTTCAGGGAGCGGCCAATCTCACCGCCGAGCAGGCAAAGAACCAGCAGGAGGCTCTCGGTCGCCAGAATGATGCGATGAGGGCCGTCATTGCGGCTGATCCAGCTAAGAAAGATGAGGTGTTTGCCCAGGTAGTCAAAGAGCATCCCGAACTTGCGCAGACGATTGGGGATAGGTACTCGGGTGACGACGCGCTCAAAGCGATCATCGACCTCCACGGCGGCTACGGCAATGTCCTCAATGCCCGCCAGAAGCAGGCCGAGATTGACAAGGAGGAAGCAGCCCGCAAAAAGACCGAGGTAGAGACGGACGCTGCACTACGCAATCAGGCGGCGGCGAGCCTTGCTACGGTTGACCCGGCTAACCCGGCTTCTTACCAGGATTGGCGAGCCGCCAATCCGACGGTGAAGAATGCGCCCGCGACCTTTAGCCCGCAGTGGGCAGCTTCGTTCATTCGGAGCACCGTGGCCGCGCAGCAGCAGCCCAAGTACGATGAGGAGCAAGCCGCTAACCTCTCGCCTGCGCTCAAAAACTCCGCAACTGTCGGCGAGTACAACGCAAGGAGAGCCGCAGCGGGTCCCGCGGGGCAGAGGTTCCCGGACTTCTCCGCTTACGAAGACACGGAAGAGCTTGATGACGCCGACCGCAAGGCGATCGATCGCGCTGGACTCCAGCCCAACCAGGTTGTCACAAGCGAGGCGACGGCGGCCAGAAACGCGAATACGGCGATGCACCAGCGGATTCTCGAGCAGTTATCCGCCCAGCGCAATGGGATTGCGGCCGCACGCCTCAAGCAAGAATCTCCCGCGCAGGCCGCGGCGCGCACCAAGTTCGAAGACCAGGAGATCAACCGGCACGCCGATGTGCAGGGCAAGGAGCAGGACTTCTGGAACCTGAAAGGTGAGATCGGAAAGGCCCTCAGCGTACCGGACGGGGAAACCTTCATCGATCCGACCACCAAGACGCCGGTCGAGCGCACGATGTCGAAGGACTGGCGCGCCCGCCTGGAAAGCGCGCAGACCAAGGCCGAAGGTGATGCGCTCGCGCAGCAGAAGAAGGCGCAGCAGATCCGCAAGCAGCACGGATGGGGCGAGTTTGCGCCTGCCACGCCAAATACGCCATCCGCACCTCCCGCCACTCCCGCTAAAGCGGCCCAGGCGCCCGCGTCACCCTCGCCCACCCCAGGCAAAAAGATCAGCGTCAAGCTCCCGGATGGCAACTACGTTACGGGCACCCAAGAACAACTTGACGCCTTCATGAAAAAGCACAACCTCTCATGGCAGAAGAGTCAGTAGACTACGGCGCATTAGCTCGCGAAGACGGCCTAACTGTCTCCACGGCCCCGCCCGAGCCAGAAAAAATCGATTATTCCGCCGCCGCCAAAGAGTTTGGGTTGGCGGTGTCAAGTAAGCCGCCCGGCGGCGCGAGGGTGGACTATGCTTCGTCGGCCAAGGACTTCGGATTAGACGTCTCGAAGGAGCCCCCTGGCGGAAAAGCTGGCGAAGCGCAGATTCGTGGCACCGAAGCTTTTGGCGGCAAGTTGCCTGGCGTGCCGAACCCGCCGAACCCGATGTACGCGCAAGAAGAAGCGCCAGATGCGGTGAAAGCCGCCTACATTGGCAAGTACGGCGTTCCGCCACCCGCGAGCCTCGGAACTGCGTTCAAGCAAAACGCTGAAGACATTGCCGCTGGCGCGGAGCGGATCGCCAACGCGCAGTCCGGTCGTGAGCGTGCGGGAGGCGCATCGCAGGTTATCCGCGGCGGCCTTGGCGTAGTCACCGGGCCCGAGAATATCGTTCCCGCTCTGGTCGCGGCCCCGGTTGGGACGGCCGCGACGATCGGCACCGCCATGCTCACCCAAAAAGGCACAGCGGCAGGGTTAAAAGCTGCCGGTGTCGCACCTGAGTATTCGGAGTTGGCCGGTGATGTGGCCGGACTCCTGGCTGGAGCGGGCGGCGCCGGTTACCTACTTCGAAAAGCCTACGTAGCCGCTGGCAGTCCGGAAGTCAAGATAGGCGGAAAGTTCGCCGAGCCTAAACCTTTCAACGAGATGACGGATGAGGAGTTGATCCGTCACGCCAACGACATCTTGAACAACCCGCCCAAGAACTACGCTTGGCAGCGGGATCAAGTCGTCCAGGAAGCAGCCCGGCGCCAGCAAGCTCGAGGAATGGGCGAAGGTGCGCCACCAGCACCCGGCGAGGCCACCGTTGTTCCGGTAGCGAAATCGACCACTGGAGCGCCAGAACCAGCCCCGCCCGAGACGATCCCCGCAAAACCCGAGACGCCGGCCACAGAAGGCGAGACGGCTGCGCCCGCACCCATCGTCCGTGGCGCGAAGTATCAGACCACCAACGGCCAGGGCGAGGTCGAGGTCACTTCCACCAGGAGCGGCGGCAAGGTTGTCTATAATGATGCGGCAGGAAACGCCCACACCGCGAGCGAGGAGCGCTTCCGCGAGATCATCGGCCAACCGGCCAAACCTGCCCCACAAGCGGAGGACGAGCTCGACCAGTTGATCGCGGAGATCAAAGCCGAACCCGCAAGCACTCTTTCCGCACCTACAGCCGCCGCGCCAGAAGTCCCGCCAAAAACCAGTCCCGAAACTGACATTCCGCCTTCTGAAAAGATAGCAAGTAGCGCTGATTCAGAGACTTCGGCTGGACAGCCCGTTGGACAAAAGATAAGCCAAGATCCGCCCCGGCTCACCGGCGAGGATCTGGCCGCCTATGCCCACCGGGTTTCCGGGCTGGCACGCGATGCCGCGCCGGTAGCGGAAAAGAACAACGTCAAGCGGGACACCTTCGAGCGGATCATGCGCGAGCGGCCGGAAGCGCCCGAAGCGCCAGGCGGGCAGGCCGAGCTGACCCCGGAGGAACAAGCCGCGCAGGACCGGGAGATCGCGCTGCTCAAGTTGGCGAGCGGCGCATCCAAGCTCGATCCGGAAGATTTGGCGCACTTTCATGACATGGCGGCGGACCGAGCCGAAAAGCCGCCAGAAGGTGAGACGTTTGCCACGAAACCGGGGGTAAATGGGGCGGAAAGTGAGACGCCTGTATCGGAAAAGCCACAGTCTGCACCGGCCAAGCCACCCCTCAACCCCACCGAGCAAGCCGACCTCGATCGCACCCTCAGCCAGATCGCCGACGTCCAGAAGCAGCTCGGCAAGTTCGCGACCGCCAAGAAGCCCGAGTACCTGACCAAAAATCTCGCGCAACTGGAGGCGAAGCGGGACCGCTTGCAGGCCAAGCAGGGTGAGGCGGAGAAGCCGGTCACGCCGCAGATTCCGAATGAACCGGGAACCAAGTATGTGCTGTCGACGTTCGCAAGTTCGCCTGGGCAGCGCACCGCTCCGGTTCCAGCAGAGGCCAAAGGCCACATACCAGCCGGCCACTGGATGAACGAGGGCGAGATCGATCAGGCCGTCGAGCGGCACAAGGACCATCCGGTACTCGCGCGGGCGACCAAGTTTCTGGCGGACCTCCGGGACGAGACCAACGCGCACAGCGATGGCTGGTACTCGTGGCCCCTACCCGGCCACGCCGCCAAGCAACTCATGGGGATGATTCAGCACCCCGAGTATGCCGCCGAGGAGAACTTCAAGAAGGCGCTCGCGCCGATCAAGGCGTTCTACACGAAGCGCGGCAATGCCGCCGGCATGAAGTGGCCAGAGATCGCGCCGGCGGTCGAACCGCCAAAGCAGGCAGTCAAGGCCCCTGCCACCAAGACGCTCGATGATCTAAAAGTAAACCCGAACGGCCGCACCTTTGGAGAATGGAAAGCCGGGCAACCCGATGAGACTTCCGAGTCTAACGCTGAGCCTGCGCCTACAACCCAGGTTGAAACTCCAGAAACCCAGGTTGAAACGCCGCCGAATGAGCGTACAATAGAGCCAGGGAAAGTAAGTGCTGGAACCTCAGAGCCAGAGCCAACCGAAACTCGACCCGCTGGGCCTTCAAATCCTGAAGCATTGGAAGGAGAACCGTCCTCAGATGTCAGCGGAGTTGGAGAAGCAGGGGAAACTGCACGAGTTGGTGGCAAACGCGGAGGAGAGCTACAAGAACAGCCTCGCGGACGGAGTGAGCAAGGGGCTCCCGTACCAGTCGGCGGTGGAGCGGGCGAGGCCGATCGCGTTCCTGCCCGACGAGGAGACCGTCCCGCACTTACCGTCGAACCCGATGTATCCCGCGATTACCGAATAACTCCCTCCGACCAACTAGGCTCGGGCGGCGAGAGAACCAAAGCCAACAACAACCTCGCGGCAATCCGCATTCTCAAAGCAGCCGAAGCTGAAGGCCGCGAAGCCACGCCAGAGGAGCAGGCGCAACTCGTCAAGTATGTCGGCTGGGGGCAACTCTCCCCCATATTTGACTCCTACCGGCGCGAGTGGGCTGGCGTGCGCGAGGAGCTGGAGAAACTCCTCACCGACGACGAGTATGCGTCTGCGCGGAAATCCACCACTAACGCGCACTACACCACGCCCGAGGTAATCACCGGGATCTATCAGGCCCTGCGCCACCTGGGCCTCGCGCCCGACTCGCGGATGCTCGACCCTGGCTCCGGCATCTCGCACTTCCGCGGGATGGTTCCGGACAGCCTTCTTCCGATCAAGTACACCGGCGTCGAGATGGACCCGATCTCGGGCGGCATCGCGAAGCTGCTTTACCCATCGGCTAACATCCAGATCAACCCATTCGAAAAGACATCGCTGCCGAACAACTATTTCGATGTGGCTGCGGGTAACGTGCCGTTCGGCAACTTCGGCGTTCACGACGCGAAGTACAAGCAGCCCCTGGCCACGCGCAGCATCCACAACTACTTTTTTGTAAAGTCGCTGGACAAGCTGCGGCCGGGCGGAATTCTGGCTTTCGTTACTTCGTCGTTTACCATGGACGAGGTAAATCCGGCGATGCGAAACCTACTCGCATCAAAGGCCAATTTCCTGGGGGCAATCCGGCTACCGGGCGGCAAGGGCGGCGCCTTCGCTAAGAACGCCGGAACCGAAGTCACCACCGACATCATTCTCCTTCAGAAGCGTGTGCCGCAGACCGAGGCATCCGGCGAGAAGTGGGCGAACCTCGCGCCAGTTGTCGGCACAGGCGAGGGTGGGAAAGCCACCGGCATTCCGGTGAACGAGTACTACGCGCGACATCCCGAGATGATGCTCGGCAAAATGGCGCTCGAAGGGACCATGTACGGCCCCGAGAAGTCGAAGGTCTTACTGGGCGAACTTACACCGGAAGCGCTGGCCGCAGCGGTCGCAAAATTGCCGCAGGGAGTCTACAGTCCAGCGATCGAGGAATCCAAAGCGTTCTCGCCGAACCCGATTCATGAACTGCCCGGCGCCGGCGAGATCAAGGACGGCGGATTTGGCCTGAAAGGAGATACGGTCATTGTCCGCGAGGGAGACACCTATCGGCCGGCGGATTTGACGGCAGAGCAGGGCCAGCGCGTCAAGGGCATGCTCAAGATCCGGGATGCCGTGCGCGAGGTTTTCCGGACGCAGTTGACCGGAGCGCCTGAGGCGGCTGTCGAGCATGCGCGCAGGGCGCTCGGTTCGATCTACGACAAGTATGTCGCGTCGACCATCAAAACGGCTAAAGGTTCGATCCCTGCTGGGCCGCTAAACTCCCCGGCCAATATCAAGGCGATGGCGGGGGATCCAGACGCACCCCTGCTGGCTTCGCTCGAGAACTACAGCCGCGAAACTGGCAAGGCTACTAAGCGCGACATCTTCTCCAAGCGCACCATTGAGAAGTACACGCCAATCGAGCACGTCGAGAACGCCTCGGAAGCCCTGGCTGTCTCTCTTGCGGAAACCGGTCGAATCGACTGGGCGCGAATGCAGGAGTTGACCGGCAAGACACCGGACGACATGCGCACCGAGATGGGTAATCTTGTCTTCCGCAATCCCGAGGGGCACGCCTGGGAAACGCAGGATGAATATCTCTCCGGCAATGTCCGCGCCAAGCTTCAGGCGGCGGAGGTGGCCGCCAAGACTGATCCGGCTTACCAGCGGAACGTGGAAGCGCTACGCGCCGTCCAGCCGAAAGACCTGACTCCAGGCCAGATCAACGCACGACTGGGCGCTTCCTGGATACCAACGGCGGACGTGCGGGACTTTATCGGAGATTTACTGGGCGTGTCACCCTACAGTCGTGACGAGATCCGCGTCTCTCACGCCGGCGTCGTCGGACACTGGGGAGTTACACTGGGCGACCGCGTGAAATCCCTCGCCTCAAACACTGATAAGTGGGGGCACGGCGAGATGACAGCCGGCAAGTTGATCGAGGGCGCGCTCAATCTCCAGGCTCCCACAATCTACAAAGAGGTTTGGGTAGGCCCCGGCCCGAATGACACCAAGCGCGTGGTAGATAAGAAGGCTACCCTTGCGGCGCAGGACAAGCAGGAAAAGATTCGCGAGGAGTGGAAGAAATGGCTCTGGAGCGATGGCGACCGCGCCAACCGGCTTTCCCGGCAGTACAACGACGAATTCAACAATCTCAGGCTTCGCGAGTATGACGGCTCACACCTGAAGTTCCCCGGCATGGCGCGCATGGGACTGCGCAACGGAGACCTGGACGCCCATCAGAAGAATGCCATCTGGCGCCAGATCCAGGGCGGCAACACGCTGCTCGCGCATGTCGTTGGCGCCGGTAAGACCTTCGAGATGATTGCCGCCGGCATGGAAATGAAACGGCTGGGGCTTATCAAGAAGCCGATGTACGTCGTGCCGAACCGTTTGGTGGAACAGTGGGGTGGCGACTTCCTGCGCCTCTATCCTTCGGCCAATATTTTCATCGCTGGCAAGGAACATTTCTCTACCGGAAACCGACAGAAGGCCATGAGCCGGATTGCGACGGGCAACTATGACGCGGTGATCGTGGCGCATCGCTCGTTCCAGTTCCTACCGGTGTCGGACGCGACATTCGAAGCCTTTATGCACGAGCAGATGACCGACATCGACAATGCCCTGCATGAAGCTGCGCTAACTGAGAGCGGTTCCGGCGGCCGGCGAGGCAAAGGCGGCAAGAGCCGCAGCGTGAAAGAACTGGAAAAGGCGCGCGCACGTCTCGAAAAGCAACTTGAGGACAGGGCCAAGCGCGAAGCCTCCGACAAGACCATCGATTTCGAACAGTTGGGCGTCGACCAGATTTTTGTGGACGAAGCGGACATGTTTAAGAACCTCTACTACGCGTCGAAGATGACACGGGTAGCTGGACTTCCCAATAGCCAGTCGAATCGCGCCATGGATATGTTCATTAAGAGTCAGTATCTGACTCGGCTGAACAACGGCAAGCGTGGGGTTGTGTTTGCCACTGGAACGCCAATCGCCAATTCCATGGCCGAGATGTACACCATGCAGCGGTACCTGAGCATGGCGCACCTGAAAGAAACGGGTGTCCAGGCCTTCGACTCCTGGGTGCAGAATTTCGCCACGCCGCAGACCGGGATGGAGTTGGCTCCAGAGGGAACTGGCTACCGGATGAATACGCGGTTCACCAAGTTCATCAACGTGGCCGAGCTGCTCACCGCCTTCCGTTCGTTCGCCGACGTGAAGAACGCGGAGGATCTAAATCTTCCCCGCCCAGCGCTCAAGACAGGCAAGCCGATCATCATCTCAGTTCCAGCGAGTCCCGAGTTGAAAGAATTCGTGAAGGGCCTCGGGGTGCGTGCTGAGGCGATCCGCTCCGGCAAGGTGAAGCCGTGGGACGACAACATGCTGGCCGTGGTTGGTGACGGACGCAAAGCCGCACTGGACATGCGCTTGGTCGAACCGGGATTGCCCGATAACCAAAACAGTAAGGTCCAAGTCGCGGTTTCGAAGGTGGCGCAGATTTGGAAGGATACCGAAGCTAAGCGGTCGACGCAACTCATGTTCCTGGATCTGGGAACGCCGCGGCCTACAGATATCAAGGAGAAGGACGGCGAGCCCGTGGCCCAGGTTCAGCCCGAGGACGGCCAAGCGGTTTCCACTTATCAGGACATCAAGAATAAGCTCATCGCCAAGGGCATCCCCGCGAAGGAAATAGCTTTTATCCATGACGTAAGTGGGACCGCAGATACGCAGGTTCTCTTCGATAACGTGAAAACTGGGCGCATTCGCATCCTGATAGGCTCAACCGAAAAGATGGGCGCCGGCATGAATGTTCAGGACAAACTTATCGCCCTGCACCACCTGGACGTTCCCTGGCGTCCGCGCGATATTGAGCAGCGCGACGGTCGAGGACTCCGGCAGGGTAATGAGAATCCCGAGATTGCCATTCATCGTTACGTCACAGAAGATTCTTTTGACGCCTACATGTGGCAGATGATCCTGGCCAAGGCGACGACGGTCAAGCAGGCCATGTCGGGCGATCTGAGCGTCCGCGAGATCGAGGACGTCGGCATCATGCAGATGAGCGCTTCCGAGGCGATGGCTGCGTCCACCGGAAGCCCAGAAGTCCGCGAGCGTATCGGCCTCGGCATGGATGTGCAGCGCCTGGAGGCCCTGGCGGAAGCTCACGCCGATGCCCAGCGTGGCGCACGCATGGAAGTGGCTTCTCTGCCGCGCAAGATAGCCGGACTGGAGCAGTACCGTGGCGCGTGGGAGAAGGTTGCAGCCCAACGCGAGGCATGGCCCAAAGATCAGGAGCCGTGGAGCGTCAAAGCTAAAGGCTTTGCGCCGAAAGATGCGACCGAGCGAAACCAGAAACTTCTCAAATTGGCGCTTAGCATGACCGGCCAGAGCGGGAATCTGGAGATCGGATCATACAAGGGGTTCCCTGTCGTAGCCGTGGGTAGGGGCGAATTTACACATCGCGAGGGCGACAAGGCAGTCACGGAGCCAAACCCTCCTGCGATCGAGGTGAACGGCCATGACACCTACTTTCGGCCAGTTGCCAATGCTGTGAGCGATCAGGGCCTTGGCTTGACCGCGGCCGTGCGCTACGACATCGACCAGAAGCCCGACGCCGAGATACGCCGCACCTCGGAGCAGATCGCGACGGCGCAAGGGCGCCTGCGGGATCTGCAATCGGAGACCAACCAACCTTTTGACCAGCAAGCCAAGCTCACTGTGATGAAGGCGCGGCTGAAGGAGTTGAACGACAAACTCGACATCGACAAGGCTGATGCGCAGGCCGTCGATCTGGAAGAAGGGGCGGAAGCGGTTGCATCCGGCACGCCTGCCGCAAGGGAGTTGCCCGCAACCGGCAGCAAGGACGAGGGCGAGCACAAGTTTGGTCCCGAGAGCGGCGCGGCTCCGATGTTGATGGACTTGGCCAACGCGATCGCCAAGAAGCTCGGGCGCCCAGCGCGCGGTCCGCAGCGCGAGAAAGACCCTTGGAGGTTCCTGGCGCAGAGAGTAAATAACCTCTCCGACGAGGACTTACTGAAGGCTTACCACGACGACCTGGCCGAGTTTATTCACGCCGTTGACGGGCAGAACGGCATCCCTGAGAATATCTCCGCAGTCGCCGACAAGATCGCCGCCGAGCCAAACGCCGAAGCCCTGCGCGTCTATCTCTCCAACGCCTTTGAAGAAGCATCGGACGCCGGCGTCTCCGCTACGGCCACGGTGAGCGCTGCGGCGCGCAACAGCGCCGGCCTGAAGGCGCTCAAGGACGCCGACGACCAGTTGAGCGACAAGCGCTTTGGCGAGAAGTCACGTACTTTCGTCACCGGCGAGCGGGATATCCGAGTCGCCGAAGGTAACCAACTCCGCGACCGGCTCAAGCGCATGGTTCCCGACCCCAAGCAGCAGGAAGCGATTTCCCTGATGCGCGACTTCAAGGAGCGGCCGGGCGAACTGGAGCAGTTCCGCGATGGCACACACCAGGCGTTGAACCACCTTCCTGCCGACGAGCGCAAAGAGGCTATGGACCGCATCGCGAGGCTGGCGCCAGTGATCGACCTGGCCATTGACCCAACGCCCGAGATGCTGAAGGCCGATGCGGCGCTCACCCAGTTCTTCACCGCGCACCTGAAGGAAGGCAAGAAGCTTGGGATGCTCGAAAGTAGCCTCACCAACGAAGAGTACATCACCCACTTACTTGCGCCCAAACCCAAGCCGGGAGTGGCCGCGCGCGCCGTTTCGGCTCTCCGCGGCCGCTCCGGCAATATCGGCCCGAAGAAATTCCGCTACGCCAAGGAGCGCAAGATCCCGACATTGCTCCATGCGGTAGCCTACGGCGTGCCGGTGCGGACTCTCAACGCCTTCGACGCGATGACGATCTACAACGACAAGTACGCGGCCAGCGCTGCGGCGCGGCTGTTTGAGGCGCAGATCAAGCGCACCGGCGTCGGCAAGTGGGGAACCGCCTTTGAGCAGAGGGCGGGTGAGATCCCCGCCGATTGGGTAGAGCTCGCGCCAGAGACTGGCATGTACCGGCATCAGGTCCCGTATCTCGACAAGGAGGGCAATGCGCGTATTGCGCAGCAACACCTGTTTGTCCCGCCGGAACTGGAGAAAGCCATGCGCCCGGTGTTCCAGCCCGATTACCTGCATCACGTTCCCGGCTACTCCAAGTCGCGCATGTACCAGGGGTACATCAAAGCCACCGAGTTGTCGCTTTCGGCGTTCCACATTAAGGCCATGAATCTGGCCGCGCTCGCAAACGACGGGCCTACGGGCATGGTGAAGGCGTGGATGTCCGACATGGAATCGCCGGAATTCGAAGAGGCCGAGCGCCGTTATGTCCACGTCGGGCTGGAAACGCCAATCCTCGGAAGGACCGTGGAAGCCTACAAAGCGCTGACGCCTAGCTCGCTTCCTACCGGCCTCGATAAGGTTCGTAGCGCCCCTTTGATTCACCAAGTTGACTTGGCCGCGCAGGCCATCACTCACCTGACCTTTGACGTGTTGCAGCGCAAATTCAAAGTGATCGGCATGGCCCAGAAGGAAGCGGCATGGCTGGCAGACCATCCCGACGCAACACCTGGCGAGCATTACGAGGCGCTGCGCGGGTTAGCCAAGGAGGTCAATGCTGTGTTCGGCGGACTCCACTGGGAGAACATGGGCGTCAACCGAACCTCGCTGGGGTTGGCGCGCCTACTGATGCTGGCGCCGGACTGGACATTTTCAAATTGGCTGACCGCTAAATACGCCTTTGAGGGTCCTCCCAAGATCCGCACCAGAATCGACGCAGGGGAGGGCAACTCCATAACCATGGAGCGCAGGGGTGACGAGTGGGGAGCGGGTGGCAACGCCGCACGTATGTTCTGGATTAAGGGCGGTATCCTATTATTCGGCTTGACGGCTGCAACCAGCCTGCTACTCAGCGGGAAGCTCGCGAAAGATCCCACGCGCGTCAATATGGGAAAGGATAAGTCGGGTAAGGATATCACGCAGAACATTTACTTCACGGGAGCCTGGGGGGATCTGGCAAACGCCTTGCATTACGTGGGGCGGTCCGGCCTTTTGGTTGGATCTGCCCATTTCGTGGCGAACAAGCTCGGCAATTTCGCCAAGGCAACGCTCCACCAACTGGCGAACGCCGACGCGCTCGGCCGGCCGATCGCAGTCAAGGGAGAGAGTACGCTAAAGAACACGGTTCGCGGTGGATCAGAACTCGCCAAGGATATTGTGCCGGTTCCGTTTGGACTCTCGACGGCTATCAGAATGGCCAGGGACCCAAAGAAGAAGTACAGCCTCTCGGAGTATCTTGGAACCGTGCTTGGCGGGATACCGCCCACGCGCGACGCGCCGGCGAAGCCCGTCCACCACCGCAAGCCTGTGCCGTGGACCGTGCCGCTCAGTTCTGTCTGGCACGCTCAGCAACCCGCAGCCTAACGAATACTATGCCAAAAAATGCCCATATCTCGCAGTTTGATCCCCTCCGCCCGCGCCTGAACCTCGAAAGCCTGGAGGGAATCAGACCCGTCTACGAAGACCGCATCCTGGTCAAACTCCTGCCGCAGTCCGACATGGAGCGCGGCCTGCACATTCCAGAAAGCGCCCAGCAGAAGCGCGGCCCGCAACGGGGCCTCGTGGTTTCCGTTGGCGGCGGCATGAACTACTTGACCAACAAGGTCACAGGCAAGAAGCATTATTTCCGCAAGCGGATGCCGGTGCTGGTCGAGCCGGGCGATGAAGTTCTATTTGAGCGCTGGTACTCGAACGAATTTGAAATCGCGGGAGAGAAGCACTTTTTTTTGTTCGAGGAGCAAAGTTGCCTCGCAGTTATCGAGCCCGATGTGAAGGAGATTGAAAGTGAAAGCCAAAGAATTGCAACCTAAAGGTAAAACGCGCATCACGCGCATGGAGATCCGTCCGCTCAAGGGGCTGGACGGCGACAAGAAGGGCCAGCTAATGAGCGAGACATACCACGAGACCGCGCGTGGCGGACAAGGTGGTGGACCTTCGTTTGATGTGCACAGCGAGGAAACGGCGCATCCGTCGATGGACCATCTGGTCAAGCATGTCAAGGACAAGTTTGGTCACGTCTTCGGCGAGGCCGAGAAGAAGGGCGAGAACGAGCCCGAGGGCGGAAGCGGCAAGCCTGAGGCGGAAGACAAGCCGCTCAAGGGCCACACTGAGGAACCGGGTGAGAAGGACGAGGTAGACGACTAGTTGACCGACTCCGCCGTCTGCCCCGATCCCGTCCTGACCACGATCTTCCAAATCATGGTCATCTGCTAAGCCAAAACTCAGCTTCATTCTAGCTTCCTAGCTCGTCTCCGTTGACCAACCTTGTCGAAGCGGAAAGACGCGCACGGACTTCGCCGCTTGATCTATGAGTATGAGTGCTACCACCCAGCCGCGCTCGACGATATGAAAGCTATCGATTGCGCCGCCAGTGACCTTGAGTATTTCTAGTCTCTCCACCCAGTCCGATTCTACCCCACGACCGCCCAATGCCCAAGGAAAAAACCCCGGATTTTTACGAAAAAGCCCGCGACCGCTTCAGCGCGGCCAAGGAAGCCACGCAGGACATCCGCGAGAAGGCTGAGTTCGACCTGCGCATGGTCCATGGCGACCAGTGGGACGAGGAGATCCGCACCGCCCGCGAAGAGCCGGAAAACGCCAAGCCGGTGCTTTCGCTCAACCGGGAGCACAACCTTTGCCAGTACGTCGCCAACCAAGCGCGGCAGAATAAGCCATCCATCCACGTCAATCCGGTCGGCAACGGCGCAAGCGAGGACACCGCCAAGGTCTTTGAAGGCATCTTCCGCCACATCGATTACGTCAGCCAGGCCGACATCGCCCGCGACCATGCGGTCTCCTGCGCGACCGAATGCGGCTTTGGCTACTATCGCATCCGCACCGAGTACGTCGGCAAGAAGAGCTTCAACCAGGAGCCGCGGGTCGAGCGCATCCTCGACCAGATGTCGGTGTACTTCGATCCGGACTGCCAGCAGCCGGACCGCTCCGACGCCAACTACGTCTTCATCCGCAAGAAGCTACCCTGGGACGACTACAAGCAGAAGTATCCCAACGCCAGCCGGCAGGGATTCGACGAAGACGATAAGGGTAGCAGCGACTGGCAGACCAAAGACCATATCATCGTCGCCGAATACTTCTGGGTCGAAAAGAAGAAGCATATCCTGCTGCAGTTGACCGACGGCACGGTGGACTGGAAAGACGTAATCGAGGAAACCCACAGCCACATCGAGTCCAAAGTTGACCCCGAGACAGGCGAGGCCAAGGGTGTCACGGTAAAGGGCCGCACCATCTACGAAGACGAAGTTTTGAACGAGCGCGAGGAATTCGAGCGCATCGTTCACTTCGACACCATCAACGGCGTAGAGACGCTCGAGGAAACCGACTGGCTGGGCGAGTGGATCCCGATTATCTTCGTACCGGGCAAAGAGGCCGTCGTTGACGGCAAGTTGGTTTTGGAGTCGCTCGTCCGCTTCATCCACGACGCGCAGAAGTTGACCAACATCTACACCTCCGCCATCGCCGAGGCTTGCGGGTCGAGCCTGCGCGCGCAACTACTCGGCTACAAGGGTCAGTTCAAGGGCTGGAAAGAGGATCGGGTCCGAGACCAGTTCGTGCTGCAGGTCGAGCCGATGGCGATCGGTGACGAGCCGGCGCCGCTGCCGCGGGTGATCTCGCATGAGCCGCCTATCGTCGCGTTGACGCAGGCGCTCAACCAGGCCATCGACTCGATGAAGGCCGGGGCGAATATCTTCGATTCGTCAACCGGCGCCGCGCAGGCAGAGTACTCCGGCATTTCCGTCCAGAAGCGCGTCAACCAGGCCGATCTGGTTAACTTCCATTTCATCGACAACCTGACGCGGGCGACCTGGTTTGAAGGCAAGATCAAGCTCGACCTGATTCCCAAGGTGATCGACACGCCGCAAGCGGTTCGCATCCTAGGCGAGGACGGCTCGATCTCGATAGCGATGATCGCCACCGCGTTGGGTGACGACGATGTGCAACACGCCAAGTCACCGCAGGGCTGGAAAGAGGTTCCGGGTAAAGAGGGCGAGAAGCATCACCGGCTGGATGTCGGCGAGTACGACGTCACGGTGACGAGCGGCCCGACCTACGCTAACAGGTTCCAGGAGAACTTCGAGCTGCTCACGCAGATCATGCAGCAGAATCCGGCCGCCTGGCAACTCTGGGGCGATCTGCTCTTTGAGAACTGGCAGGACATGCCGGCGCACAAGGAGCTGGCAAAGCGCGCACGCATGGGCCTGCTGCCGGCTGTTCAGCAGGAACTGGCTGGCGAGGAGCAACAGGTGACTCCCGCGCAAGTGGCCGCATTGCAGTCGCAGCTCCAGATGGTCACACAACAGTTGCGCCAGGCGCTATTTGAGAAGAAGACCGAAATCCTGAAGCTTCAGAACGACATGCACATGAAGTTACTTGATTCGTTCACCAAGATCACGGTCGCCGATCGCACTGCCAAGGCGCAGGAGGGGATTGCGGATCTTCAGGCGCGGATTCAGGCGATTGACCGGACGCTCGATTTGCTGCCGGATTTCCAGGCGCCGGGGGAAGGGGATCAGGCCGGACCGGATCAGGATGGGCAACCACAGCCGGGAGCGCCGCCACCTAGCGGAGGGCCGGGACCGGAAGGTGGAGCGCCACCGGCGGCGCCAGCCCTCCCGCAGGCTGCGTAGGAGATAAGCGGTGTTTGCGCGCCTCTATTTTACTGCATGGCATCCCAAAATGACATAGAACTTGCGAAAGAAATGGCGACTTACTACGCCTCGCCGTATTCTTTTGTTCTCCATGCGTACCCTTGGGGTGAAAAGGGGCCTCTTGAAAATTGGGACGGGCCGGACGAAGTCCAGCGTGAGTTTCTGATTGACCTCGGCAAAGAGGTTGCCGTGCGAAACTTCGATGGTCATACGCCAGTCATGCCGATCCGAATGGCCGTCTCTAAAGGGCACGGGACGGGCTCCAGCACAATCGGCGCGTGGCTGACTAACTGGATCATGTCTACCAGGCCCGGCTCGATTGGGACAGTCACGGCAGGAACAGCAACGCAGTTAGAGCAGAGAACTTGGTCAACAATTCGCAAATGGACCGCACTCTGCGTGACCGCGCATTGGTGGGAAGTTCAGTCGCGTGCTATCTATGCCAGCCCGAGTATCTTACCCAAGGGCATGACCAAGGAGGAGTGGAAGGTTGTCGCGCAAACGTGTAAGGACGCGCAGAGTTTTGCCGGTCAACATGCGGCCAACAGCACCTCCTGGTATCTTTTCGATGAAGCCAGTACGATCGCGGACGAAATATGGAAAGTGGCCTACGGCGGGCTCGTCGATGGCGAAAGTATGATCGTGGTCCAGGGGCAATGTGAGCGGAATACCGGCGAATTCTACAACGTATGTTTTGGCGACCTATCCAAACGGTGGAATACCCGCGTGGTCGATAGTAGGAAATCGCGGTTCACTAACAAAGAATACATCCGAGAGATCCTTGCTGATATGGGGGAGGATTCAGACACCTGGCGAGTGAGGGTGTTGGGTCTGGCCCCTCGCGCCTCCGAGCTCCAATTCATCGACTGGCAGCGCATCAAGGATGCCCAGGCCCGCCAAGTCCAGACCTTTTCCGACGAGCCCCTCATCGCCGGCGTAGACTGCTCCGACGGCGGCGCGGCCTGGAACGTCTGCCGCTTTCGCCGCGGCTACGATGCGCGATCGATTCCCGCTATCCGCATCCCTGGCGAGCGCACGCGCAACGATCCGCATGTGCTGACGGCGCGGCTGGCAGAGGCGTTGCGGGACCCCCGGCCGGAGCGCCGCATTTCCGCCATGTTTATCGACGCGGCGTTTGGCGCGCACATCGCCGAGCGGCTGCGGTCGATGGGCTTCAACCAGGTCCATACCGTTCGCTTCGGCGGCGCGAGTCCCGATCCCGACTGCCTGAACTGGCGCGCGGCTATGTGGAAGAAGACGAAGGACTGGCTGCTGCTTGGGGCGATACCGGACGAAGAGACCGACAAGTATCTCGGCACGGGCCTGTCCCTGCCTGGCTACTCGCTCAACCAGTCGCGCAAGCTGGTGATCGAATCCAAGGAGTCGATGCGAAAGCGGGGCGTCAGCGCTAGTGACGACGCGGATGCCTTGTGCTGGGTCGCAGGAACCATGGTGCAGACTCCGAGCGGTCCCGTTCCAATCGAACTTATCAACGAGGGCGATACCGTGACGACACCGTTCGGACCTTCCGCTGTCACGCTGAAACACGTTAGCCGTACTGACATTCTGACGACGGCAAAAATGTCGAACGGGGCTACCCTCTGCGGCAAGCCGAGCCACGAAATTTTCACATTTACCTCTGGACCTACACGGATAGATGCCCTATCATTGACTGATGAGATTGAAATTTATAGTCAATGGGGGCTCCTACTGTGGCGAGTCGTGAGTCTGTCGAGTTTGTCCTTTATAGGGGACGGCGTTACGTCCTTCAAACAACTGGCGCATACTTTCAAACTGGAAGCAAGAAGGGTGAGCCGGAAAGACTTCTTCATCGCCGGGTTTGGTCAGACAATAACGGCCCTATCCCAGAAGGCTATGAGGTGCATCACAAGGATGAAAATTGGCGCAATAATGATCCTGGGAACCTTGAGCTTAAACAGGCTGGCGCCCACCAGAGCGAGCATATGCTTCGCAAGCTCGCAATACCGGAGAAGCGCGCCAAGAACATGGAGTATCTGGAACGCGCAAGGCTCGCAGCCGCAGAGTGGCATGGATCACCAGAGGGAATCGAGTGGCATAGGAAGCACGGTAAGGAAGCTTGGGTTGGTAGGGAAACCACTAAAGCCATCTGCCAGCGTTGCGGAGTTGAATACGAAACGTATTTTGCCAACAGAAAAGGAGAACGGGCTCCAAAATACTGCTCGCGCGCATGCGCCATGGCGGTTTACTTTGGGACCTATTTCACGGATCGCCGCATCTGCGCTTTCTGCGGCAAGGAGTTTATGGCAAACCGTCATAGGCCGACGGCCTGTTGTTCCCATGCTTGTGCAAACAGAAAGCTGTCCGCAGAAGGTAGAAACCTTCAATCTCACACTGCGGGAGCATAACGCCTACTACGCGAACGGCATCCTGGTCTTCAACTGCCTCACCCACGCCCAAGTCGTCGCGCGCGTCGAGCATGAGGACGATTACGAGCGGGACTACAGCAGGCCGCGACCGAGCGGCCCGGACTCGTGGATGGTGCGATAGTTGTTTATGGGAACACTGGGCGAGAGTTGGAACCATCCCGCGCACTTTTGCCTCTACGACGCCGATCGTGATTGCGGCGCGATCGTCATGCGCCGCTTCAATCGATCCACGGGCGACGATCAAAGGTTTCACCTGCTCAAGACGATCGACGGCATAGGTCAGGTGCTCGATAGGCTCAAGATGCCGACGCTACGCGCCTCGTTCCACGGTTATCGTCGCGGCCTTCTCTACCTGTGGGAGCCCAACCCCTTAGAATACGATGCCATTCAATCCAAGCTTGAATCGACGTAGAATGAAAGCGTGGAACGGAAGGCGAGCCTGAAGCGGCTGTTATCGAAGGTTAGGAGGAAGCCGCAGGGTTCATGCCTGAGCCTCAGTCTAAGGGAACTGGCGCCACTCGATACCGTCTTCCGCACGCCGATCCGTAAAAGTAGGCCCTATCCGGCAATCTTGATTCTCGGGCGCCATATCCACGTCATAGAATGGAATAAATGAAAGCGCAGCCGACTCTAGCCCGCGCCGTCCGCTACTCGCTGGCTTTCGCCGGTCGCCTGTGCGCGTGCGACTCGCCGGACTGCATCATACGCGGATATGAAGGCAGGTACATGGCGGCCACGTTTGAAATCGGCGACGACATGGCCGTGACCTGGTGGTTGTCGAATAACTAATATGGAAAAACCTAACCCCGAGATTGGGGAGTACATGGACTTTGGCTGCGTACCCGATGATGCGCTGGCCGGAACGAGGATACTTGTAAGAGCGCCGTTTGGAGTGTTTGAAGCGATTCCAGGGAAGCCCGGTTTTAATTGGAAGCGTGTTGACGGTCCAGACATCCGAAGCTTTATCGAGGCGCGCGGGCGGTACTGGGACGCAGTGCGAGATGAGTTGGCGGCTGGAAAACAACTGACATGACAAGCGACGAGCTAGAGCGCCAGCACCGCCTTTTGGATCACCAGTTCAGATCGGTTCGTGTGTACGAGGTGCCGCCCGATTTCCCGCGCAAGATACGCAAGGATCGGAAGATGTTTGAGCTTGACGATGCGCCAAGTGTCGCTCCGAGCGAGTACGTCAAATGCTGACCGCTGGTGAAGCCTATCAGTGGTTGTGCCGGATGGAGGAAGCAAGGAGGAAAGCCGAGATGGATGCCTTTGCGGATCTGTATCTCCCTCCGCAAGCGCGGAACCTGATTGAGGAGTTCGAGACGTTCCGCTCGATGGCGCCCGTCACTCTCTACGACCAGTTCGGCAGGCCGGTGCTTGTGCCGTCGAGCGCGCCGAAGATTGGCGACACGATAACGGTCAAGCGGCCGGAACAAGTAAGATTGTAGTCATGGAGTCCTTAGTTAAACGGCAGGGCAATAACAATAAGGATTGTGAAAGATGGGCAAACTCACTGCACGCAAACGCAACAAACTTCCCAATTCGGCCTTTGCCGGGCCAGACCGTAGCTATCCAACTTTCGATAGATCGCACGCTGTTGCCGCTAAATCCCGTGCGACTCAGGCGGTCAAGGCTGGCCGCATGAGTCCGTCAACGGCCAGCAAGATCAAAGCCAAGGCGAATCGGGTGCTCGGCCACCGGAACATCCGAAACGCCAAAAGTCACGCCAGCAAATTGGCCAGTAGCTAAGCTACGCCGCCAGCCCTCATTGTTCGCGCCCGACCGCCGCCAGATCCGCTCTGCGCTCGCCGCGGGCTTGCTGCGCCGCCGCCGTTAGCGCGCGCCAAAGCGTGACGCCGCTTCTGGGCGAGCGAGATGCGCTTGCGGGCAGCGGCTGATAGCGGTTTTCGGGCCGCTTGAGTGGCCGGGGCTGGACCATTGGTGGTGGCCGACTTGCGGACTACCGGGCCGGTCCCACCTTCGGCCTCGCTTAGGTTGGCCTTGGCCTCGCGCAGGTTGGCGATGCTCAAGCCGATTAGGCGCTGCGTGCGCTCTAGTTCTGAAATGTTTTTGGAAAGGTCCATAAGTTACTCCTTCCCAACCATTAGACATTAGCGTAACTAATACTGCAAGCCTTTAATCGGTGGTAAGCCTTACCGGCTCAGGTTGCTTAGCCTCGACCGACCTGGACTCGGCGGGCCCGAAGTGGATCTCTGGCGGGCCGAAATTTGGCTCGTCCCATTGCCAGACTATCCAGACGCGGCCCTCTTGCAGTAAGCGTGGCGTCGTGACAGCCAGGAATGGATCGGGCTTTACGGCTTCATAGTCGGACACGAGAAACACGGCATCAGGCAACTCGCGCAGAACTTCGGCGACAACCGACAGCGCGTGCGCGGGAACAGCCTGCCCGTAACGCTTCAGAGAGAGCGCGAATGGAGCCCTTGCCGAGAAGGCCGAGAACGCAGGGCCAGCCGCTTTCTCGTCCGACTCTCGTAGCGGCTTCCAGACCCACATCACATTCGCGCCCTGCGCCTCGGCCTTATGCGACAGATAGGCGTCCACCTTGCCAACGTCGTAGGGCTTCAGGCTGAGCTTATCCAGGCAGTCGAGCATGCTGGCTTCGTCGGTCCCTGCGGATTCAAGGCCGATAGATTTGGCGAGCGTCAGGTAAGCCGCCGGCGCGAGCTTCGCCTTTGGGATTGCAACGGCGGACGCGCGGACCTGGGCGAGAGTGTATTTCGGCTTGGGCTTACGCTGGACCGAGCCGACCTCCCTTCCGTTCACCGACACAAGGGCGCCGGTTAAGTTGTCCCAGCATGCGCCGTCGCGGCAGCGAACTAATGGCCCCGAACCCCATGCAATAGCGGAATTACTCACGGCGCCGCCACCGCCTAAAGTTATCAAATTGCCAGATGTGGTCAAGGATTCCGATGTGGTGGAAAGGTTGCTTTGGGCGCCACAGCCAGCCGCAAGCAAAATCCCCAACAGAAGTGGTGCGAATTGTTTTGGAATTATATGCATGACTACAGTATACATTCTGAAGGCACAAGGCCCACAACGCTCTTCCCGAGCGCTAAGACATTGAGCGCCGCGTTATGGTCCCTATCGAGCGATGCTCCACACTCACAGATATGCTGACGGTCTGCCAGCGTCTTAGGAACGCTGGCCCCGCACTCCGAGCATCGGATAGAAGTTCCCCTGGGGTTCACTGGAATGGCCCATCGTCCGGCGCTTTCAGCCTTGTACGATATCTGCCAGATCAGCTCTCCCCAAGCGGCGTCGAAGATGGACTTGGCGAGGTTGCCGTGGGCCATCCCGTTGATATTTAACTTTTCGAACGCGATCAGATCATAGTTGGAAACCAGCCACTTGGAAACGTGGTGGGTGAAATTCCGGCGAGCATCGGCGGCGTGCTGGTGAGCGCGGCGCAATGCCTCGCGGGCCTTCAGGCGATTTCGGGAGCCACGCTTCTTACGAGCTAACCGTTGATTAGCTACCGCTATCTTGGCTGCGTGCTTCCTAGTCCAGCGGGGATTGTCGATCACCGCGCCGTCGCTCAGGGTGACGAAGTTGGTAAGCCCCAAGTCGATGCCGATGGGCCGCGAGACAGCCACTTTGGGCGGCGCTTCTCCGATGTCGCAGACTAACCGCACGCGCCATTTCTTTCCGAAACGCTTTACTGTGGCCGTCTTGGGAGTTCCGATCAACTCCTGGCTGGTTTTGAATTTGAGCCAACCGAAACTCGGGATTTTGATCTTCGATTTGCGAATGACGACGTTGTTATTTCCGAAGCTAAAAGAGTCGTATCGCGCCCTAGACCGGAAGCGCGGGTAACCCGGCTTCTCTCCAGCCTTCACACGCCGGAAGAAAGCCTTGAATGCCAAGTCTAGCCTACGTAGCGGCTCGCGCTGGATATCGGCGGCGATTCGCGCGAACTGGGGATCTTTCCTAAGCTCCGTCAACTGCGCCTGCTGGTCGTTGTACGTCACGCTCCTCCGCTGCAACTTCCAGGCGTCCCTCCGCTCCTGAAGGGCGGCATTGTAGGTCTCGCAACTGTCCGCGAGAATACACTCAAGCTCGGCAATCTGAGCCTTGGTCGGGCGAAGCCGCAATGTGAACGCGCGGTACATCAGTGCAAGTATACGCGTGCGGCAACCTGGAAGCAATGAGCGCTTTCGGGTGCACGGCCCAACCAACAAAACTCCCTCATGAGAACAAACCTAGCCGTCTTAATTGCGAAGGAAGAAGGCTTCGGCAAGCCCGGAGCGGTTCCTACGCGAGATCGGAATCCAGGGGATTTACGCCATTCCCCGCATTCTTCCCACGCTGGCGAAGGCCCGAACGATATCGGCGAGATCGACACCGACGCCGACGGCTGGGCGGACCTGGAGCGGCAATTGGAGCTCTACGCTGAACGTGGCCTGACTTTGGGCGAAGCTATCGCCGTGCTCGCGCCGCCGAGCGAAAACAACACGGCCAAGTATCTGGCCGATATGTGCGCGGGGCTGGGCGGGATTGATCCAGATACTCCGATGACTGAGGTTCTCAAAATACAAGCGTGAAGAAAGTACTAAGTATCGACGGCGGTGGAATTCGTGGAATTGCTCCCGCCCGCATCCTCTCCTGGCTCGAATCCAAGACCGGGCGCCCCAGTGCCCAGACATGGGACCTGATCGTCGGCACGTCAACCGGCGGTATTTTAGCTTGCGGCTTGGTCCACACAACCGACGGCAAAACTCCCACCTACTCCGCCGCGCAACTGCTCGGGCTCTACGTCGATCACGGCGCCGAGATATTCCACCGCGAATGGTATCAGGAATTGGCGTTGCTCAAGGTGCGGTACGGCGCGGCCGGCATTGAAGGCGTGCTCAAGAAGTATTACGGCGATACAAAACTTTCCGCGTCGCTAACAGACATCCTGGTCACAGCCTTCGACCAGTCTCGCTGGGAACCCCGCTTCTTCAAAAGCCGCAAGGCCCGCGCATCGGCCAGCGACGACACGCCGCTCTGGTACGCCGCCCGCGCCACCTCGGCCGCGCCAACCTATTTCCCGAACATTGACGGCCTAGTTGACGGCGGCGTGATGGGCGCAACCAACCCGTCCATGGTTGCGCTGGTAGAGGCGCGGGCAACATGGCCGGGTGAGGATCTATTCCTTCTCTCGATCGGCACCGGACACAAGGACGGCGCGGTCAGCTCGAGCGGGTCTTCTGGCTGGGGCGAGTTGGCCTATCTGCGCTCGCTGGTGGATATGCTGCTCGACGGTCCCGAGAAGGTGGTCGAGCGTGAAGTGGCCGACTCGCTGCCGCCGGATCGGTATGTCCGCATCCAGGGAACGCTGAGCGGCAACACTCCCAGCTCGGCGATGGACGACGCGAGTGCGGGCAATATCCAGGCGCTGATCGCCTTCGCCGACCAAATCATCGCCCAGAATCAGGACGCGCTACAGCGCGTCGTCGAACTCGCAAAGTAAACCTCATGAAATCCATGCTTCGCAGTATCCTCGCCATAGGCTTGCTCGCCGCATCCTGCCAGGCGGCCGGCACATTTGTACAGTCGATCCAGCAGATCGGTGGCCCGAGCGGCCTTACCTTCGCCGTCGCCTTCCACTGGACGGGTGACTCAGCGACCGGGAGCGTCCCGCCGATGGTTGCCAGGATCGGCCAGTTCGCGCAACTCCAGGGCTACTACATCACCACGGTAGAGACGGTCCCGGAAAGCCCGGCGCCATCCGGCGGCTACGGCTTGACCATCAAGGACCAGGCTGGCGTGGACGTGCTCAACGGCGCGGCGGCCACGGTCAGCGGAACCGTCTCCCAGTCCTTCGCCGCAGCCTCGTCGGTTCCGCCGATCAACGGCACCTTTACCGTCACCATCTCAAACCAGATCAATGTCTCGGCCCGCGGCACGGTCTATGTGTTCCTGCAGGACCCGACCACGGTTAGTAGCGTGGCGCAGTCTACCGTCCAGAACTCTCCAGCGAATTGGCTGACGATCGCCAACCCGCCATTTCTCGACACCCGCTCTTTCAACTTCACTCCGATCATGCCCGGCGGGACGCTAACCGGCGGAACGCCCGCTACTGTGTCGATCACTTGTCCGCCTGGAGTGAACGGCAGCGATGTCAATCATTACCTTCGCCTGTCTGCGGGAACGGGGGCAGCGGAGGCGGTGCTGCTGACGGGTGGAAATTGCGCATCGGGAGACTCTGGAACCATCATGTTCACCCCGGCCAACTCGCATTCCGGGGCGTGGACCGTAAGTTCCGCGTCCTCAGGAATTAGAGAATGCTTCATCGCCGCAGGCCCCAACGGAGCGTGCCTTACCCCAGCCGGGACCTGGAATTTTTTCGCTCCGATCTATGACGACCAAAATGTGAGTTGGTTCGGCACGGGAGATACATCGATTATCCAGCAGCAGTTTGTCGGGGACGGTATCATCATTGGCCCGCCTACGTACCCCGGCCCGTATGGGGGGTTCACTTCCATCCATCACCTCAAAGCGCAGTACGGGCTTGGAACTTTCGCAACAACTGGATCGCTCTGGACGTTTCAAAATATCGCCAATGGGCAAATCAGCGATCTCGACTCCTTCCTGGGAAATGTCGGCTTTAAGTTTGCTGGGGTTACGCAAGCCAACTGGTCTAATCTGTGGTCAAACGCGCGATTGTACGGCCTGTGGTTTATCTGCACCAGCGGGGCTGGCTGCGCGCCTTCCGTGAACGCCGCCTCTATTACTAACGTCTGGGCCACAACGCAAGCAGGCGGCAGCTTGATCCGCATTGAGCCTACCATTGGAGGATTGTTCCTCCAAAATCTGAATGTCGTGGGCGGATGTTCGCAGGGCATTGATATAGTCTTCAACGCAACGGGAATCATCAACGAGCTTGGATTCACGGGAGGTTCTGTGGATTCTTGTACTTCTAACGCGCTTCTGTCGCACTATTTTGGCGCTTCAGGTTCCTCCCAGGGAAGTTCGATAAATATCTCAAATATGCGATTCACCACTGCGGGATCAGCCGTTACCACCGTCGCAAATTTGAGCACTCCGTTGCTGAACATGCAGATTAGCAATTCCACTTTCTACAATGGTGGTTCTACTGGCGACATTTTCACTTTATCTGGAGTCAAGAAATCAGTCTTTACCGGAAACACTTTCGGCTCTGCGGTGTCGTCAAGCCGCATTGTGCTACAGGCCGGAAGCGGAGGCGAAACGAATGCGGATAATCTGTTCAGCGCTAATACAGTAGGTTACCTCGGAGTGCCGCTTACAAGTGCTTTGGTGACCGACGCCGCCGCCCATTCTGGCAATCGGTTCGTTGGTAATAAGTTTAATGGGCCGATGTCCTGGAGCGCCACTGGTGTAGACAACGCATTTGACCTAAGCAACCAATTTACGCCAGCGATTGCATTTGCGACACTGCCAAACCTGGGAAGCGGCTCGTCGCTATTTTGCGCGGACTGCAATTCCACCTGCACGGCCGGATCTGGCACGGGGCGTACTTGCTTCCGTGAGAACGGCGCCTGGACCCACTGAATACCATCCTCTTCCCCAATTTCATGCGTACAAATTTTATAATTGCCATTTTTGTCCTTTGCGCAAGAGCCTTTGCGGCGGGCTCGGTGTCGACGTCGGTTTCCCAAGTTGGCGCTTCCGACACCTGGGTCATCACCTACAACTGGGTGGCCGATTCGGCCAATGGGACAGTGCCGGTGGTGGCGTCGGCGAACCTATCCCAGCAGATCCAGGGATACTGGCCGATCTCGGTTGAAACCTCGCCGGGGAGTCCCGCGCCCACCAGCGGCTACGCCGTGGCTGTCCTTGACGCTTCCGGCTCGGATATCCTGGTTGCCCAGGCGGCCTCACTCAGCAATTCGGCCGGCCAGTCGTGGCTGGTGTCCTCGACGATTCCGCCGCTTAATGGGCTTCTGCGTCTTCAGGTAACTGGCAATTCCGTCAGTGGCGCCGCCGGAACAGTCCTCGTTTACCTGAGCAAGACGAGAGCGCGGTTCGGACTGACGGTCCCGCCGATCCCCGCGCCGCTCGCGCCGACCGCTACCAGCATCGCAACCGCGCTGTTCGTCTCAGACTCTGGCGGGTCGGCGAATGTATACGCCGGATGCCCTTCCACACTGACGGCGCTTCAGGATGGGCTGATTATCGAGCTGCGTGTGGCCCACACCAACACTGGCGCCTCGACCATGAACTATTGCGCTACCGGCGCGCTAGGTATCGTCGATTCCGGAGGGGCCACGCTGGCCGCCAACGTACTGGTCGCGCCGCCGTCGGCTGGCTACTACCTGCTGCGGTACTCCGTGAGCGCCGCAAACTGGCAACTGTTCGGAAACTGCCCGACGGTCGGCGCGGGGCTTTCGGTGAGCGGCTGCCAGGTAACTCCCGATTTGGCGGTGCTCGTCAGCAATTCGGCCCTACAGGCAGGCACTCCGGTCACGGTAACGACGACCAGCTCGTCACCCACAACTTACACGGGGACGACTTCTCCAGTCGGCACCTTCGCCTACGCCAAGGACCAGGCGCTCACCTGGGACGTGGGCGCGACGGCCTGCACTGGCAGCGTGCCGACCACGCTCAACATCAACACCCTCGGGGCCATCCGCGTCTTTGAGGCGGACGGCTCAACCAACCCGGTGGCTAACGACTGCACTGCCAACCGGATTGTCCGCATCGCTTTCGACGGAACCAACTTCCGGATCGTGGGCGGCGGCAACTTCGCGGGTGGCGCGACGATTCCCTTGGTGATCGGCGCCCTGAAGGGCGATGGGGCTGGCAATGCGGCCGCGGTGACCGGAACCGGGTCCAACTGCGTCCATGCGGATGGCACCTCGGCCGCCTGCGCAACTGGGACCGTCACGCACACAGGCGCTCTCACGGTGAATCAGCCGATGATCGGTAATGGGTCGGCAGATTCCACGATCGCCACGAAATCCGGCAACACCACGCAATTCGGGACGACCGTTCCTATGTCTCAGCCGATCGGTAAGTGCCTGGAGTGGGACGCCTCCGGAAATATCGCCACGGCGGTCAGCAATGCGGCCTGCGGCTCCGGGGGTGGCGCTGGATACGCCTCGCAACTTCTTGACTTCGGAGCGACCAAAACCAGCGCTACGGTCATGACCATTGGCACTGGATGCTCGTCCACCGTGCCTTGCATCATCCGCAATGGCACGGTTCTCTACGTTCTGACCTCATCATTTACCATTACCCTCAGCGGCACGAGCGCGAGTCCCACGGTCTACATCTATTTGGCGAACGGCAACACCATGACGGTGGGCCACAACTCCGCGGCGACGCTGACGTGCTCGGCTGGCTGCACGGTGGCGACCGGCATCACCAGCGTCCCGCCCGACGCGGTGGCGCCGCTCTGGGCGCTGACGGTGACCGGAAACATCTGGGACACGATCGTACCGGGGACAATGGATCTGCGTGCGGTTTACTCAAATCGGGTCACGCTTGCGGGAGCGGGCATTTCGTCTTCACTCGACCCCACAACCGGCAATCAGACTATTTCGACAGACCCCACCATCACCCCGCGCTATTTCGTCGGCTCGGGGGCTCCGGCCTTATCTTGCACGCTGGGCCGCGACTCCTACACCGACAATACGACCAGCGGGCACCCTGAATATTATTGCCAGTCCACTAACGTCTGGGCGGCGAGAGGTTCTGGCGGCGCGGGCACGGTTATCCAGAACTTCCCGATGGCGTTCTACATGGGTGGCGGTTGGTATCCCGGTGTTCAGCAGTCGAACAATGGCAACGTACTCGCGGTGACTCCGAACGTTAGCGGACCTGCGAGCGCCTCTTACACGGTTGGCGCGCAACTTCTATATAACACAGGCAACCAATTCGTAATGGTCACCAGGAAAGCGTCATCCACCTGGAGCGCGGCTGCTGGCACAGTGGATGTCAACTGGACATCCATTACCAGGGATGCCCCTTCGGCTGGCACCTGGAACTTTTCCGTCTATGTTGGATGCGCTGCGGTGAATGGAGATTTTACCTACGGTTCGGCTTCTACGCTTGCCGTTACGGCCCCATCCGTTCTCGGGAAATTCAACACATATAAAGTGACGGGGGTAAATCTGCCAGGAAGTTGCGCCGCTGATCTGCCAATGCAATTCTGGATAATCAGAGGAGCGGACACTGGAGGAAATACCCTAGCGAACATAGCGTTAACGTCAATTGAAGTCGTCATGAGAGGGAACTGATGGGAAAGGCTCTACTATTCTTCCTCGCGGTTTCGCTTCGGGCAACCACTTTTTACGTTGCCAATCCAGGTGACGACACCAAGGATGGCTCAACGCCAGCGAACGCTTGGGCAACGATGGCGCGCGCCACCGATCCGACACGAACACCGCACGTCAATCCAGGCGACATTATTGACCTCGTGGCGAACGGCGCTTTAGTGCCTGGTGATTTCGCTATTAGCGTATCTGGCATTACGGTGCAGTCCTCCAACTATTCCCTCTTCGCGCCGGACGGTTACCGGACCAATCCGGTTACCGACTGCGCCGACTCCAGCCATTGCCTTTACGGCAATCTGACCCTGACATCTGGCATTCAGTACGTTGCCGAGATTCACGGCAGCCAGGAAGGGGAATACGGAAACTGTGGCATAGCTTCAATCACTTCGAGCGTTATCACTCTTGGGAATTGCCCGTATCTGCCAAACTTGGTCAATGGATCTCAAATCTCTATTGAGATTGACAGTGTGAATGCAGATCCCAACCGGAGTGATGCTTCTGCTTTGCCAATCGGCCTAACAGCCCTCACGCACTATAAAGTTGCCGGATGCTCGTCGAGCCCTGCCTGCGGGACAACCGGGTCGAGCTTCTCCTTGACGGACATGAGCGGAACACCGATCACGATCGGGGCGTGCTTGCCGGCAAACCACTGCTACATGACAGGTAACGGCGGCGCAACGCTTGTATTTGCGGTCTCGGAGCCGCTTCAATTTACCCCTGGATCGAGTACGATCACGTCGCCGGATGCTTTTGGATCGCTGATCGGAAACAAAACTCCTGTAACTTTGTCTTCCGTGGGCATGCAGGTCTTCGGCACTCTTCCGCCTGAGTTCTCTCTGGATACGATTTACTATGTACAGAGTATTTCCGGGCGGACATTCCAACTCTCCACGGACTTCGCCGGGGCCAACATCATCACCCCGTCCACGGTCGGGGTCGGGCCAAGCATGATGGCAAACGCTAACGCGCCGCACGATTGGAAGTTCAAGGGACTGCGGTTTCATACTCCCGGTTTCGCCGGAACTCAGCTAGCTTTTGGGGGCGGAACTAGCATACTCGGAACCATGAGGAATGTCGAAATATCGCATTGCCTGTTTGACGATGATCCAGCGGCAGTGTCGGGCGTGGTTCACAGTGTCTACGAAAACGTGAGAGGGTTATATCACCACGACAACTATGTCACCGGGGCACGCACGGGAGAGTCTCAAGCGCTTTTTGGAGATGGGAGTCCGGGTCCAACAGCCGTTCTGAACAACTTCTTTGAGGCTGCAACGGAAGTCAGCATTTACGGCGGTAACGGCAACTCCTCTGGAATCTCTAACGCCAATAAGTTGTTCCAGGGAAACTATTTCTACAAGCCGCCGACATGGAAGATCGATGTCAGTCCCGGTGCTCCTACGGTGGGGGTAGACCCTTGTATCTATGATACGACCGATCCGCTTCGGGCCGGTGGCGAGTGGCATACGGAGACATGGATAAATACAAGTGACGGCGCAGGCGGCCACGGAGCTTACGTCCAGCCCGTCATGACAAGCGGAAGTATCACTTCATTAAATATCTTGAGCGGTGGCTCTGGTTATACCTCTAATTTTTCTATTGTGGGAAATTCCCAAATGTCATTGACTGGCTTCGGATTCAGTGTGACATTTATCGTGGGTGGTGGGCAGATTATTGGATACACCGCTCTGGTTGGCGGTTCCGGCTACACTCCCGCGAACGGGGCAACTCCGAATTACCGCTGTCAATCTAATGGAACATGGGGAACTGTGTCGTTGGGTATTCCGACGCCTTATACAATCAAGAACTCGTTCGAGTTCAAGAGCGGCAAGAATTTCACCATCATCGGGAATCTGCACAACTATTCTTGGGCGAACAACCAGAGTGGGCAGTGCTATCTGTTTGGTCAGAACATCGACAGCAGCCCCGGCATGGCAAATGCCAATATCACGGTGATGAACAATAAGTGCCTAAATGTCTATTGGTTTGAGGACTTCTATTCAGCCTGTCTTCAGCCTACCGCTGCGGTCCCTTGCACAAATCCAGACGGAAGTAACAACTTCCCGAAGAACCACCAGTTTATCAATAACGTTGCATTCAGCAATTATCTGATGTGCGGTCTAGTCATCAGCGGTGTCACGCAGAACTGCGGCTTTCACATTTCACAGGACAACTATGGCGGGATCGGCGAGATTGGTCACAGTTTCATTCACAACACCCTTGTTGCCCCGGATGTGGCGAACATCCCTCTCACTTACGGCTATTCTCTCTTCTATAACGGAGATGTGGGCTGCACGCCAGGACGGGGCATGCCTTCCGACTTCTGGACGATGAAGAACAATATCCTTTGGAGTGATTTCGGCGGCGATTGCCTCAACGGCACAGATATGGTCAACCGCTACATGACACATTTCACCGGCACAAACAATGTGTTCATGAACTCCAACGGTGGCGTGAATTACTCCACCGCCAGCGGTACGAACAGCTTTTGCCACACTGGATCTTGCTTCGACCGGCCAGCTACCAACGCCGCCATCAAATACGTCAACCTAAACGCCAAGGACTACCACCTGGACCCTACCAGCCCGTACAGCGCGGCCAACGGAGCACATACAGTTATCTCTGATGACGGCACCGACCTGGGCGCCGACATCGATCTAGTGAATATGATGACCTCGGGCGCGGCGGCCGGGACGCCGACGTGGGACGCAAGTCTGCGGATCACGCGCGGAAGTGGTTATGCGGTTTTCGACTTCACTATACCAACCCCCGGCATCTCCGAAGTCTATACTGCGTCGGTTTACACCGCTCCGGCGCGGGTCGCTGGAAACTTGTACGTCTCAGTGAATAGCGCCCAGATCCAGTCCGTTGTGGATGGTTTTCACATACAGATACCCGTAACAACCGGGGCTAGTACGCCGACTCATCTTTGGTATCGGATCGCGAACCCCTCTGGTTCTGTGGCAATGGTTGGCGACTTCTGGACACGGGCCATTGGCTCAGGGTCGATTGATTGGTATCAGGAATACTCCAGCGCCACGGCGGTGCAATACGGGTCAGACAAAAGCTGTACAGGTTGCGTGACGCTTGGCGCATCCACGCAACCGAAGATTCCAGTGCCATCAAACACCCTAGTCTATGCGGCTCCCGTCGCAAACCCAAACGCGGTGAGCATTCTGGTAACGCCGTGACTACATCGCTGCTAATGCTTTAAGCGAAAGCTCGTGGACCTTAGTTGGCGCCCTCAGTCCCCGACCGCTTCCGCCAGGCGGCGCAAATGCCCGACAGTAAGCTCACTGCTTCAATCGCGCTATCAGCCATTCTTCACCTCCTCTGATCCAGCGGCGAGCGCAGTGCAGCGAATACAATCTGATTTGTGTTTGCCGTGCGGATAGCGAAATGGAGCGCCACAGTTGCAGGATGAATCCAGCAGCGCCTTCCTGAGCGCGTCTCGCTAGCGTGTCAACATCTCAACTTTTGCGCGAGCGACTTCGGAGGAATCCAGATCCTTGGAGATAAAACTGGCAGAGAGTTTCTGCGCCTCCGCAAGTGCGGTGACCAGCGCGTCCCGCTCATTGCAAACCGCTTGCCACTCAGGCGCGGTAGGCGGGGCTTGCTCCTCGATTTTCGCCAGCTTAGCCCTCAGCACGTCCCGCTCGGCTGTCAACCGGGCATTTTTATCGATTTCAGCGATGAGTATTTGCTTCTCGGCGGCCTGGATCTTGCGAGAGTCGTCCCGCTCGGCAATCAATTCGTCAATATCGGCGCAGAGCAAGGGTGCGAGTAGAAGGCACAACTTATTACGCGAGATACAATCCTTGATCGTCTTCGCGCCTAGCGCCCTAACCAGCGATGCCCTTTGTTCCGGTGTCGTTTTCATTTCCCCCTCATCTTTCGCACTCGCGCCAGCGCCCTCCGGTTGTCCGCCTCGCGCTTGGCCGCTTGGCACGCCGGCAGTTTACACCACGCCGCGTTAGCCGCGTAACTCGGCAGCCCCTTGCGTTCGCAGGGACCGGCGCAGTCGAATCGGTAGGTGCGCTGCGCTATGGTCACGTAGCCGCGCGGACGGCCTGTCTGCGGGTCTAGCTCGCCGGTCAGCGGCATCTACCCTCCAGATACGCGGTAACGAACGCCGCCGCAACGGGCGCCACTATTCCATCTCCGTATCCACGGAGCCGCGCAACCCGCGCTTCCGCGCCTTTAGCGAGCGGAAAGCCGCTATCGCCGCCTGATCCCAAATCGCTGGCAACCCCATCAACCATCGACTGTGGCTTGCGTTCAACTGGCCGGAGGCCGGGACGATCTCCCACCCGTTGGGGCCGAGTAAGTACCCAATCGGCGTCTCCCCAGAATCCGTTGACCGGGCCACGTTTATCTGTTCGGCTATCGACAGCGTCCCCGGCGCTGGAGTCGGCCACTGGCACATCTCCACCGTCTTGCGGCTGCTGTCGTTGTTCCCCGCTTCGTTGTAGCCCTTCTGCGCCGGTGTCTCGGCCATCGGCGTCGGCCACGCTCCCAACCGTGCCTCGCTCACTAGGCACGCGCAACCGTGGGTCGTCCCGTGAATCTCTTTCTGCCCCTTCGAGCGCCCCGTCTGATCGTGCGCTTGCGGCGTCGTCCAGCCGCTCAGCTTCGCTTCGTTCTCCAGCCCGATCTGCGCTTTCGTCCCGTCCTGATGCTTGCCGATGTCCGTCTGGTTCCCGCTGATCCGGCCGCCGTTCGGAACGCAGGGAGTCTTCCAGCCAGCGAGTTGCGCCATTACCTGAAGGCTCGTTATCGCCGTCCGATTGGCACCCGTTCCATCCCGCTCTCCCATCCGGGATTTCATCGCCAGATGCGCTTCGGGCGTCTTGTTGTCGTCGTTCGCTACTGGCGTCGGCCATCCCGCCAACATCGCGAAGTCGTTCAGGTTCGCTCGCCCGTCGCTGCGCTTTGCTTGCCCGCCGCCTGTCATGTCCGACGATTGAGGCGTCGGCCACGCTGCCAAGCTCGTACTCAGAGCGAGATTCGCCCCCGCTTCCGGGCGATCCAATTCCCGCTGCATTGCCTCCGGCGAACGCCGGGACATATTGTCGTCTGTCGGTCTCGGACTCGGCCACCCAATACAAACGCTGTCTTCGGTGCGGGGCTCCGAAGCCCGCAGCGCAGAGATCGACCGCCCCGCAGGTGTAACCCGCACCGTCCAGGTCAGAGCAAACAAGGTCGAGCCAAGCGAGTCCGTCAATGGACGCAACCTGCTCGCCAAAGCATACGAGAGGTCGTCGTGCTTCGAGGAGGCGAAAGAACTCTGGCCATAAATGCCTTTCGTCGTCGAACGCTTCGCCTTTACCGGCCGCGCTGAAGGGCTGGCAGGGGCAGGAGCCGGTCCAGACTTCGCGGTCTCCCCAGTTGGCAAGGTTGAGGGCGTAATCCCAAATTGCGATGCCGCAGAAGAAATGGCATCTTCGGAATCCTTTGAGGTCGTCTGGCTGAATAGATTGAATTGGCCGCTCATCTACCTCTCCATCGCTGACAATCCCGCGCTTGATAAGTTCTCGAACCCAAGCGCATTTTTTGGAGTCAGAATCGTTGTAGTAAGTCCACTTCTTCAAGAGAACTCCTCACGCCGATTCGACTTCAGCCTATTGCCTTGGCTTGTTAGAATCTGTAGGTTCCAGGGAACGTGTGGGCCGCAAATGTCCCTGCCGTTCAATGGCTCAATATGATCCACTTGATGACTGATCCCCGTTACGGTCGATCTGCCGCGCACCAGAAGCGACGAGCACCGCCATAATTTCCCCCACCGTTTTTTGCGGATCAATTTGTGTCGTGCCCATGAAAACAGGCTTTTTCACGCTTTCTTCCCCCTTCGGCTTTGCTTTCCCGCCCACACGTTTATAAGTCTCACCAATCTTTCACGCCGACGCACGAATAGTCATAGCGGCTTCCATTAGCAGCGCCCCGCGCCGCGCTTATTTTGCGGCGCTTCGTAAATCAACTTTCCATCGCGCTTTACCCGTTCGTATTCCAGCCACCAGCGAGAGCGCGTCATGCCGCCGCGAACTCTAGGCCAGATAGAGGTAATCACGCGCCCACTGTCAATAGCCTCAATCTTGGATTCGTGGACCTTTCCGGCAATGGTAATCCGAAAGGCATTGCCCGGTTTGATTTCGGAAGGCTTCACTGTGGCCTCCCCTGCCTCGTTGAAACCTCAATCACAACACGCACAATCCTCCCGCGATCCCACTCCGCTTCCGCCTTCCACTCCTGCGCTTCTTTCCTCGTTTCGAATATAGGCAATTGGAACTGTGCTCCATTGCCATAAGCGCGCAAAGAGTCTGGATGCTCTTCCCAATCCTTCGGGGTGAGAACCGCCCATGCTTTGATTTTCTTCACTGTGTCCTCGCCCGCAAAACCGACAACTCAACTTCCGTGAGACACCACGCGGCGCACACCAGCCAAGCATCTTTCCCGATTCGCTTGAGCAGGTACGGGTCGCGCGGAATAGCTGTCCAGTCAGCCTCCCAGAGGATGTGATACTCGCTCAACTTGTCTGCGGCTGGCCGATGCTGCGGTGGAATGCGCGGGAGTAGGGCGCGTAGGGGGCCGTGATAGACCACGGCGCGGTTCGGCCAGGGAACCTCAAAATAGCGGTCTGAGGCGGGCGAGTCAGCCTCGTTCATGTATCGAACTCGGTTGTTGTTCCAGGGATCGCAGCGGCAGGCGGCTTGATCGGCTCGCATGATCGCCAACCTGGGCCTGCCGGTCGCATCAATACCGCCCCGCACAATCGCGTCATTCACGCTGATGACCGTCTTGCCCTTTGCGATTGCCCGGTAGACACGCGCGATTTCCACGTCCAACTTGTCCCAATTCGCGCGGCTGGCTTTATATTCCCGAAACGCCGCCAGCGCGGCTTGCTGGTCAACTGCCAATGGTTGCACGTTCATATTTTTCTCACTGCGTTTTTATCTTCGTCGGTTTCATTTCGCCGCCTGCAGATTTTCCCCGCATAGCGGCTCAATACCCAAGCCGTGTGATCTAAAATTTTCGCGCGGCCTTCCCGTTCTTCGCTCTCCGCATCGCGAATAAGTTGCGCTGGCAATGCCATGTCGCTCATTTCCCCTCCAAAAACAGCAGTGGCAAGGCTCGCACCTGGCCGCCCCGATAGTCGATCAGCCCGAGACTGCGCAGCCGTCCGCGCGGATTGTTGTAGGCGCCTCCGCCCACGGAGTACCCAGTACGCGCCGCCAATTCCTCATTCGTCAACCCATCCGGGTAGGCTTCGATCAGCGCCTCCAGTAACTTGCACTCTGGTCCGGGGAGTCGATCCATCACCTTGAGCTGAAGTTGCTTCGCGGTCAGTGGGAAATCTGGATAACGAGCCAGGGCGCGGCCTGACTCTGTGAGCCTGATACCGTCACCGCCCAGATATTCGACATACCCCTGAGTTCGCAGGCTCCCGCGCGGGTTGTTCCATGCGCCGCCTCCGGTCGTATAGCCAGCCAGGAACGCGACGGCTACTTGCTGCGGCGCGTCGATGCCAATACTCTCCATCCAGGCGATCGCGTCGAGGATGCGCTGCTCTGGCCCAGTCGGATCGCCGGACGGTTGCGCCTCTCGCTTGACGGGTGGGCGCGAAACCACGGGCCTGCTTGACACGTGAGGCTTGTCAAGCAATGCCGCCGGTGGGCTATGCCCATTCCGTAGCCGCTTCAATTCGGCGACGATCTCCGCGCTTACCGTCGAGGCGCGGTCGGCGGCTTTCGAGAATTGCTCAGCGGCTTCGCCGATCGCCTTCGCGTGCGAGTCTTTTAGAATCGAGACTTCCACACGCTCTATCTTCGGCGGGGCGGGCGCTTCCGGCTTGGGCTTGCCGCGGAGTTCGCGCTCCAGTTCCTGATTGCGCCTTCGCAGTTCCGCCATCGTCTTGGCTTCCTCGGCGGCCTCCTTCGGTAGATCGGCAAGTTGAGCGAGGACGCGCCGAACCGTCTCACGTGCCGGCGCTGGAGCCGTGGATCGCTGGCCGGCGCGCGGATGCGTGCTCGATACGGGACCAACCTGGAGTTCGATCACTCCGCCTGGCGCGATGGCGGGCCCGAACGCGAAGAATCGCCCCGCTGGCAACGTCCGCAGTTGCGCCTGCTCCTCGCGGCCAGCGAAGCCGAGCAAATAGGCCGCCCGCTTCATATCAACATCCTGAGCCGCACGCCCGATCAGGACGTTGTTGGCTTCGGCGGCGGCGTCCTTGTGAAGCTTTGACAAGCGCTGAGTCGCCAATAATCCCGCAAATCCACGCTTACGCCCGCGCGTCATGAGATCCTTCACGGCGTCGGCGCTTTCGGCATCCCCAACCTCTGGAGCATAAACGTGTGCCTCGTCAATCACCACGAGCGCCGGATGCCACAGCTCGCGCGCCGCGTTAATGAGCGACTCCAGGAACAGCCGCACGAATTGCTTCCGCTCTTGCGCGTGAAGCTCGTAGATGTCCAGAATTGCCGACGTGCCGAGCTCTAACAAGCGCTTCGCCAGCAATCCGGCGCTGCGCGGGTCGGCGAGACAGTCACCGCCCTGGCGCGCTACCAGCACATAATCGAACTTCTCACGCAGGGTGTGAAATTCTCCCTCGGGGTCGATGACTAACTGCTGGAGCCTGCCGTGGGTCTGCTCGAGAATTCGCCGCAACGCCCACGATTTGCCGCCGCCCGAGTTGGCGTTGACAAGCAGGCGCGTCTCGACCAAGCGGTCTACGTCCATCGCAACGTCGTTGCCGTCCACGTCGGTTCCGAGTGTCGGTTGTTTCACTGCGCTTCCCCCTCGCTCGCCTTCGCCCGCAGCTCGATCTGCTGCCGCGCGGCGTCAATCTTGTCCAGCACCGCCAGCGTGCTCATGGCGGCTTCGTCCGTCTCGCCGGCGCGCGTTAAGCACTTGGCAGCGGTTGCAACGTCCCGCTTGGCGGAATCGAGCAACGATAGCGCAAAATCCTCATTCATGGTTAAAATTCACTCATTCCAGAGTCTGTCTGGTTCTGCTTGGTCATCCCCTAAATCCTCCGCTCGATTTTCGAACTTCGTCAGGTGGTGCAGAAAAACTAGATTGATTTTCCCCGTGGGTCCATTTCGCTGCTTCGATAAAAGCAACTCCGCGAGACCTCGCAAATCTTCCCGGTCCCGCTTATAAACCTCCTCGCGAAAGATGAATGCTACGACGTCGGCGTCCTGCTCGATACTGCCCGAGTCGCGCAGGTCGCTCAACTGTGGCCGCCGATCGCCGGGCCTGGTTTCCGCTGCCCGGCTCAACTGCGACAGCACCAGTAAAGGCGCGTTTATCTCCTTCGCCAGCAACTTGAAGCCGCGGGATATGGAGCCGACTTCATCGTTTCGATTCTGAAAGCGGCCCGCACTGCCCATCAGTTGCAGATAGTCAACGATGACTGCGCCTAGTTTTTGCGTGTGTACCACTGGCAGGCGCCGCAACTTGGCGCGGATCAGCGGCAAGGTCACGGCCGGCGTATCGTCGATAAGCAGCGGCGCCCTGGCGAGTTCGGAGGCTGAAACCTGGAGCCGGTGGCGCTCCTCCAGGTTCAGATAGCCCATGCGCAGTTTCTGGCTGTCCACGCGAGCTGCGGCGCAGAGCATCCTGGTGAGGAGCGATTCGCGCGACATCTCGAGTGAGAAGATTGGCACAGCGCGTCCGAGCCGCGTGGCAATGTGGTACGCGATATTTAAGGCGAGGGCCGTCTTGCCCATGGAGGGGCGCGCCGCAAGCACGAATACTTCGCCGTTATGCAATCCGCCCGTCATGTCGTCCAACTTCGTGAAGCCGGTCGAAATACCCTTGGTGTGTAAATGTGGATTCAGGAGCGCATTAAGCCCCCCTGGAAACTCGTCGATGATGCGGTCGGGTGTGGCGGGCTCGCGCTGACGGCCGATGTTGGCGCCACTGTCGAGCCGCAGTAGCGTTTCCTGCGCCGAGGCGATGATTTGCGTGGATTCCTCGTCGGCTTGAATGCAGCGATTCATCAGCGCTTGAGACGCAAAGATGACCTTGCGTAGATTGGCTTTTTCCTTGACGATGCGAAGGTAGCTCCCGAGATTGTCAGTCTTCGGCAAGTGCTCGTCAAGGTCAATTAGGTAGTTGAGTCCACCACAGGATTCAAGTTGACCACGGGTTATCAACTCGTTAGTCAGCGTCACGCGATCAATCTTCACGTCGCGCTCCTGCAGTTCGGCCATGCGGGCGAAGATTCTCCGATGGCTTTCCAAGCTAAAGTCATCCGCCTGTAGCGTCATGGCGGCCTGGACAAAGTGGGATCCGTCGAGTTGGATACTCCCCAACACGTAGCGCTCCGCGTCCACGTTGGCCGGCAGGCCCTTTTCGAGTGAGATGGTCATTGTAGTTTTTTCTTGTCGGTAGCTTCAGTCGGGTCTGATTCATCTGTGAAGCCTGATGGTTTCGCGTCTTTTTCCCACGGGGGTTCCCACTTGGGTAGATCGCCTGGCCGGATGCCGATCAACTCCTGCTTCAGCTCGCGCGAGTCGGGGCACTGCGGCCACTCCTCGCACATATCGGTGATAGTGGCTTCCAGGTGGGCAAGGTCGCGGGCGTATTTAACCGCGACTCGTGCTAATTCAAACCTAGCACCGGGTAAGCCAGACCAGCCGCGCTTCGTCGAAAAGCGCTCGATCTGTATCATCACAACTGCATTATTTTCTTCAGTATTTTCAATCATTCCGCTCTCCTTGCGAGCATCTGTATCGCCTTATCCCTGAAATTCACTTGAGTTATCAACGGGTTCGCTCTGATAGGCAGCGCCTCCAAAAATCGGTCCTTGCTTGGGTTAAGCCATTTTTCTAGGCCCGGGCAGAATTGGCCGCCATCCTTCGTCCATTCCCACGACTCACAGTTGATCTTATGGTTCCAATCAATTGTTTCCGCGAGTTGTCGTTGCCTGTCCGTCGGGTGTTTCCGTAGAATCGCTGCTATCAGGTCCGTCGTAATCCTCAGGCTACATTTGCGGCTCACGTGGCGCTTGTGAATCGCAGGCGCAAATGTCTCGGCCAGTCGCTTCGCTTCGTCAGTGCGTTCTGACGCGGAGCCTGGTTTGCCTGGAATTTCGGTGGAGGGTTCGCACTTAGTGTCTGATTCTACATTCCCGTCGAGGACCGAACTCGGTTGTCCGCTCAAGGGAACGAGTCCGAGTTCAAACAACTCTCCTGAGCCGGTTTTCGGCGAAGAGGTTTTTCCTTTTCCTATTCCATTACCAATTCCTTTTCCTATTCCACGCAACTTTGCGCCGACTTGCGCGGAAAATTTCGGAAACTCTTTGTTTTCAACAGTGGACCTTTTCCAATCAGAAAATTCCGTCTCTGGAGGTATCGGACTATCTTTGTCGGAGGCTGTTTTGTGGCGCTTTAAATACCTATCTTTGGTGTCCCACTGGGCCCAGACCTCACCCCGTGATCGCCAAAGAAATAGGAGCCCGACTGCCTCATACTCCTCAATTACCTCCAAAACTTCGGCTTCAGTAGGGGGAGTTTTAAACCCAAGGAAGCAGTGCGCAATAATTTTCGTACAGTCAACTTCGAAGCGACCGTACCCGTTTGAAGTGCAGAACAGGTACGGCCAGTACAGGCGCGCCCTATCGGAACACCGGCGTAGGCGCTTCCCACCCGAGAGGCCGTCACCATCTATGACTGGCATTACCGCAGCACCCCCGCAGGGGCAACCACATCGTAAGCGTGTAACCTAGTTTTCATTGAAGCCCCCTTCCAAGGGCATCCGGTGGGCACGACGTGGAAGCGCCGTGCCTCGCCCGGAGAACTGTGGGTGAACTCGGAGCTACCGAGACAGAATCACCTACAGATAGTCTATACCTTACCAAACCGAAAGTACACGAAAATCGGCAACAATGTTTCAGCCCTCTGGGGCGCGTATTCATCATAGAAGTGGCGATCCTGCCGCGCATGGCGAGTGCGCGGGGCCGTGCGGTACTTGGTCCCATAAAACCCTTTCACCCGATAGTGCCCTCCTACAGGCCCGGTGAAAGGAGCTGCTTGCTGCTCAAGTGCGCGCTGCTAGGTCATATTGACCTCCAATCCGCAAATAGCAAATCCTGCGTGCCCATCGGAGCTATCGGCTCTGGCATGTCCACGGGGAGCATCTGAAACGTCATCAACCCCCCTTTTGTTTCTCCGACGTGCTTAAATCCAGCTTTGATGTAACACTTACCCCAACCTTCGCGACGAGCGCGAATCTTGTCCACGTTAATGAAGGACACCATGCCGAGCGCAGGGACTTCCGGCCAGTACCAGCGTGTAGCGGCTACAGCCTCGGTTATCAGATCACTGGCGCGCGGTCCAGATTCGCGCCGGAAACATGAGTTGACCCATGCGCCAGCCCAAGCGTGCTTCACGTACTCAGCGAATGGCCAGCTAGTGACCCACACGGCGCTATCCAGCCGTAGCACTAAGCAGCGCCCCGGTGGTACAAACTGCGGCGTTCCCGGCTTTTGCCGGTTGTAGTGTCGATCTGCGATGTGGCACGCCGCCGGGTCTGCGCGATGAGAGAGTATCCAATTCATCCCTGCTTCCGCTCCTGCAAATCCTCGCCCGCCGCTCCCGCGCTGGCGGCCCGCTTGCGCAGCACGCCATGCTCCGGGCAGCAGTGCTGGCACAGTATCTTCGCAATGCCGTCGTCGCCCGAGACGATGTGCGCGGCTTCGACCGGGCCACGGCAAGTGTGGCACGGGCCTGGAATACGATGACTGATGAGGCAGTGACTCAAGGGCGCTTCTCCTCGGCCTTGGCCCGTGCAGCGTCGATGGCGCTTGGTTGACAAGCGCTTATTTCCGCCCGCGTACGACCGCACTGTAAACATCTCCAATCATCAGGCTGCAGTTCACCTGGCTTGGTTGGCCTGAAGTCCTTGAATCGATGAAACCCCTCCCGGCAAATATCGGGATCATATTCGTTCATCGCCAGCGCGAACTCCTGGGCCGTCATCCCGGATCGCGTGATAATGTTTGCCAGTCGGTCAAGCTCAGCCTTCGCCAGCGCCTCCGCAATGGCGGCGTCGATGCGCTTGGCGAGGTTACTCCAACCGTGCGCCATTGAGCGATGTAGCAAGAAATCCTGCACAATGCGCTGGCCGGTGGTTTCAGTGGGCATTCACACCTCGCAAATACCGTTTACTGGGGCCGATATCTTGAACTGGTCTAGTTATCTCACTCATTGGACAGTCCCCTTTGAGACTTCCAAATGGCGCCGCGAGTAGTCCATGCGAGCTTCGTGCTCTGCTGCTTTCTTCTGCGCTCGTCGCTCAGCGCGTTTCTTAGCGGCTCCCTCGCGGCACTTCCGCCGCTTCTCTTGATAGTCCGCATCGCGCATAACACTGAATACGTGGGTCACGGCGCGCGATGCCGCAGCCTCAAGGGCCCGTTGAAGTTCAACATTGAGCGCCATCCCAAGGCTCTGCTCAAGGTAGCCGATGAGCCTTGCCCGCTGCATTGGATTGGCGAGGTCGACGGTCGCGATTCCCATGTGCCCTACTGCTTGTTTACAAAGGTCCCGCAAGTTCGGAATTCTCAGGCCAGCGAGTGGATTGTCGTTCACAACGGCAACGCCTCCATGATCTCGATCAGTGCGCCAGGAATGTGGAGAGCCTTCGGGTGCTCCCCCGGAAAGACCTTACGCGACACGGTCTTGACCACGCGCGCGTCATCCTCCCAAACCCCGGCGTCGGTCAGGGCGTCTTCTGTCGAGCGCACCAACTTCGATAGGTCCGGTTTTTTGTCCGGCCAAGTCCGCCTACTCTTTGGAGCGCTCTTTGGTTTTGGAAGCGTGAAAGTGATCTCCATCGAGACGGCGCCGATGATCGCGCCATTACAGTGCCGCTCGATTGATAGCGCGCCCTTTTCCAATTCGTCAAGCGCCGCGCATTTGACGGCCTCACGCCAACTTTTAGTTTCCTTACAGGACTCAATCATGATGCCCCTGCCGGTCTTCTTGCTAACCCCGACGAATCTCTTTGAGCCTTGAGGGCGGGGCACGGCATATACTGTAATCGTTATCAATTAACCCGCCTCTTTGCGGCTGATATGGCCGCACAATGTTCGGCAGAAAAAATCCTTTTCTTCCCGGTTAGTGTCTTTGAAATAGAATCTTTATGCTGAGTGGAGAGGTTGGTCGGGCGCGATGCGCTGGCGCGTGCGGAAAGCGGTCTACCCTTTCGCGCTAAAGACATCTTGGCGCACGTCTCGGTCGAGACGAGCCTGCCCCGCTGGGCGGCGCTTCTTCTCTCTCGCTCGCCTGGCGCTGGCTTGCGAGGTCCAAGTGCAGCCTTGTATTGCCTCCGCCATTCCACTAGCGCGTCGCGAAGCCCATCCGCTGGCAACTTGGTTTTTGGCTCTGCCTTATCCCACTTTCGATGGCAAGATCGGCACAACCACCTGACGTCAAGCGGCCTTGAATAGTCCCCGTGTGCAGCCTCTATGAATCCAGGCCCCCCGCAATCTGAGCATGTGTCGGGTCGGATTAAGATTCCATTTTTAATCGCCCGATACGTGATGCCTCCCGCGATACTACGGACACTAAGGCGCTCCTTGTTTTTAAGCGTCCAGCGCTTGGCGTTCGCCGAATACACCTCTGGTTTACGCTGCCTTGCGCGACGTGCGATCTCGCGAACCTTTTCTGGCCACTGCTCGCGATACCGCTTTGTCTGAATCTTCCGCTTTTCGGGATCTCTATCTCTTGGCTTGAGTCGAGTACACGCCCTGCAGGGCTGTATGATACGGCCCTGTCCACCCTGGCGTCGCCAAAACGCCAGATCAACCTCAAGCAATTCCTTACAATGTGAGCACTTATATAGCATCACTAATCCTGCGGAACCTTTTTATCTACGGACTTCGTCCTTGGGTTATAGCTCGAACTCCTCCAACTGCACACCCCACTCATTGCGGCCCTCAAGGTCAAACTGATGACATAGGCAATTACATTGGTCGCCCCGGCTGTTATCCACGTCCTCCTCATCAAATAGCCGCGAATACCGCATAACGAAACACTCGTGCGCGTCCGGAGATTTACAGGCGCAGGTGGTGGGCTCGGTCACTTGGTCACCTTCCGCCACTCCCGGCAACTTAGATCCTGCAATCCCTCACTATCGTCCTCGCTGCCTATTCCGCTGACGACTTTCGTAAGAATCTCCCGTTCGCCGACAGCCGTGATTTTAATGGTTTGAGTCTCGCCATCTTCCACGCCGACAAGCCGCGTCCCTTTCCGCCAGCCATTGAGGCGGCAGATCTCGGCGGCATCGAGCGGGGAGTCCAGGGTTTTGACGGCGCTAGGTTTCTTCATAGGATGACAACCTGACTCACCAATGGCGGCTGAAGCGGCCCTGACTCGCCGTAGCCAAGCTTGGGATGATGCCAGCGCCGTGGCATCATCTCAATTTGGAGCGTCTTGCCTGAATAGCGCGTAACGGTCAATCCTCCAGATCGAGAGGAGTAACCAACCGGAAGTCTCCGCCGATAAAATATGAGTTGGCGAATAGCTCGCATGATCTCAGCTTCGGTGGGTACACGCATCGGACCTTGAACGCGATGCGTCACCGCCCATTTCCAGCGCTCACGGCGATAGATCGGTAATACTAGCCGTGCGAATTCGCGTATTGTCATACTTTCCACATCTCGATCGCCCGACCGACCGCCAACTTCCAATCCTCGCTCGCCGTGGCGACAGTCTGGCTTGGCCGGTAGCTGAGCATGATATCCCGCCGGATGTCGTGGCTGAGCGCCCTCCAGTGCGCGGCGCAGCTAAACATCCGGTTCGGCACGACCAACTGGCAGCCGGGCGCCGGGCAACGATGGTACTTCCGCGTCGAGGACGGCTCCATGGTGGGGCGCTGGTTGAAGGGCGGGAGTGGGCTGTGGATCATCGTTTGGCCTCTCCTTCCGTCGCACGAAATAGTGGGCCTTCTCTGATGCAATGCGGACTGAACCAGATGCGCTCGCGCTTGGAGTTGTCCGTGCCCTTTCCATTTGCGCGTTGCGATCCGTATCCGCCGGCGGCTTTCCAGGCAACCTTCTCCCAGGTACCCGGCATTTCGTGCTCGCCCTCGTACCCGCAGAGGGCTATACGCAGTAACGGATTGTCGCCGTTCTCGACCGCCCAGCGGCGCACTGCTTCCGAGAGGTCATTATTATCGTGGTGGGCGTACAACTTGTCGGATGGCGCCGCGCCATCGCGCGCAGTACTCTTGTTGCTGACGACGCGCATGTCATAGGGTGGGTCCAGGAACACCCCGCAGACTCCATGCTTGACCGTGGTGGACGGCCCGAGCACTCGAGTCCAGTCACCGCAGCAGACGCGCACGCGCCTTAGCCGGGCGGCGAGCTGGTGGAAGTAATCGAGGAGTGCGTAACTGCGCTCGGAGTGGATGCCGACGCCGCTGCCGTGACCACTAAGCATAGGGCGCTTCTTCTGGACCTCCCCGCATCGCCCAGGTGCGGCAGTTGCCGGTCTGCCACCCCTCCCCGCATCGCCCAGGTGCGGCAGTTGCCGGTTGACGCCCATGCCCGAGTTGCCCGCGACCCTCTTAGGGAAAATTCCTAAGCCTGCAGCGCCAGAGTCACCGCGCAGGCTGGGAATTTGCCGTGGTACGCCGCGCCCTTCGCGATCTGAGGTGAACTGAGACGGAACCCCTGGATTGTCCGCGTGGATACCTTTGCCGGTGTGTCCAGCATGGATCATCGGGCGCTTGCGGGCTGGCCCGGCGACACGCTCCGTCGTAATCCCACGCCCCTGCCCGCCGTGGCCGCCGCCAAGATGCGGAAGTTTGCGGTGTATTCCTCGATCAACCCTGCCTGCGTTTGTCCGCCCGGTCCATTCCGGCCGCGAGCACCACCCGCTCCCGATCCACTGCGAAATCCCCCACACCCACCAGCCCGCAATCTTGACGTCGTAGAAGTCAGGATCCACCTTCATGCGCTCGTGGAAGGCATCTTGGTTCACCAGCCACAGATGACGTGCGTGTAGGTCGGCCTCGTTCACAGGCCAGTCCGCAGAATCGGCCAGTCCGTCTGGGTCGAACCGGAGAGAGCGCCAGAAGTTGGCAAGGTAGCAGTCCAAGTCATTGACCGTTTCTGTCTGCGGATGCGTTGGGCGACCTAGTAAGACGGCGAGCGATCCGGCGAACGGCTCGACGTAATTGTCGACGTCGCCAAATCGGTCCCAAACAAGATGGGCCACGCGAGACTTGCCACCAAACCACGGAAACGGCGCCCGCAAGTCCGCGTAGTCCTCGACCTGTGCCGCAGCCGTCACTACGCCCGCCGCCCTTTCTCCGCCCTGCTCATCTCGGCCTGCGAGGCAATCGCCGGACCGCCATCTGGCGAAGCTACTTCTAAATACTCAGCGTCCGTGGCAGACATCGGTTGCGCTTCTGGCGGGGCCTCGCTCGTGCCGTTGGCGCTTGCCGCTGCGGGCTCGCTCGCCAGCTCGGCGCCGTTGCCCGCCGCAGCCGCAGTACTCGTTTCGGGCTGTTTGCCGGATCCGCCGCAAATCTTGCAATCGTTATTCGGCCCATCGACAAGGATGCCTTCGTTATTCAGGAAGCGCGGCAGACAGCTACCACATGGCGTCCCGTCGAAGGGCAGATCTGCCTGCTTCTGCGCCGCGATCTCCGCGGCGTCCATATCGACCGTCTTAACCCAGTCGTTGGTGTCGGTGCGGTAGGTAGTTTTCTTGCCGTCCACAGGGTCGTTGAACTTGACCTCGCACGGCACCATGCGGTATTCAAAGCCGCACGAAATGTGGCCTGCCAGCATCGCAATCCGCTCGGCAGCCGCTTTCTTCTCGGCGTTGACGCTCGCCTGGAAGCTCTTCATCCGCAGATCGATCTCGACCAATTGCAGGTTCTTCTGCGCGAGTTCGCCAGCGTACTCGGCGAGTTCCGCGCGTAGGAATGTATATTTAAGCCATTCAGCCGTTTTTGTTGTCATCGTGTTGTTCCTTTCAATTGTGCATCTCGTAGCCAATTACTGGTTTCCACTGTTCGTTCATGTTGGGAACTCCCGCACTCTCAAATCTTCGTTCCACTCATCCCAGTCACCGCCTTTCTTGTCGTGCAACAGGAATATCCGGCTCTGGGGTGGATGGAGAATCGTATTCCGGGGATACATCGGCTTCGCCCCTAGCTGCTTGACGAAGCATGCCACTCCAGCCGCTTTACATTGGCGGATGGTCTGTCTGGCCCACTCGATATCAAAGGGCCTCGCGCCGGGGCCGGATTCTCCGCCTACTACCAACCAGCGGAGGCCACTCTTCAGCGCGGCGCTTACATCCACCGGCCCGAGCGCCGGTTCGTAACTACACCACACGAACCACCCAGCCGCCGCGAGCTTCCGCATGTGCTGCCAGCGGGCGTCGAAGTTGGGCTGGTCCTCTGCCGAAAACCCGATTTGACAATTTTCGAGCGGCCAATCTCCCATGCTCTGGTCTTGGTCGAGACCCAGTTCGCACGCTATGAGTCGGGCTACGTTCTCAACCCGAGTGCATGTGCGGTAGTACGGCGATTCCTGATCGTCGAGGAAATACGCTGGCAACCGTGCGGCCCTCTTAGTCAGAAATTGATAAGTGTTCCACGGTGTCAGCGCCGCAACCGCCAGCATCCGGTCCATCATCTCGTCTGGCACGAAATCGGCGGCCCAATCGGTCTGGTTCGCTGGAAAAATCTTCCGAGGCGTCCGCCACTTCAGCGGCTGCAGGAGGATTTTCTCATCGAGAAAGATATCCACCAGGTCGCGCGAGCGCCGGTCGAAGGGTAGCCCGGTTCCATTACTTGGCAGGCAGCGGTGATTGTTGGTATCGGAGTAACATCGCTCGCACCCAGGAGATGTATGCTCACAGTGGGGTCCGACGTGTCCGGCCATCTTCTCGGCGATCTGCACAAGTGAGGTGTAACCTTTCGCCCTAGCGATCTGCGCGGCGTCCTGTTTGACGCGAAACCGGATGGGACTCCAGGTCGCTCCGGGCGTTACCGTTCCGTCCGCGTGAACCGTAGCAGTCCATTCGATACTGGTTTTGCTTGCCACTTACGCGATCCTCCGGTACAACCCAGCCTTGGCGCGATTCCCTGCGGAGCATTTTTGTACACCCTCTGTGGTTCCCGCCATCTTACGCTTCCCTCACGCGAACCACCCGCGCCTCTTTATCCTGGACCCACGTATCGGCCAGCCACTCGCCAAACTGGATCGGCGACTCCCGCTCTGCGCCGCAAGTCGAGCACGTCTGATAATCTGGCCCGGTCACGATCCAGCGGCCCATACGATCACGATTGCCACGGCTGAAGGCGCGCCCGTACTTGTGGCCGAGCAGAAGGCAGGTCAACTCTCGGCCTCCAACAAATAAGCTTCGGGCGTCTCCTCGAAAGTCCATGCGAGCGCCGATTTGACCGTCCGTTGATCGGGTGGCACACGTAGAAAATATTGCCTGCCGGTTGACGGATCAATCACGCGTAGCATAACTATGCGCCGCTCTGGATCGTCCGGCAGGTCAATCGCGAGCAACTCGTTAATCGCCTCTTCACCCTTAGACATCGGCTGGATGGCGCTGTCGATCACCTTTGCGCCGCAGGCCATCACGAATGAGCCCTTACCGTGCAACTCGTCATGGCGTTCAATCAACGCGCGGCGGATTTCGATATTCCGCTCGGCCAGAATCTGCGCCCCCACCGGCGGCTTGGCATAATATTCAGCGGGAATTCTTACGCCGTGCCATGCGTGAATACCCCAGCCGTCGCTGTAGGAGCAGGCCATTTCTGTCGCGTGATGCAGGCGGCCCCGGTCATCGACGGACACGCTGGTGTGGCGCTCCGAGGCGAGCACAATCCCGTCATACGGGAACCACCAATGCAAACCTTTGGATTGCCTAAGCCAAAGATCGAGCAGGGCTGACTGGTTGGCGGTGTATCGGACGCCGATCTCACCGCAGAACGCGTAGAAAACTTCCCAAGCGCACCAGTGTTGTCCGGCGAAATAATTTGAGAGTTGGCCCTCGAGTTGGCCCCTGAGTTGGTCCCAGAGTTGGCCCCTGAGTTGGCCCCTGAGTTGGCCCTCGAGTTGGCCCCTGAGTTGGTCCCTGAGTTGGCCCTCGAGTTG
>Ga0070717_10000169_pt1 | contig 48869 bp, 71 predicted proteins | sample LARL113metaG_FD_71366 | JGI IMG/M metagenome (GOLD analysis project Ga0070717, IMG submission 71366) | Corn, switchgrass and miscanthus rhizosphere microbial communities from Kellogg Biological Station, Michigan, USA - LAR L11-3 metaG | ecosystem: Host-associated > Plants > Roots > Rhizosphere ...
CGCCTGGGCTCAGGAGGCGTACGACCACCTGTCCCAGGGGTATCGCCGGGTCTGCGGGCTGAAGGAGGTCGAGGTGCCGGAGCTGTATCGCACCACGACCATTCAGCTCCTTCCCCTCTCGCCGCCCCCGGCGCCACCGGCCCAGCCCTACCTGGACTACTTCGAGCTGGACCCCGAGGCGTACCACATCGCCAGCCTCTTCAACCAGACCGAGGTGGTGCCGGTGATGGAGGAGCCCTCGGGGATGCTGGGCCGGAACCGCTACCTCGATGCCTCCGGCCAGCCCAGCCCGGGCTCCGTGACCTTCTTCATGGCAGACGGCAACAACGTCTACTTGCGGGCCACGCCGGCCCAGCCCACCACCCTCATCCTGCGCTACGGGGTCGAGGTGCCGCTGGTGGACAACTCGTTGACCAACCTTCACCCGATTACCCCCGACCATTACGATTGGGCCATCGTGCATGCTGCCGTCGCCAACTACTTCTCGGTCCACCCCGACGAGGGCAAACAGGCCACCCAGGACCAGGATGGCAAGACGACCACCCGCTACCAGCTGGCCGAGCAGCGGTTCGCCGACGTGGTGAAGCAGCCGAAGAGCGTCTATACCGAGGAGGCCAAGGCTTCCTTCTACCAGTGGCGGCTGGCCGGCTTCCGGCCGTTCCCGCGCACCCGGAGGGCACGGTGAGACTAGGGGATTTCCCAGCGGATGCGCGGCACCCCGCCCGATCCCTTAGGATCGCGCAGGTGCCGCAGCTTGACGCTGCTTTCGGCCCATCCCTTACGGGGCGCCAAGTCCTTCGCGCGCCGGAAGCCGGCGGCGCGGAGGCTGGCGCCCGTCTCGTCGGCCTGGGTGTAGGTAATGAGCTTTATGTACCCCATAGCCTTGGCGCAGCGCCAAGCAGCCCCGTAGAGGCAGCTGTTGGCGTTGGGGTGACCGTCCGTGCAAGTGCGGCAAACTTCGGCAACGAAGCCATCGTCAAGGGAGCTGGCAACCGGCCGACCCACAATAGCGACCCCGCGGAGCGTCCCCGCCTCGTCGGCGACCCCCAGGCAGAACTTCATGCCGCGCGGCGGTTTGTGGTGCCGGTGGTGAGCCTTCACGTAGGCGCAGGCGGCCCGGAAAGTAAGCGGCACGATTGTCAGGGCCATACCCTGAATCATATCACGCTGGTGGCATAAGCAAGGAGTCTCTCCATGGCCGCCCTGAGTACCACCCTCGCCAACGCCCTTCTCAACGGCACCCTGCGCAACGTCGCCTACACGCCCGTGGCGACGGTCTACGTTGCCCTCTATACCGTGGCTCCCACGGCAGCCGGCGGTGGTACCGAGGTGAGCGGCGGCAGCTACGCCCGCACCGCCGTGACCTTCAGCGCGGCGGCGTCGGGTGCGGTCACCAACTCGGGCACCGTGACCTTCCCGACCTCGACCGGTTCCTGGGGCACGGTCGTGGCCGCCGGCATCTTCGACGCTTCGACCTCGGGCAACCTCCTCTACTTCGGCAACCTGACCGCCAGCGTGGCCGTGGGCTCCGGCGTGGCGCCGAAACTGAATGCCGGTGCGGTCACGGTGTCGCTGTCATGAGGCTCACGGCCCCCATCCTGGCGCTGGCTCTCTCGCTGGGCAACGCGCCGCCCTGCGAGCGCGAGGCCCGGGCGCGGCTGGACCACTGCCTGGCGGTCTGCGCCTCGGGCGTGGCGCAGAGTATCTTCTGCCCCTTGGGCTGCTACGCCAGGGAGAGGGCGGCCCTCTTCGCTTGCCAGGTGGCGCCAACGTGGGCATCCAACTCCCGGTAGCCGACATCAGCCAGAGCAGTCCGGCCTGGTTCTCGACGGACGCCGGCAATGCCCTCTGGTCGGCCATCGCGAAGACGGCCCCGGACAGCTCCGGCCGCTTCATCCAGAGCACCCGCGCCAACCCCGTGGGGTGGGTCATCAACAATGCGGACTTCTTCACCGTGCAGATGGCGGCCGTCGCGCCCCCCGGGGTCGCGACCGGCCATTCCGTGGTGATCGAGGCGTGGACCTTGAATCCGGGCCTACAAACCGTCCAGCTTCAGGTGATCGATGGCAACACCTCGGCCGTCCTCTCGACCGGCACCATCACCGTGACGCAGACCCCGACGCTCTACACCTACGCCCTGCCGTCGTCGGACGTGAGCGGCAACTTCAACAACGGCTCCTACGCCAAGATCTACGTCACCGTCACCCGCAACGCCACGACCAATCCCCAGGACCTGTACGTGGACCTCCTGCAATTCGTCACGCCCAACCCGACCCTGGACCTCGGCAGCGTTACCATGAGCGCCGCCGGCTCCGTCGCCGGCCTCTTCGGCTACGAGGTGGCGGTGAGCACCACGATGGCGGGGACCTCCGGCCTCTCGGCCAGCGCGGCCGGGGGCAGCCCGCTCCTGGCCGCCGCCATGGCCGGAGGGTCTGGCCTGGCGGCGCTGCTCACCGTGGAGCAGGGGATGGCGGTGACGATGGCCGGGAACAGCGGGATGAGCCTGAGCCGGCCCTCGCTGTCGCCCCAGGCGCGGAGAGACTCCTTCTTCCCGGCGCCGCTGGGAAAGCTGGTCAGTCGGAGGGACCGATAGGTGCCCACCCCTCCGCTGGTCTACCCCGACCTCACCAAAGGCTGGGACCCCTTGGCGCCGCCACGCAGCCTGGCGCCGTCGCCCCAGGCCCAGGCGATCTACCGGAACGTCCTCAACATGGTGGGCCGTGACGGCCTCCTACAGGGCCGTCCGAAGCTCGCGAGCCTCCCCTCCACCGTCACCCAGCCCCCCATCGCCCCCGCGGCCCTGGGGGCCTTCCTGGCGCAGCACAAGGGGGAGATCCCGGTCTGGATCTACACCGCCGTCTCCCCCATCGGCGCCAGCGCCACCGGCAGCGCCGGGGCCTGCGCCACCGAGTACAACTACCCCGGCGGGGCCGAGACGACAATTATTGTCACCACGAAGGGGATCTACCTCTCCATCGACTCCTGCCAGACCTGGGCGAACGTGACCCCCACCTACGTGGTGGGGACCGTGGCGGTGACCAACGGCTCGGCCACGGTGACGGGGACCTCGACCCTCTGGTCCACCTACGGCATTAGCCCCTTGCAGTACATCACCATCGCCGGGGTGAGCTACCAGATCTGCACCGTTGCCTCGAACACGTCGCTCACTCTGGCGACCCCGTACGCCGGGTCCACGGCGTCGGGGCTCGCCTACACCATCGTGCGCACCTTCCCGGGGGGCACTACCCTCGAACGAGCCAGCCTGATCTTCGCCACCGTCTTCAACGAGACGCTCTACGTCGCCGGCACCTTCCTGGGCCGCGCGGACGGCCAGCCCAAGCCCTGCGTCATCAAGGTGTCGAACATCCTCTCGGGCTCGCCCACGACGGCCTACATCGTGAGCAACGGTCTCTTGCAGGCCACGCCCAGCATGGACGTGATCGCCGGCCACAGCGACATCTCGGGCCTTCAGCTGGCCCAGGACGGCCGGGTCGTCATCACCGGCGATGAGAACCTCATCTACTGGTCCTCGGACCTGGCCGATAACGTATGGTCCGTTTCGCCCGGCGGCTTCACCGAGGTGGTGCTCCACCCCGGGCCGATCCACGCCCTGGGGCGGCTCTTCAACAACCTCACCCTCCACTTCGAGGACGGCATCGTGGTGGGGGCGGCGCAGGCCACCGGCCCCACCGGCGACGGCAGCCCGCCCTTCGCCTTCCAGGACACCTCGGCGGACGTGGGGTGCTTCTGCCCCCGGACCCTCAAGCACGGCGGGGGCGGCTTCGAGGGCTGCGAGCGCTTCGTGGGCGCGGACGGGTCGGTCTACGAGTTCAACGGCTACATGAGCCGGGAGATCGGCCGGCAGATCCGCAAGGTATTCCAGAACGTGGACCGCCAGGCCATGCGCTCCCACCTCCACGCCGCCTTCGACACCTTCCGCGGCGGGGAATACGTGCTGCTCTTCGAGCAGGCCCCGATCACCCTCGGCTGGCGCTACCAGGTGGAGTATCAGCGCTGGTGGCCGGCGCAGCTGCCCTGTCCCATCGGTGCCATGTCCGACCGCGACGACCGGGCGCTCTCCCGCCAGAACAGCCAGCAGCTGGTGGGGGTGGCCTCGCTCGACCAGGGTGACGGCAGCGCCAGGAACGTCCTGTGGGGGTACTCCGAGGCCCTCTTCACCGACGCCATCGCACCCTTTGTCGGGGCGACCGTGGGGACCTACCTCATCGAGACGGACGACCTCGATTGGGGGGCGGCCCTCAACTACAAATTCATCCGCCGGGTGATCGTCTGGTTCCGGGGGCTGACGGCCGACACCGAGCAGATCCTGGTCCAGCTCTCCCGCGATGGCGGCCAGACCTGGCAGGCGCCGGTCGTGGAGACGGTGCAGCAAGTGGTGGGCGGCGAGCAGCCGGTGGCCTTCGACTTCGCCGAGTGGGACTGGCTGAGCCAGGCAACGGCCAACGCCAACCAGCAGCTCTACGCCTATCCCGGCCTCACCGGGCACATCCTGCGGGTGCGGGTGAGCACGGTGGCCGATGGGACGCTCAAGAGTGCCCTGACCCGTCTTCAGATCGAGGGCGAGGTATCGGGCAGCTTGGAGACGATCAACCTATGATCCGAAGCCGTTCCAGCCGAAGGCCCGGAGGTCTTCTTCCGTCCACGGAGGCCAGCTTTCGGGGAGGCGCTCGAATCGGCGGGCCTCGCGGATGCGGTCATTGTGCCTCCGTGTGTGATACCGCATTGCTTCCCGTTGTTTCTTGCCGTTCTTCATTCCAGAATCATATCATGGTGGCGTGATGGCCGTCCAGTCACCAGACTTCTACCCCCGCTGGGCGCTCGGCTCGCTACCCGAGGACCCCGCCGAGTTCCAGCGCATCCTCGCCGGCCGGCTCCACGCCCTGGAAGGCTGGGTCAAGGCGGCCCACGCCCGGATCAACTTCACCCAGCCCTTCATTCTGCCGACCAACAGCACTGGCACCGCCAGCGGCTACAGCGGCACCTCGCTTCTCGCCTCTGCCCTCAATCCGGCCGCTGCCGGCATCCAGGACATCGGCATTCAGCTCTCCTTCACCTCAGCCATCCGCGCCCAGGCCCTGGTGCTGCTCACCCTGGACGTGGCGGCCACGGCGGCCGGCACGATCCAGGGTCGCATCTCGGTCAACGGGGCGGCAGACATGGCCGGTGGCCCGCTCGTGATGCTTGACTCGACCGACGAGCGCATCGTCACCACGGCCCCCTATTCCATCCAGCTCGCCGCCGCCACCCCCTACGTCATCAAGGGCCGGGTCAACGTCCTCTCGGGGACGTGGATTGTGAACACCCAGACCCGCATCGCCCTCATCGGCGTGCCCCTCTCCTACACCCTGCCATGAGGCTGGTCGAAGAGAAGGACCCCCCCACTGCCGTGCGCTACCTCACCGCGCTGCGGGCCGGCTTGGAGGCCATCCTATGCAGGGGCGAGGAAGAGGGGTACACTGTTGGGTGGGTGCTTCAGGAGGTGCTGAGTGGCCGACTCCGGTTCTATCACGTCGTCGAGGGCTCCGAGCCGAAGGGTTTTGTACTTGCTCTTGTGGACGCCAGGCGACCTCGAAGGCCGTGTTTCTACGTATGGGGAATCGCCGTGGATTCCTGTCGCTGGCACGAGCAAATGGCTGAAGAAATTGAGCGCATCGCTCGCGAGACCGGCTGTGCGGCTGTAGCGGCGCGCTCCCCGCGCCCCGGCTGGGCGCGGTGGGCGCGCAAGCTGGGCTGGCAGCCGGGGGCGGTGGAGTACACGAAGGAGCTGGCATGAGGAGCTGGACGGGGAAGGATTCGAACCTTCAAGCGACTGCCAGTCAGGTGCCTCGCGGATTCGTCGCCCTCCCCGAGGCCCGCAGGCGGTTGCCGGAGAGGGCTTGCGCCGTCCGGTCCGACTACGGGGTTTGGCTGCGTTTGCCGTTCCGCCACCCGTCCACTGGAAATCATATCACGATGAGCGCATAAGTCAATGGCCGGCACTCCAAGCACCACCGTACCCTCGCAAGGCGCTGGCGTCCAGGCGCCAGGCTACGGCTTCAGCAGAGACTTCTTCAACTCCCTCATGGGAGTTTCGCAAAACCCCTTTCCCGTCTACCAGGGCCAGATCGACCCGGGCCTCTCCCCGACCCTACAGAACATCATCCAGCAGGCCCAGGGGATGAGCCAGCAGGGCGCCCCTTCGATCTTCCAGGGCATCCAGGGAAGCCTGGGTTCCTTCCTCAACCCGCAGTTCCAGAACCCCAACCTGCGTATCCCGCAAGGGTACTCGGACTACTTCAACATGAATCCCCAGCAGCAGCTCTTCGGCGGCGGTCAGCTGGGGGCGCAGGGGTTCTCCGGGCCGGTGGGGATGCCCGGTCCAGCCGGTCCCTCGATGGACCCCAACCAGCCCTTCTCGAACGTCTCCAACATGGGCAGCAGCAATGGCCAGCCCTCGACCGGCAACGCCCCCTCGGCCTGGGGCAGCTCGCCGGTGGACATGAGCGGCCGCGCGCCGCTCACCCCTTCGGTGGGCAGCAGCGGCGCAGCGGGCGGCGAGGGCAATATGGGCGCCCCCCACATTGACCCCACCACGGGCACGATGGCATCGCAGGCCAGCGCGGCAACGGCTCCCCAGGGTGCGTGGCCGAGCGGCTATACGCCGCCGGCCCCCGGCTCGGCGCCCACCAGTTGGGACGGCAGCGGCCCAGGTGGCTGGACCGCTGCGGACGGTGCTGCCTACACCAAGAGCCTGCTGGGGGCCTACGCGCCGGGCGGCAGCGCCGGCTTCGGCACCGGCGGCGGCAACGCCGTCCTCGACAAGTACGGCCTCGCCGACCCGACCCAGGCGTCGGGGGTGCAGACCGCCTGGAACATGGGAGCGGGCGCCAACCGGGGCCAGACCCGCATCGACCCAGCCACAGGACAAGCGCAAATAATGATGGGGACAGGGGGCGGTGGGGAGTCCTACTCTTGGCAACCCTTCGACCCTTCTAACTATGGAATGGTCCAGAACGCTGAAATGTACCAGCGCTACGGAAACAACTGGACCTCCGGCGGCGCGGCCGGGCAGTACGCCGGCCACACCGCCTTGCAGCCGGGACAGAACCAGCAGCAGACGTATGACGCGTATTACTCCGCACACTGAGGAGCGGAACCATGGACCCAAACCAGAATCTCGGCTACTCGGCAGGCGGCGCCACGATGGGTGCGCCGCAGTCCTTCGCCGCTCCGGCCCCCATGGGCCAGCAGACGCAGTTCCAGGGAGCTAATCCTTTCCTGGCGGCGGTGGGGGCGGCCAAGAGCCCGTCGATCACCGGCGGCATCACGGCGCCGCCGGCCAACGGCCCCCCCGCGACGGGCGCGAGCGGCTGGGGCGGCAGCGGCGGCTGGACCCCTCCCGCGGGTGGTGTGAGCAGCAGCGGGGGCGCCACGCCGGCCCCCAGCTGGCGCCCGCAGCCGGTGGGCGGCGGCATGCAGACCGGGATGCCGGCCCCCATGCAGATGGGGCCGTTAGGTCCAATGATCCACGACGGCCAGCAGTGGCAGCACTACAACCCGGCCGACCCCGCCCACGTCTCGGCGGCCTACGGCGGCCAGATCCCGCCCAACCATCCGGTCCTCGGCGGCGTACCAGGCGGCGCTCGTTGGCCGGGTAGCGGCCCTGGGCCGGATCAGCCCTTCCCCGGTCAAGCAACCGGCCCGGGCAGCCAGCACACCTGGCCAGTCAATCTCGGCCCGATCCCCACCACGGGCGGTCAGCCGCCGGTCTGGAAGGGCAACCCCGGCGCGCAGCCGACCGGCCTCAGCCCACACCAGCAGTACGAGCAATGGGTCCAGGGTGGCCGGCAGGGCGCCAGCGGCGCCAACCTTCCGAGTGCCGGCCAGGCCCCGGCCCACCCCGGCGGCTTCAATCCTCGCTTCCCTGGCGGCGGTATCGGTGCCAACCCGCCGGACTTCCGGCCACCGGCCACGCTCCCCTTCCAGCCGGGCGGCCCTATCTCCGACATGCCAACGGGCCAGGGAATCTACGGCTAGGAGAACGACGATGCCCCCAGGATGGACCCCAAAGGATGAGCGACAGAAGCTCCACGTGGAAGCGTCCGAGAAGAGTCTCGGCCGCTCCACGAAGAAGGCTCGACAGATCGGCTTCGCCACCGTGAACAAGGAGCGGACCCGGCAGGGCCGCACCAAGGCCGCGAGGGGCAAGAGGAACTAGGTGCCGGATTCGGGACAAGATCCCAGCCAGCCCGGTGGCATCGTCGATGCCAGTGGCGGCGGCCTTGACCCGGGCGCCTGGATGGCCCTGAGTCAGGGCGGCCACTTCCCCGGCGATACGCAGAACTACCTCGGCTACCTGGGCTCGACCGGCGGCCAGCCGCAGCAGATGGCCCAGGGTGGTGGCGGCAGGGCCGCGCCTGGCATCCTGGGGGTCATCCTCTCGCTCCTGGGCGTCCCCTTCGGTGGCCTCCTCGGCGGCGCGGCCGGCAATGCCCTGGGCAAGTACTCGACCCCCGGCCAACCCCCCACCGACCCCGCGGCCGGTGGCCCGCAGAGCTTCTGGTCCGGCCCCGGCGCCGCCTACGGTCCTCCGGGCTCGACCATCGGCGGCCTCGGGGACATCGGCAACCGCACCCCAGCAGACGGCACGGACGCCCCCCTCGGCAACGGCCCCGGCGCCTCCGGCCCCGCCAGCACCCCGAGCGGCCACCGGCACGGCGGCGGAGGCGGCGGTGGTGGCACCTACGTCTTCCACCCCTATGGCGGTTTGCAGGGCCAGGGGTCCTTCGTCGCCTGGAACCCCAAGTACCCCGGCGAGCCGGCCGGCGGCGCCACCTTCACCGGCGGCAGCGGCAGCTCGGACCGTCCCGCGCCGGCCCCGGCGCCCGGGCCGCCCGCGAGAGGCGGCCACGGGGCGCCTGGTGGAGGGGGTGCCAACCCGCCTGGCGGCGGTTCTACGGGCCGACCGGGAGGTGGGCAGGGGGGAAGGCCGGGTGGTAAGCCCCCGGCCCCTCAGCCGGCCGCTGGCGGGGCAGGCCCTCAGAAGCCGCCGGGAGCGAACGCCCCGAACGCCGCCAACGTGGACTATCATGGAGTGGACACGTCGAACGTGGACCGAGGCGCGCCGGGCTGGATGCCAGACCCGACGACCGGCATCCAGGACACCGCTGGCCTGCCGTTGCCGACACTCCCGGCGCCGAAGCCGGGCGAGAGCTACCAGGACTACATGACCCAGCTCCACGATGCAGGCTTCAGCTCCGACGCCATCGCCTCGGTGATGGGCGCCCACGGCTTCCAGCCTGGCGCTCCGGGCGGGACCTACCAGGCCCCGGCAGCCGGGGGCGGCCCACTGGTCCAGCCCGACCAGCCAGGCGGCTGGAATTGGGGGACCGGCCCCGTCGTCTCGACCAACCCCGGGGGCGGCGGCTACGCCTTCGCCAACCAGGTGAACAGCCCAGGCCTCGGCAGCGACGCCGGCCCCAACGCCGCGGACATGATCCGCAGCGGGGGCGGGGGTGGTGGTATCAGGAACCTGCTGGACACGATCCTGGGGGTAGCGCTCTGATGCTACTTTCTCGGGGGCGCCGCCGCCATGTCGTAGTACCAGCGGGCGTCCGGTGCCAGAGCGGCATCGGCATCAGAGGCTTCGCAGCTGTCCAGTACCTCGCGCACGCGGCGCTTGATGCCGCGCAGCCGCTCGACACTCTGGACGAGGCGGCCGATGTTGGCCTGAGCGTCCGCAAGCTCCGCGCGCGCCGTGCGCAGCTCGGCCTCGGTGGCGCCAAGGCCCTTGCGCGCGCCCACGCAGGAATCTTCCCAGCTCTGCCGGGATTCCTCGCAACGTCGCAGCGCCTCGAGCGCCTGCCGGCGCCACGTGTCGCGGCTGCGCTCGGCGTCGCGGGCAGCGTCAAGCTGGCGGTGTACCTCCGACAACTCCTCGAGCTTGCCGCGCAGCGACGCGCGGGCCGCGTCGAGTTCACGCTGGGCGGTGTCAAGTTGGCTGGCGGGTACCCATGGGCCGCACGCACCGGGCTCCGGTGGCAGCGCCGGCACGTCGGCGAAGCGCACCCACTCGCCGGTGCCGTGGACCCGCATTTCGACCTTGGCTACGGGCGTGGGGCCGGTCGTGTGATCGGTGATAAGAACGATGTGGTACCTGTCCATGGCTCTCGTCTCCTTTCCCTAAATCATATCACGGTGGCGGCATAATGTTCAACCAGATGGGCAACACCCCACAGCGGCGCCAGCAGCCCATCCAGTCGGCCGGCGGTCCGGGCGGCCCTCCGGCCACGCCCATCGGCCCCGCGCCGTCCGGCCAGCACCCGACCAATCCGGCCGCCGGCCTCAGCCCGCACCAGCAGTACGCCGCTTGGGTGGCCGCCGGCCGACACGGCGCCAGCGGCAAGAACGTCCAGCAGCCGCCCCCGGGTCCAGGCCCCGCGCCTGGCCCGGGTGGCGGTCCCCCTTCAGGGAGCGCACCGGCCCCTGGTCCTGCGCCGCCCGGCACCCCGGCGTCTCCCGCCGGCCCGGGAGGGCCAGGGGCCGGCAGCGGCCTGGCCCCCAACGCCAACCCCTTCGTCGGCAGCCAGACCGCGCCCGGGGGCTTCAACCCCTTCGCGCCGCTGCCGCGCGGCGGGCCGCCGCAGGAGCCGGGCGGGATGCCCGGGACCTACGCTTACAACGACCCCTTCAATGCGCTGCTCTCCTCCATCCCGACGATGGACGAGAACGCCAAGCGCCAGATCAGCGGCGCCATGTCCTCGGCCGGCCTGACCGGCAACCGCTTCGGGTCCTACGCGCAGAACGTGGCCGGCCAGATCGGCGGGGAGACGGCGCTGCAAGAGAACCAGGCCCTCCTACAGGCCCAGCAGCAGCAGGCCCTGGCCGAGCAGGGACAGGCCCTCACCGCCGCCGGCACCGGCGTCGGCGCGGGCAGCGCCATGGACCAGATTCTGACCTCGCACCTGATGAACCCCTTCGCCATCGGCCAGTACGAGCAGGGGCGTCAGGACACCTTCGCCAACACCCGCTACCAGGACTTCAACCAGAACAAGTTGGGCTGGTTCCCTTACCTCTTGCAGGGGGCCATGCAGCCGGGCGGCCAGAGCTACCCCGGGCCAGTGGAGTACCGTTCGACCGGCAGCCAGCCGGGCGGCCTCGATTGGGCCTCGGCCCTCCTGCCGGGGCTGGTCGGGCTGGGCTCGGCTACCGGGCTCTTCAGCGGTCTGGGCAACCTCTTCGGTGGCGGTGGACCGGCGGCGTCCGGCCCAAGTCAGAGCCCGGGCGCCACGACCGACCCGGGAGTAGGGGGGTAGGTGTACGGAGCCTTCGGCGCGGGCGGTCAGGACCCGGACTATCGGCGGGAGTCCGTCTACCGCTTCGGCAATGCCTTGCAGCAGGTGGCCCAGGAGATCCAGGGCTACCAGGACCGCAAGCAGCTCCTGGCCCTCTCCGAGGCCCAGCGCTTCTTCCGCGACGTGCAGGTGGACCCTACCCTCGCGAACACCTGGGGGCCGGACATCAGCCGGCGCCTGGGCGGCCAGTTCCCGGAGATCCCCTACCTGGTACAGGCCGCGCAGCAGCGCCAGCAGCAGGCCGGCGCCATCCAGGGGGGCTGGCAGAAGTATCTGGCGGCGCTCGACACCGCCAAGGGCCACCTCAGCGCCCTGCAAGGAGCGGCCGACCAACAGCCCGACCAGCTCACCATCCCCGCCCAGCTCCCGCCGGGCTGGCCCGGTGAGGCCCAGGGACCGCCGCAGACCGTGCCCAACCCAGCCAAGCAACCGCTGCTCCAAGCCATCCAGGCGGCGCAGTCCGTGGGCCTGCCCCGCACGGCGATGAACAGCCTCTCGGCCCAGGACGAAGCCTACGCCCGCCTCTACGCCGACAGCGTGGACCCGAAGAAGACGGGCCTAGCCTCGATGCTGCCACCGCCGGTTCAGGGCTTCGATATCCGCAAGGCCGGCAGCGGCCCCGCCGGCAAGGTGCAGATCTTCGCTGCCCTGAATGGCCTCGACCCCACCACCATGAATCTGTGGAAGCCCGAACAGCAGCAGGCGGTCCGGCAGTTCCTGGACCTCGACCCGACCGGGGCCGAGACGTGGAAGCTGGGGACGCAGTTCCAGAACAGCAAAAGCCTGGAAGCGACCCGCCATCAGCACCAGATCGACAGCGAGATCCTCCACAACCGGGACGCCATGGGGCGGATCTACCAGTCCCACGCTCTTCTCGGCGCCCAGGAGGACATCAACTTCAAGCGCAAGGTCCAGCTCCTCGACCAGCAGGGGAAGCTCTTCGGCAACAACACCGGCGACCCCCTCATGGCCGCGCAGTCGGCGGCGACACTCAACCAGAAGCAATGGGAGCAGCAGTTCGGGGACGCCAAGAAGGCCAACCCCAACGACGTGCCGGGCTTGACCGCACTCCTGAAGCAGCGGCCCGGCGCCCTACCCCCAGGGGCCGCCCCCTCCATCGCCGACGCGATCACCGCCGAGGTAGGCATGGGCCTGCTCAACCCGGCCCAGGCCGCCAGTGAGGCGCAGAAGCGGGCGCTGGGCGTCCAGCAGATCATGTCCACCATGCCCTCGAAGATGCAGGGCAACATGGGGGACCAGGCCGTCGCCGGGGCCATCGCCGCCGGCCACCGCCGCATCCTGGCGCAGTGGATCGGGGCGCAGTCGGACCCCTCGGTGTACCAGGACCGCTACCTGAAGGCCACCCAGGCCTACGACGGCGCGCTCAAACAGGGCGCCAACCCGATGGCCGCTCTTCAGGCGGCCTCGGGCCTGGCGCTGCCCTCGCCCCAGGTGCGCCAGCAAGTCCGGGACTACCTACGTCGGGCAGGCCCCAGCGCCCAGGGTGGCAGCATGGGCCTTCAGGTGGCGCCGCAGCCCATCGTCTCGCCCGCCACCGAGGAGTCTGCGGCGCCGGCCGAGGAGCCGCCGGAGGAGTAGGTGCTACGCCTTCTTCAGCATGAAGCCAGGCAACTCGCCGCGCTCCTTCCGCCCTGCCGCCACCCGCTTGGCCGTCCGCGACCGGCTCTGCTTCGTGAGGCCCTCTCGCTGCCGAGCGATCACGGCGGCGACCTTTGCCGGGATGGCGAGGCGGACCATCCCCTCGGGGCCTCCGACCTCCAAGAAGATGGTGTCCCCGCGCTTGTCCTGCCGGTAGGTCTGGACGATGTAGGTGCGACTGCCGCCGACGCCGAGGTTGCCCACGCTGCGGATGGTAGCGGGGCGGGTGTGCACCACGTCGGGAAGGCCATCGAGGCTGCCAAGCAAACGGTCGTACGAGTCGGGCATCTGATCGGACATGAGTGTCCTCCTTTCAACTGCCGAGTATATCATAGGCTTTGACATAAGTCAATGCCCGATTTCCCGGCACTGCCCTCCTACCTGACCGGCGACGGCTCGGCGCCCGCGCCACCGTCCCAGCCGACCGGCCTTCCCCTGCTGCCCTCCTACCTCCGGGGCCCGCAGCCGCCCCCGGCGCAGACTGCCTCGGCCAGCACCAGCCAGGACCCCAACGCGGACCAGCTGATGCAGCTCGCCAAGGCCCACGGACGGCCCGTGGCCGCTGACCAAGGGCGCCCGATGGACCTGGCCCCCATGCGGCCCAAGGGCTCGGCCGGTCCCCGCGTCCAGCCCGAGGCGCCCCCGGACGCCGGCTGGTGGACCGCCGCCAAGGGGGCGGCCTCCAAAGCCTTCGGCGCGCCGCTGGCCGGCGGAGCCGAGATGGCGCGGGACCTGGCCGAGCAGCACCCCATCCTCGCCAACCTCCTCCTCGGCCCCGCCGGCAAGGAGGCGGCGCTACAGGTACCGCAGGGTCTGACTCACGAGCTGGGCAGCCTCGCCGAGCAGCAGCGCCAGGCATTCCTGGCCGCGCACCCCGGGACCGGGGGTGCGGCGGCCGAGTACGCCACCGAACTGGGGGTGAACCTCCTGCCCCTGGTGGCTGGCTCGTTGCCCGCTATCCGCGCGATGGCAACCACCGCCAACCCCACCGTGGCGAGCGCCCTCCGCGGCGCGGCAGTGGGCGGTCCGATCGGCGCCGCTATCGGCGCTCCCATGGGCTACGCCGCCAGCTATGGCGCGCCGACCGGCGATCGATTGAGGGCGGCCGGTGAGACTGGGCTCTTCATGGGCGGCCTCGGCGCCCTCGGTGGCCTCGCCGCGCGGCCGCCGACCCTCCCCTCCTACCTCACCGGCGAGCATCCCCTCCCGGATGGGGGAGCCTTCCGATTGCCCCGGGAAGCCCCCCAGGAGGTCCCAGGAGCCACGATCTCTCCCGGTGGTGGCCCTACCCCTACGCCGGCCGAGGTCGCGCCCCAGGGCGGCGTCCAGGGCATGGTACGCGTGGACGCCGCCCGCTCCGGCCTTGGGGATGAGACGGTGGCGGCGATGCAGCAGGCCGCCCACCAAGCGCTCAACCGCGCGGCGCCCGGCCGCGCCGCCCTTCACGACGACGGCAGCGTGACGCTGGCCGCCGACAACGAGGCCCACCTCCACGACACGATGGCCCAGGCCCAGCAGGAGCTGGCGGCGCGGCCCCTGGCCGCCACCCTTCCCGATGGGTCGGTCGTCCACATCCCGATCAGGGTGACCTATGGCCTTCAGGATCTTCCCGCAGCAACCGATGCCCTTGCAAACCGAGTTCTCCCAGCCGAAGCTGCTGCCGCTACGGCTGGTGGGGCACGTCCCGGGGGTGGGGCCGGTGCCGGTGGAGCACCTGGCCTCGCACTTCCCGGCGGGGACGAGCTTCCACGTCCACGGCTTGCAGAAGCCCCCGGGGATGCCTGGGTTGCCCAAGCCGGCGGCGTCCCCCTCCCCGGCCAAGCTCTCGGTCAAGCCGCTGCCGGAGCCGCAGAGCTTCAAGCCGCAGGCCATGGCGCCCAAGGAACCGGCGCTGCCGGAGCCGAAGCTGCCCAACTTGAAGGCCGACCTGGTGCCGAAGGCCCCGCTGCCCCAGGGGCCGAAGCCGCTGCCCCACCGCCGCACGGGGGCGGTCCTGCGGGGCAAGCTCTAGCGCAGCTGCAATCCGGCGAGGCCGGCTTCGTCAAGAACCCCATGGCGCCGACCCCCGCCGAGCGGGGTTGGCGCCAGTACTACCCCATGCGCCGGTCCTTCGTCTGGCAGGAGAACGCCGACCGCCTGGCGGCCCAGCTGCACGAGACGGACCTGATGAAGCAGTTCCCGGACCCCAACCTGCGCCGGGCGATGTCTCTGGCCGTTGAACGCAATGATCCGATGCAGGCCCCGGCCGAGCAGTTCGTCCGCGAGCACCCCCAGGGGGGCGAGGCGGCCCTGGCCGAGATCGAGCGCCAGCGCCAGCAGGGGCGGCTCAACATGAAGGGCCTGCGAGACCTGGGCTTCGTGCCCAAGGACACCCCGGATGTGCAGGACTACATCCGTCACCAGTGGGACCCGGTGCCCGGCGCGCCGCAGAAGCCCTACGCCCCAGGCAGGGCCTACGAGAGTCCACTGACCAGCGTGCTGCAAGAGCGGGAGTTCCCCACCCTGGGGACCGGCATCCGCGCCGGCCGCACCCCCACGACCCTGGACTACGCCACCATGGTTCGGAACGGCGACCAGGAATTCTCCCACACCTTAGCACTCCATCGACTGATGCAAGACGTGTCGGAGATCCGCTTCATGGGGGACGGGAAGCCGGCCTACCTGCGGGCGACCAGCAAGGACCCGGCCTACCTTCAGGCCCTGGGCCAGGACGGCTACAAGGACGTGAGCGGTATCCCCCTCCTCAACCGGGCCATCCCCGGCGAGGGGACACTCCACATGCACGGGAACCTGTGGGACAACCTCTCGCCCATCCTGCGCGACAGCCCCTCGACACCCATCGGCCGGGCGATGGACACCGCCCTGGGCACGGCCAAGCAGATGCTCCTCGGCTTCAGCTTCTTCCACCCAGCGGAGCTGACCATCCAGAATGCCCTGCAACGGGGTGTGACGCCGGCCCTGTGGGAGGGCCTGAAGCGGGGCTTCGGGGTGCCGGGCTTGAATCAGCTGACGCAGAGGATGGGGTGGGGGAACCTCGAGCGCGAGACGTGGATGCAGGCCGCCAAGGAGGGGGTGAACTACACCTCCCCCGAGACGGACACCAACATGATCCAGGCGCAGAAAACGCTCGCCGGCCTAGCCCGGCGCATGGGCGCCACCGAGGACACCGCCGCGGGTAAGGTGGTGGGGGTGGCGGGCAAGGTGCTCGCCTCCCCCCACGAGGCGATGTTCCCCGGCTACATGGCGCCGCTCAAGGTGACGGTGCAGACGATCAACCGGGACAAGCTCCTGCGCCTGAGGAACGGCGATGACTTTGCCATGGGGGCGCTGGGCTACCTCAACCGCAACAAAATCCGCGCCCTCTCGGACGACGACGCCATTGCCGGGGTGACCAACAACACCAACAACGCCTTCGGTGGGCAGTCCACCCGCCTCTTCGTCAACCGCTTGGCCTCGGACCCGATGGCACAGAAGGTGCTCTCCCGGATGTTCCTGGCCCCGGACTGGTTTACCTCGGGCAGCAAGCTGATGGCCGAGCCCCTCTCCCCCAACCCCGTCACCCGGACCCTGGGGATGCAGATGTACGGGCGGTTGGCCCTTCAGACCTTCGTGGGCTTGAACCTCGCCAACTACGCCCTCACCCGGGCCTTCAGCCCCACCGGCCGCGGCCACTTCATGATCGACAACGAGCCCGGCAAGGAGACGCAGCTTCAGATTGCCCCCAACGAGTACATGAACGTCATGAAGCTGCAACGGGAGCTGCCCGACACGGTAGGCAAGGAGCGTGTGTCGAACGCCATCGGGGCGTTCGCACACGCGGGGCCGCAGGGGGCGGCGCTGGAATGGCTGCGCCAGCCCCGCGGCCCCTGGCCCGGCGCCGACGAGCCCGTCGCCACCTCCCACTTCCGGGCAACCGACCCCAGCTGGCGGGAGACGCCGGTGCTCTCGACTATCGGCAACAAAGTCAATCCGCTGCCCAACGCGGCCTTCGGGGAGCTGTCGGGCCACTACCTCTCGGGCTACCCGACCGACCTCACCAAGGCCCAGGAGAAGGCCCAGCAGCGGGGCACGACGGAGATGCCGCAGACCGAGGCGCAGTACCGGCTGCACACCGCAGCCCGGCCCTTCATGCCGATCCCCGGCAGCAAGCTGGCCGACACCGACCAGCCGCTGACCGGCGGGGAGGTGGCGAAGCAGCTGATGGTCCCCTTCCAGCTGAGCAAGGGACTCTCCTCCTACACCGCCGTGCCGCAGCTCGCCGACGCCTTCCGGCGCGGCGACCAGCAGACCGTGAGCGAGATTACGGCTATACTGAGAAGCCACATCGACCCGCGCGACCCGAAGGCGGCGGCCCTGGGAGAGATGAAATTGCAGAAGACACTCGCCTTCGCCCGCGCCCAGGCCCACCGCTACCCCGCGCCGCTGACAGCCAGCGGCAAACCCGAGGCCCCGGCCGGTACGCCGTGGCTCTCCCCGCCCTAGCTCGCCGATGGACTACCTTTCCGTCGCTGCCTCAGCCCTCTCCGGCGTGATCGTCCTCGGAGCCGGGGCGGCTCTACGCACCTGGTACCAGAGCAAGCGCAACGGTGAGGCTCTGGACGAGGCGAAGGAACAAACGCGGGAAACACTTGCCGCCCAGGACAAGGTTCTCGCGAAGCTCAGCGACACGATTGAGGACTTCCGCGACCATGGGTCCGGTCCTGCCCGGCAGATCCAGGCACGACTTGAGCAGTTCGAGGCGTGGCGGGTGACACAGGACGTTCTTTCCCGAAGCCACGGCGAGAAGATCGCTGTCCTGGAAAGTAGGTACACCGACCTCGCCACGCAAATGTCTCGCTACCACACCGACACTATGAACAGCATTGAGCGTTTGCGGGCAAACGTGGCTGCGGCCATAGGGGACCGCCGCCTACGGGAACCGACCCCCGCACCGGAACCCTGAAGACACGAGCCGCCCGCGGTGCTCTGCGGGCGGCTCGTGTCGCTTGATGGGTGGATCGCCGAAACGGTTGTTTCTCTGATCGCGCGTGTGGCATCACCTCCTTTCGAGCTTACGGAGCGGCCGGCGCGGGGGCCGGGGGCGTCGCAGCCGCCAGACCATCGGCCAGGGCCGTGGTCTGCGCCACGATGTCGGCCTGGATGCTGGCGGCCTCGGCCGCGTCGCCCGCCTGGGCGGCGGCGACGGCTGCCGCGACGGCGGCCGGCAGGCCCTTCAGCAGGGCCACGGCCTGGCCGATGAGGGTGTCTTCCTTGGCCAGGGCGGCCTTGATGTCGTCGAGAGCTTGGCTCATGTTTTCTCCTTGCCTGAGTGCTTGCCGCAGGAGACGGAGCGTCTCCGGGTCGGCGTCGTGGTGGATGTGCAGGTGCAGCATGTCGTCGAAGGTGCTCACGGATGGGGCGGTGCCGGCGGCGGGGCCTTGGCGACCGGCACCGGGCTGACCTGGTGCAGCAGCGAAAGGTCGACGGGCTTGCCGGCCAGAGCGGCTTCCTCGTCGATGGCGGCCTGGATGGCGGCGAAGAACATCTGGCCCTGCAAGTACTGCGACTCGGCAAGGTTGTAGTCCCTGATGGCGGTGCCGATCAGGGCCTCGGCGAAGGGGTTGCCGGCGGCTAGGTCACGCGCCGTCTCCAAGGCTACCTGGGCCTTCATCAGATCCACGAAGGAGTGCTGGTTGACGGCGCCGAACACCGTCTGAAGGGTGGTGCTCTCGGCCTGGGCGTGGGCGCTCTGCACGGCCCCGCCGACCGACCGACAGCCAGCGACGAGCACGAATGCTGCGGCGAGGACCAGTCCTATGGCTGGCCGCAGCCGCCAGATCATGACCCGGATGCGATGGAGGACTCCCATCACTTGGCTCCGATGGCGGCCGCCAGCGTGCCGAGGGCCGCATTGATCTGCGCGGTGGCCTTCTGGAACGGGGCGGAGGCGATGGCGGCGTTGGCGCCGGCCGGCGGCGCGCCGGCTTCGGTCGCGGCGATGGTGGGCCGCAGCACCTGGTCCACCCAATCGTTGCACGCCGACATGTCCGACACGTCCGTCTCGTGGACCTGGTAGTTGAGCGGCAGGCCGAGGGCCGCGATGACGGCGGCGGAGAGGGGCAGCGGGATGTTGTGCTCGTTGAGCCAGCCCTCGTTGGCGTGGGCCGCGTCGGGGGTGGAGTTGCCCACCACGAAGGCGAAGCCGGCGCCGTAGCGGGCGGTGCGGACGGCGTTGTTGGCGTCGGGGGTGGCGGTGAAAGACAGGACCCCTCCTGCCGGGTTGAACTTGCCGGTCAGCACCCCACCCCCGAGCGCGGGATAGCGCTCGCAGTAGGTGACGGTCTTGCCGGAGCCGACGATGCAGTCGGCGATGCTCAGATTTGCCATGCGTTTTCTCTCCTTGCAGTGTGTGCCTCAGCAGTATAGCCGAGCGCACAGGAATTCCCTAGTATCTTAGCTTTTGCGCTCATCCTCTAGTGCGAGTAGTCGCTCCTCCACGGCCTCAATGAGGCACTCGACCTGTCGGGAAGTGATCGCCGCCCCCTTCGCCACCAAGCGCCGCAGCACAGCGGACCGAAGGTCGCCTCTCACGGGGGGGCGGGCGGCGCTCGTCTGGAACTATTCTCATTTCAGCCTCCTTGCTTGCGGGCGAGCCGCAGCTCAGCCTGCTGTTTGATCCATTCTTTCGTGCGCTGGCCTTCGAGGTTTGCCATGGTACTCAGGATCTGGCGCTCCCGCCAGGCGGCGATCTCGTCGGCCCTAGCCCGCTGCTCCTCTTGAGTGAGGATTGGGCAGCGGCCAGAGCACAGGGCCATCTGGCGGGCGGTGGGCCAGTGTGGGTTGGGGCGCCAGTGGAAGCCGCCGCGGCAGTACTCGGGACCTGGCAGCTCGCAGCTCATTCCGCACCCGGCTTCGGGCCGGCCTGCCAACCGCCGACGCAGGGCCGCATTTCTGCGTGACGAGCAAGGTACGCCTCGGCGAGCGCTTCGTGGCGGCGGGTCCTGGCACGGTGGACGTGCTTCCTGCGGAGTCTGCGGCACGGCTCCCCTGCCACGGCGTTGCAGTGGGGGCACCACACCGAGCGCGGGTTGTCGTCCGTCACGGCAGATACCCCTCGAACGCCGCCAGCTTGCTCGGCAAGTCCACCACCCCGCCACCGTCCAGCTCGACCTTTCGGCCCTCGCTGGGCACTCCCTCCCGCCACTCGAACTTGTCGGGCCGCGTCTCGGGCTCGCAAGGGGTGTAACCCTCGGTGGGTGCGATCTCACCGTCCGAGGCCGCCACCAGGGCCGCATTGCGGGGCGCCCCGCCCATCAGAGCATCTCGCTTCGGCCAGCGGATGCGCAGTTTCTCGCACCGGCTTAGCTCGCCCCAATTGGCGAGACGGCGCCAGCGCGGCGGGGCTTTCTGCAAAAAGGTCACCGTTTCGCCCGCAGTCCGCGCTGGACCAGATCACGGTCCAGCTCGCGCTGGTCCTTCAGCCCCTGCTCCCACCCCATCCGGTAGGCGAAATTCATGGCCTCGGCAATCTCGTTGGCCTCTTCCCATGACATGCCGCCGGTACTCGACCGCAGCTCCTGGAAATCGCGTGTCGCCACCAGCGCGGCCCCCTCGTCGCGCCAGGCCACAATGTAGCTATTCCCGTCGAGGTAGGCATTGAACAGGTCCACGCTCACGGCTTGCCTCCCTTCGGCTTGTGGCCAGCCCAGCGAGCCGCGGCCGCCTTACGCGCGGCGGCCGAACGCTCCTCCTTGGTTTGTTTCGCCACCCGCAGAGCCACGCCGGCCTCGCCCCAGCTCAGGGGCTTGACCGGGTTGCCCTTCTCGTCGAAGACGGGCTTACTCTTTCGCGCCATGGGCCAGCCACCCTTCCAGCTTGTCGATGAGGGGCGCGGAGGGATCGCCGCCGTTCACGAAGCGGGTGAGCGTCGAGTAGCCGATCTTCAGCCGCCTGGCGGCGCTGTGGCTGGCCCGCACGGAGCCGTTGGTGGCGCCCCCACAGGTGGGGCAGACGCCAAGCCGCTCCTGCACACGCTGGCGCAGCTGGTCGGTGAACTTCCCGGCCCGATGCTGCCGATAGGTCCGTTTCATCGTCTCGTCTCCTGCGGCACGAGCCGCGGTTTCAGTCCCCAGCTCACCAGCGCCACGTAGGCGTCGTCGATGCTGCGGCAGCAGGCCCACGGAATCATGTTCTGGTGGCAGTAGTCGCGGAATCGCTCTTGCGCTGGTTCCAGCTTGCGACCCCGCGGTTTCACCTCGATGAAGGCAGTGAACTCCCAGGGACCGAGGATCTGCAAATCAGCAACCCCCGGAAGGACCCCCTGCCGCACCATTCTGGCGGCCTCGCGCTTCGAGCGCAGGCCGCCGTTCGGAATGGCGAAAACGAGCGCCCCCGGCAGGGCGAGGCGAAGGTACTCCACGATGGCCACCTGGATAGGCGCTTCCAACTCGCGGCTCATGTCGGCGGCCACCCTTCATCGTCCATCAGGCTGCGGCCCTCATCGTCGCCCGGCTCTCGCACCCATTCGGGGTCGGTCCCCTTCGCCCGCCCACCGAACGGCGCCGTCCCCTCCGGCGGCGGCTGGCCGGGCGCCCAGCCCAGCGGCTGGGACGCCTCGGCCCGCTTCGACAGGGCGTCCAGCGTGGCCGGCGCCACCACCACTTGCCTCTGGGCCACGGAGATCATCAGGTGGACCGCCATCCGTTCCAACTCCCCCGGCCCTGGCCGGCGATCCCCCAGCGACAGCGGCTCGAATTCCCGGTTGAGCTTGAGGTAGATGGCGGCCAGGAGCTTGACGGCCGAGTCCAGAGGCAGCGGCTGGCGCTGCGCTGGGCTGCTGTGGGCCATGGCCGGGGCTGTGGCGGCCGATCTCGCCTGCCCCTGTGGGGGAGGCTGGGTCGAAGGCGATTGGGCCTCTGCGGGCAGCGGAGCGCCATCCGGGCCGGCCTGGGCGAGCCAGGCCTTCTTGCCGCTGATCTGCAAGAACATGGGCGGCTCGCCGGGCTTGGGGTCCCGGCCGGCGCGGAGGATGCCCTTAGCGACGACGGCCATGCCGGTGCGGACGGGCATGGGCGCGCCGGGGGCGTAGTAGTAGGTGGCCCAGATGTAGGGGGCATTGCGGTCGAGCGACTCGGCGAGCTTGAGGCTCTTGGAGTTACGGGCCGGCGCCACCTGACCGCCGCCCATGTCCTTGGCGGGCCACTCCTTCTCCTCGCCCACGTACTGGACGTGGGCCTGGATGGTGCAGGTATCGTCGGGGCCGCACTCGCTTAGCGCTGCGGTGACGTTCACGGCCGGGCCTCCTCCAGGGGCTGCTTGATGGCGCCCCGCAAGGCGGAACGGGTGAGTATCCCGCGGGGGTGGGCGAGGATGGCGAGCAAGATCTGCCGCAGGCGCTGGCGGTCGGTGGGGAAGGCGTCGTAGAACGCCCGGGCCTCCTCCCCGGGCAGTCTTCCGTTGATGTTGACACCCTCGAAGGCGTCCTCGGCGAGATCAGCCATCTCCCTGCCGAAGATGGCCTTCAGGAGGTCGTCGCGATAGGGAAACTCCTCACCCTCGATGGGGGCTCCGTTGAACCGGCGCAGCGAGGACAGGTAGAGCGCACCCTTCGCGCAGCACTCACACCTCGCCGCCTCCTTCAGGCCCCTCTCACAGCTGTCTAGAAAGCCGGATGAGCTGAGCACGTCCCCCGCCTTGCTGAAGAACAGCTCGTACACCCCGCTCTGCGCGACAAACCGCCCAGCCCGCAACTGCGCCAAGGCATCAGTTGCGACTGCCTTCCGGCGCTCCACCTTCGTCATCGCCTGGAAGTCGGCGTTCCTCTCTTCAACGCTCTTGAGTTCCATTTTCGTCTCCTTTCCTGGACCGTTCGAGCGGTCCCCATCCTTCGAGCACGGCGGCCAGCCGCGCGGGCTGGCCGCGCCAGCGCAGGCGCAACGGAATGAGGCTGGCCCCTACGGCATCGAAGCTGCGCTCTTCCATGTCGCGCAGGGCCTCGGCGGTGGCGCGGGGAGAGGGCATCAATGCAGCTCCTCGTAATCGCCGGTAGTAAAGGGGTCGTCGGTGTGGGCCGCAATCGCCTCGGCCTCCTCCAAGGCTCGGCGGTCCTGAGCGTTTTCTAGCCGCAGTTTCGTCCCGGAGCGCAACGCCGGTGCCGCCGTTGGCACTGTCCAGCGGGCGGGGCGGGGAGAGCGCATCAGTCCTCCCACAGCGGTTTGTCGTTGGCGAGCATGGCATCGCGGCGAGCGTAAACGGCACTGTCTCGTGCGACGCTGCGGCCAGATTGGGCCTGCGAGCACACCGCGAAGGCGCTGCACCATCCCTCGCAACGGTTGGGCTGGCCGGTTCTTTCGTTCACCCACCGCTCCTCATCGGTGCAGCGCGGAAGGTCCGACATGGCCGCTTCGTGTGCTGCTAAGCGCTCATGGAGCCACGCCGTAGCCTGCTCCGAGGTCCACAGTGGTACGTGGAAGGTGCAGGTTTCCGCCGTGACCCATGGCATCTCCTCGGTGGTGCTCTTGAACTTTCCGTAACCCTTGGGGCGGAAGTCTTTGATGAATGCCGTGAGCCGGAGCCCCTGTACAGTGATGCCGTTCCGTCGAGCGAGTTCCGCGTAAGCGTTGAGCTGCTGAATCCACTCCACCTTGCCGCACCACCCCACCTCGCGATCATCCCACCCGTCATCACCATCCTCGATGGTTCCCATGCCCACCCACCCGTCCTTCAGCGCGAATGCCTTCGTCAGTTTGTAGTCGTGGATGATGCCGTGCTCATCGATGAGGTCTGGCTGACCGGACACCTTCCAGCGGCGCGATAGGAGGGGTAAGCCAAGGGGCACCAAAATCTCGGCGTGCAGCCGTTCTTCCCCCCGCGTCAAATCCTCGTCGGCGGGTTCCAACCCCTTGTGGACGCAGGTTCCCAGGAAGGCCGCCACTAGGCGGCTGGTGGGAACCCTGATCTCGGTCCCGTCCAGCTCAGCCTGGCGCAGCAGCTGGCGCTGGCGCGGCGGCGCCAACAGCTCGGTCACGGTTATCGCAAATGCATCAGGATTGAATGGCCTTTGCTGCCGTTGCATTGCCCGAAACAACGGGTCGGGCAATCCGTCGTTGATGAGGACAACGGGGCTCACGTGGTTTCCCCTTCCAGCGAATCCAGCAGCTTGACGCCGGGACAGTCCATCTCCCGGAGGACTTGCAGGACCAACCCAGCAAAAAAGACTAGCCCTTCGTCCCTAGCGGCGGCCTCGGCGGCCTCGGCGGCCTCGGCGGCCTCGGCGGCCGAGGCGGCCCCGGCGGCCCGGGCGGCCCCGGCGGCGGCCTCGGCGGCCCCGGCGGCGGCCCCGGCGGCGGCCTCGGCGGCGGCCTCGGCGGCGGCCGAGGCGGCCCCGGCGGCCCGGGCGGCCCCGGCGGCGGCCTCGGCGGCCCAGCCGGCGGCCCTGGCGGCGGCCCAGGCGGCGGCCTCGGCGGCCTCGGCGGCCGAGGCGGCCCAGCCGGCGGCCCCGGCGGCGGCCCTGGCGGCCCAGCCGGCGGCCCTGGCGGCCCAGCCGGCGGCCCTGGCGGCGGCCCCGGCGGCGGCTAGTTCCCTCGCTCTGCCACAACGAGTCGCCGCCTGGCGAAGGGCCGCGACCCGTTCAGTGGGCAGTCCCTGCATGCGGGCGACGATACGGAGCGCCCGCGGCAGGGCCTTTCGGATGGTGAGCACAGCGAGCCGAGAAGCAAACTCTCTCTGGTCTAGACCATCGCTGCCGAGCTGGGCCACGGCGAGATTACGCATGCCGGCGGCCCGCGTCTCGTCGGTGAACCAGAGGCTGTCATTGAGGATGATCTTACACTTCCGCACTGCCGCTCCGACGCAGGGAGGATTATCCCCATGCGGCAGACCGAGAGCGTGGCAAATCGCCGCTTCGATGCACATCTCACCGGGGCGCGGGTCGCCAAGCCCAGAAGTGAGGCCGGCGTCCACCAGGGAGAAGATGCGCCTACCAAGCTTCTTGGTGAGTCTGACTTTCATCGGTCGTCTCCTTGCGTGGCGTCCCGGGGCGGTGGGGTGTCCCAGCGCTACCCCGGGAGCGTCCGCGACAATAGGTGGAGTATATGCCATCGCTGGCAGTATGTCAAGGGGCTGGCATGAGAATCGGATGGCGGCGTAGGTACTGGCGGCGAGGGAGCAGGCGCTCGACCTCGGCCAGATGCTGGTTAGCCTGGTCGAGGGCATAGGCGAAGCGCCGAGCGTATTCCCCTCTTCCATTCAAGCGGTAACGGCGCCGAAAAACTTGCAGGCTCCGCTGGGCTTCTGCCTCCCACCAGGCTGCCTCCCACAGGTGGTACTTGCGGGTGCCGCTGTTGTAGGGGCACACGCGGCTCAATGTACTGGGTGGGCTGGGGGTCATAGCAGCCTCCGGTCGGGGTACGATGCCGCGTCGAGGAGGCGGCGCACGTGGAGTTCTTGCATCACGAAGCGGCTGGCGAGGACGTAGTTGGCGACGGCTCTTGCCTGCGCGGCGTCGCGGGCACAAGCCCGCTGACGCTCGCGCAAGAGGGACAGGTGCTGGCGGTCGGCGGCGGTCACAGCCTCACCTCGCGCAGGGTCGGCAGATAGTGCAGGAGCCGGCGCCGCTGCCAGCGCCTCTCGGCGGCCCCGGCGGCGGCCCAGGCGGCCCAGGCGGCCTCGGCGGCCCGGGCGGCCCCGGCGGCGGCCCAGGCGGCCTCGGCGGCCCGGGCGGCCTCGGCGGCGGCGACGGCTGCCGCGACGGCGGCCCGGGCGGCCCCGGCGGCGGCCCAGGCGGCGGCCCGGGCGGCCCCGGCGGCGGCCCCGGCGGCCTCGGCGGCCTCGGCGGCGGCCCTGGCGGCGGCCAATTGATCGGCAGTGATCTCGCCCTGGGCGAAGGCGCGCGCCGCCCTCACGGCATTCCAGCTACGCTGGTCCACCTTGCGCCCTGCCGTCTCCTCACGTCGCAGGGACCGGGCGGCGCAGTCGGCGGCGAACAGCCGCAGTGGCGCCGTTCCGTCGACCCACCGCAGGAGCTTGCGGCGGCTACAGCACAGCTTGTCGATGGGCGAGCCGTGCGGCACAAAGCGGCCCGATACTGTCACTCGGCAGATGATGGGGCCGGGCGCGTAGCTGAGGGCGTCCAGGATGTCAAGAGAAGCGTGCAGGCCAGCATTGCACGGGCAGAGGCCTCCTTCATGCACCAGCACACTGCCGGCGCGCAGGGGCTTGCGGTCGGTGGGCCCCCATTGCAACCGGCGGTCGGCGCGCAGGAAGTGCCAGGCGAGGGTGGGGGGTAGGGACTTCGACGGGTCCAACTTGGGCTGCTTCATGTCGTCTCCTTTGCTTTGCGGCGGTCCTCTTGCCAGAGGAGATAGTCCCGGAGCCACGCCGGCGAGCAGTTGGCGCAGTGGGCCGTGCCGCGCGGCAGTGGGTGGGGGTAGATGGTGAGCGGGCCGCCGCAATGCCCGCAGAGGGCATTGAGCGGCCCTAAGTCGCTGAGGGTAGGCCTGGGCATTGGATGTCCTCTTCCGTAACGTCAAGCACGTAGGTGCCGAGGGTATCGACGGGGGCTGTGATCTGAAGGACGGTGAGGAGCCGGTGGGGAAGGCGGGCATCCTCCACAGGATGATGGCCCTTCCAGAACGACCAGATCCCCATGCCGGCTCTGAAGGTGCAGCGATGCCGACGGCAGAACGGCAGCACGTAATCGCGTCGCTCTTCGAGAGAGCAGATCACGTCGGGCTTACGCATAGGGCTAATCTCCTTTCGGTTTGTGTTCTGCATCCAAGGTCATCATGGCATGCCAGCGATCGCATGTCAAGCGTTCTGACATGGAATCCTTGTAGGACAATCACCTTTGGACAGTCTAGGCTTTCCCGTGGTATAATCAGCAGGTGAAACAGAAGTACCAGAGTGCGGAGGCGGGAGTTAGGCGACGGATGCGCGAGCTTGCGAATCGTCGGGGCCGGCTGCGACCGACGCTGTGCGAGCACTGCGGCGTCGCGCCTCCGACCGAGAAGCATCACGAGGACTACTCGCAGCCGCTCACGGTAATCTGGCCCTGCCACAACTGCCACGTGGAACGCCATCGGGCGCTCGGTGGAAAGCTATCGGGCCGCAACTCGGCCCCACTTGTGGCAAATTAGACACACTTGACGGGGGTGGTAGGCTCCTGGGCCATGGAGCTTCACATACAGCCGGTCGGCGCTGGTGCTGGCGTGAGCTCCGGGAGGGCGGCGCCTCGACCTTGGGCGCCGGGACAGTCCAACCCACAGACAGAAGCGCCCGGGGGACCTTGGAGCCACCCCGGGCGCGTCCATCTCGCGATGGATGAAGCAGTCGGCGAGGGGAACCTATCACAGGCTCCCATCCACGGTCAAGGGCCCTCTCTCGCCGCAGGGCAGGCATCGAGAACGGGGAAATCCAGGCAACGGGCTGGTGCTACGATCCAGCGAGTGCGGCTCGGCTTGCGCCTCACGGCGCCGCCGGCCGCCGACACCCTACGCCCTGGTCGAATGTTCTTGGACGGTTAAGACTAACCCGCGCCCAAGTCAGGCAATGGCCAAGGCCGGATGCCTGCACCAGTTCCCAGCTGGTGAACTCCTCGAAGCCGCAGGTCCAAGAACGAGGGAAGGGTGTATCTCGAAGCGTACCTCGGATGACTCAGCTTCCTGTTTTACACCCCCAATTCAACTCTAGTTCAAGTATTCTTCAACCCTTGGGGGCTGGGGCTCGAGGGAGCGCCCGCAGCGCTCCTCGAGCCCCTATGCGCACTAGATTCCTGGTTCCCAGAGTGCAGTGTTCTCGGGCGCTCCTTCCATCGGGTGTCTAGGGGTGCAGGTGGGTGGGGTGGCAGGCCTGTCACAGCTGGGAGGTCCCTGCCGGTTCGGAATGGAAACCTGGGGGTGCGCGCGCTTACACCGCACTCGAACTCCGACTGGATTTTTCAGCCAGATTATGCTATCATCGTGACATGAAAGCGCTCGACCTGTTCTGTGGCGCCGGGGGCGTCAGCGCTGGACTACAGCGCGCCGGCTTCGACGTGACCGGCGTGGACATTCACCCGCAGCCGCGTTACCGGGGCGGCGCCTTCATTTAAGGGGACGCGCTCTCCTACCCGCTCGACGGGTTCGACTTCATCTGGGCGAGCCCGCCGTGCCAGGCGTGGACGGCGGTTGGCAATAGGTCCAGCAGGAAGTGCGCCTTGCGTCCCCGCTGCCGGCTTCTTGTGCGGCACGATGTTCGGTCTTCGCACTTTCCGCCACCGTCTCTTCGAGTCGAATGTTCCGCTGGCCGCACCAGCCCACGCGCCGCATCCATCGAACCGCTGCGGCGGCCTAAGAACCCACTTGACATATACCAAAGACGTGATATGATTAATGGTGGGTCAGGATGGATGACTGAGGTTCTGGTGCATGCCCATCGGGCACACCTCCCAAGGGAGAACCCACCGTCCTGGCCCAGCTTCACTGAGGAGGAACGAGATGCCGGGAAAGGGCTGGATCGCAGGGGCCACGCGCAACAAGGGGGGACTGCATCGCTCCCTCGGCGTGCCCGAGGGGCAGAAGATCCCCGCCAGCAAGGTCAACGCCGCCGTCAAGCGGGGTGGCAAGGTGGGCAAGCAAGCGCGTCTCGCGAAGACGCTCAAGGGCCTCGGGGGGAAGAAGAACTGATGTGCAAAGAGGTCACTGACCTGATCGAGCTGGCGCTATTTCTCGCCGCCACGTGCTTCTACTTCTGGCTCCTCCATCGCCGATGACCCCGGAGCGCGTCCTCGTGGCCTGTCCTCGCTGCGGCAGCAAGAAGGCCATGGCCGCCATCTCGGGCTCCTGGCTGCGCCAGCGCCGCGAGGCCCTGGGGCTGACGCAGACCGCCGTGGCCGACGCCGCCGGCATCGGCCAGTCCAACCTGAGTAATGTGGAGGCCGGCCGGCGCGTCTGCGGCCCCGAGGTCGAGGCCCGGCTGGCGAAGGTGCTGGGGTTCAGCCCATCACCTGAGGCGAAGGCGTTACAGAACTGATGACCGTCAAGATCCTCACCTGTGCCACCTGTGGCCGCAAGGCACGCCTCTCCGGCCCCGAGGCGCCAGCCGCAGCCCAAGCTGCGGGCTGGCGCTACGACCTCCGCGGTACCACCGCCTGGTGCGGAGATCACGCCGACGATGCCCTCTCCGGTAAGTCCACTAGCAACCCTCCGGGCACTGAGGCCCGGTTCTAGGAGACGACGATGACCGAACCAGTCAACGAAGCACCCGCACCCACCGAGGCGCCACCACCCGACCAGCTGCGCAGTCTCCGCATGGAGAACGCGGCCCTGCGGCAGCAGTTCAGCCACGCCGCCAACGACCACTTCAAGCTCCGCGAGGAGTTTGGCCGCCATCGCCACGACGGCAACGACGTGGTGCTCCTCGTCGCTTCCCCGTCCCTCGGCATTCCCATGGGTGTCGGCGGTAACTACAAGGCTTACGGAAAGGACCCCCTCGCATGAGCGACCCGACCCCCGCAGCCCCCACCAAGCCCAACGCCCGCGCCGGCCGCCGCTTTCTCGCCCTCGGCGCCGAGCAACAGAAGGCCCTCGCCGACCTCGCCAACCGCTACGGCACCGACAGCGAGGTCATGGCCGCCTTTCTGAAGGCCGCCCTCACGCCCGCCGCCATCACCAAGCTCGTCCATGCCCACTTGCAGGGCGCCTCCCAGGAGGTCGCACCCCCGGCCCATGTCTGAGTCGCGCTTCCCCGCCCGTATCGAGTTGCGGGCCACGAACCCGCAGAAGCGCCTGTGGGCGGCGGCGGCCAAAAAAGACGGCCGCCGCTCGCTCGGGAGCTGGATTCGCGCCGCCTGTAACGCTCATGCCGGCCGCCAGCATGCCGAGGGGGTAAGGAAGTGAGCAAACGGTCCCGCCAGGCGCGCCGGCAGGCCCCAGGAGCCCCGATGGGCCCCAGGCCGCCCCTACCCCCTGGGCCGCAGGAGATCGTGGCTCCTAGGGGCGCTGAGGGGCCACAGCCCGCTGGCGCCCCTGGGGCCGCCTGGCGAGAGGCGGCCTATCGCGCAGGCTACGGCAAGGTGCTGCCGCCAGCACCACCTCCGGGAGTTGAACGTTTCACGACTGGCGCGGAAGGAGAGTCCATCCATCCTGGACCGTATCCTGCGCAACCGCTGCCTCCAAACGGTCAGCCGATTCGTGACCCCGGCGGCATCCCTCTCCACCTTCGCGCGACCGCCCTCCGCGTGCCCCTCTCCCAGGTGCTCTTCAACCTCAGCCAGCTGCACGCCGGCTGGCAGGAGGTCATCGCCAAGGCGTCCATCAGCGACCACCCGCACAGCGCCAAGCTGATGGGTGCCATGGCCGAGGCCGAACGGCACTTCAGTCAGGTGTATCACCACGTCGGGGTGGCTCTGGCCTGCGTCGCGCCGGGCGAGGAGGGGGGGCGATGACACGACTGTATGGGGATGCCGTGCTCCCGTGGATCTACGCCTGCTTGGCGGACGGCCTCTCGCAGCGGGAGGCGGCCGAGATCATCGGCGTATCCGAGTCGCGGGTCAGCCACGCGCTGCATTGCGCACGCGACCCCAAGCGATGAAGGAGAAGTGGACCCTGATAGCAAAGAACTGGTCCGAGGTGCGCCTGGCAGACTGCGATCCCGAGTTTCGGGGCCTGCTGCCGTTTCCCGACGAGCAGAGTGCCAGGGAAGCCGTCCTTCACGTCGCCGCCAGGTCAGAACCGTTCCGCACCCGCTGGGACGGGTGGCTCTTCCTCTGCGTCCCGTTGCACTCGTCCATCCTCATCGGCAAGCCGGCCAGCCTACGGAGGTCCGCATGACCGCCAAGCTCCTCAGCTTCCACGAGCACCCTGGTGCCCGCGATCACGAGGAGCGGCCCCATCTCTTCTGCTTCCTCACCCGCGAGGAGTGGAAGCTCTGCTACGCCGCAGCCTTCATCGAGCACCAGGGCCAGTCCGACTACGGGGGCGCCCTGGGCCTGGACCGCTACGCCACGCCGGGCCTCGAAGGCCGAACCGACGACTGGTCGGAGGAGTTCCGCCGGGCCATCCGCTGGCTCGCCATGGAGCACGGCTTCGAGTTCCAGACTCTCCGCGTGGGCGAGAACGGCTCGATCACGGGTCGTCCGACCGAGCCCGATGGCTGGTCGGACGACGTACCCCGCGCGCCCCTGTGGGGCAATGCCCTCTTCGTCTTCATGCTCGCCCAGGGCCAGCTGCCCAACCCCCTGGACGCCATCCGCCACGCCATCTCCTGGTGCGTCCGCTACCCCACCCTCCCCCTCGATACCTTCCGGGCCGTCGAGGCGGATATCATGGAGTCCCTGGCCGACGTGTCGCCCATAGACCCCGAGATTCAGGCCACCCTGGAACGGCTGGACCAGGAGGCCCTCAACGTCTTGGGCGTCTTGCGCGGGCCGCGCGGTTCAGGCGAGGTGAACTGAATGATCGATGGCGAGAACCGGCGCGCCTTCATCCGCAAGGCTCAGACCCTCAACGAGACGCCGATACGGACGTGCTACACGGTCCACGAGTGCTGCCTCTGCGGAGGGGATATCACCTGCGGCCAGAGCTACGCTGACCGTGGCATCCGGCGCCGGGCACACTACGACTGCATCCCGGGCCTCGGGGTGGACATGGAGCCTTGGCAAGTCGCAGAGCGGGAGGCCGACCTTGCCCATCGCTGATTTGATCGTCCTGCTGCGCGACGAGCTGCTGGTCCGTGTCGACACGGACCAGGAGAAGGTCGGGGAAATCTGGAAACCCAACACCTCCTCGCGTGAGGCGTCCATCACCGCGCGGGTCCTGGCGGTCGGCCCCGAACAGCACTACTACACCGGCGGCGAGCGGGTGGTGCTGGGGCTGTTTTCCGGCGTCACTCTGGCCCTCGAAGGCATCGACACCGAGGACCAGGTGCGAGTGCTCAAGCCGGAGGCGGTGCTGGCGTTACTTCCAAACACACTCCTCCACGCCGATCTACGGGTGCAAGAGGTCTACGGCCTTGAGGATGTGGAGGCGGCTGAGTGGTGTTGTGCACCGCCTGGCCGCCTGCTGGTGGAGCGCGAGGAGATGCCCCTTCGACGCGGTAAGATCCACATCCCCGAGGGCATCCGTACCTCGACTCGCGCCCACGAGGCCACCGTGGTTCACACCGGGGCCAGCGTCGAGGGCTTCGCGCCCGGCGAGCGCGTGCTCCTCACCACGATGGTGCTGGGCCGTTCCATCGCCTTCGGCATCCATCCCTGCCGTACCCTCTGGCTCGTGACACCGAGCCAGATTCTCTGTAAGCTGGCGGCTGAGCCCGAGGAGGGGCAGATCCTGGATAACTGTGGCGAGCATCGCCTGGCCCACTGGCACGAATCCCCGGTCCTCACCGACCCGGTGGACCACGCGCCGATCCTCGACGAAGCCGACCCCGGGGGGCTGCGGTGAGGCATCATCGGGTGATCTACAGCCAGCTGGACCGCGAGCGCGGTCACGACGGCCACCTTGGCAGGCTGCCCACGCCCACCTTCACCCTCCATGGCGTCGAGGTCAAGTCCTGCGGCGGCTGCGGGACGCTGAAGCCGTTGGCTGCGTTCGCGGCGGATCGCCATCAACCAAGTGGCCGCGATTGCTACTGCCGCCCTTGCCGCCAGGAAGTCAACCGCCGTAGCTACCGCAGGACCCACGGCTGATGCCCCGTCGCTGGAAGCACCCGCCGATCTCCGACGCCGAGTTTGCCGCCCTCTCGCCCCAGGAGAAGGCGGCCCGCACGGGCCGCATGCCACCCGAGGAGCGCGCCGAGAAGCGCGCGACCGAGTGGGGGCCGGCGCGCGAGGCCCGCGACGCCGAGCGGGGGAATCTCGGGGGCGCCAAGAGCGGGGGCCGCAAGCCAATGGCTCAACGCAAAGTCCCCGAGTTGGTCGAGCAGGCCGTCCAGCAGATCGCCTGGGATAGCCGGGTCTTCGTCACCCTGGTGGGCCGGTCGGTCCCCTACAGCACCTATGCCACCCAGCTGGATGCGGAGAACCGACCACTCCTTTCCGTCGAGATGCACCGGCGCCTGGTGGGCCTGGCGCTCCTCGACCTCTTCACCGAGCACACCGAGGAGGAGAAGGCCGCGAACCTCTCGACCAAGGCTACCGTTCTTGACGTGGCCCATTTATCGCTCGTGCGCCAGCGCTCCCTCTGGCGGGAGATCCTCGGAAAGGTCCAGGAGGCCGCCAGTGCCCTCGCTGGCTGCAAGTCGATGGAGGACTTCGCCGAGCGCTTGGAGCCGGTCCTGGCCCAGGAGCACCTCCGGGTGGCGATCATGGCCGGCAGCCCCCGGGACCGCATGAAGGGTGCCGACGAGATGACCGGGCGCCGGTCGGCCAAGAAAGGCCGCTCGGTGCCCGAGCACCAGGGCCTCTTCATCGGCGAGGGGGTGCTCGACCGCCTGGGGGCTATGTTGGGACGGTCGGAGAAGCTGGTGCATGAGCTGCCGCCTGCCGGCGAGGAGGAGCCATCGTGACGCCCTGCGGCGAGGGACGGAGGGGTGATGCCGTGACGTTTGCCTGCGATCCCAAGCACCGAGATGGATGCCCCTGGCGTGGCCTCTGTTGCGTCGAGAACTGCCGTGGTGTACGGAGCACAGGTTTCTATACGAACCCGGGACGCTAACGGCGGAGATGACGCTCCGGCATCTCCTCTGGCTGCGCCACGGCTGCCCGTCAGCGGCGCTCTACGGTGACGACGGGGAGATGCAGTGCTCCGTCTGCCTGATCGACTTCAAGCGGCTTCCGGCTACAGCAATCGCTGATCGATTCGAGAGGCTCGGGCGCGCGCAGCTTGTCGCCGCTGCACCGCTCCCCGCTGCGGGGCCGGCGCCGGAGGCAGGGTGGTGACCCGCTGGGAGGAGGGCGCGGCCGGCATCTCCGTCAAGGTCGGGGGCCGCTATCGGATGCAGAGCACCCGAGCCGTCCTGGTGGTGAAGTCCATCGACCGCGAAGCCGGCACGCTGCGTTACGACCTGGAACACGGCACCCAGGAATCCACCTGCCCCATCGATAGCTTTGAGCGGCAAATCGCCGAGGAGATCCCATGACCTACGACCCCAGGAGCAAGCCCATCCGCAGCGAGGACGCTGCGGACAGCAGCTTCCGTCGTGCCCTGCATCCGATCCTGATCTTCCTCCTCTTCGCCGCTGCGGCGGCGGTACTCTTCTTCGCCGCCAAGGACTGCCGGGCGCAGGCCGCCCCCCGCAACCTGGGGGAGCTGCTAGGCGCCGGCCAGCCCACCTGCTGGAACGTCTCGGTGCTCGACAGCTGCCCGGGCGGCAAGTGCGGCCACGGCATCTTCAACCCGGCCGCCCATCTCATCACCGGCTCGGCCGCTGAGATCGACGCCCGCTACGGCGCCGGGTCCTCGAAGGCTGCCGGCGACTGCAACGGCGGCGAGGCCATGGGGGGGCTCGACTCCCTCTGCCTCCTCTTCGGCTGGCCCTTCCCCTGTGAGACGGTCGAGAACTTCAACGACGCGCACTACGTCGCTACCGCCCCGGTCAAGATCGCCGCCGCGCTCGCCGCTGGGCGAGGCGCGGGCGGCGGCGTCTGCCCCGCCGGCCAGTCCTGCCAGCCGCCCCCACAGCCCTTCTGCCTCGCTGGGCAGGCGTGCCAGCCCTTCCCGCCGCCCAAGTGTCCCCCAACCCCTCCCCCGCCCTCCACGCGCTGCCAGGCGGCCCTGGCGGCCCTGCGCTGCGTAGACGACGGGACGGCCCCCCTGCCGGTCATCCTCCTGCCGGCGCCCGGCATCGCCTACTACCGGCCGGGGGCGCTCTCGACCGGCAAGCTCGGCACCGCCGTGACGCCCGAGGAGCACGCGGCATGGGCCGCGATTCTCGCGGACCTTCCGCCGTGCCCGGACTGGCCGGAGACGGCCTGCCCGTAAGGTGCTCGTACCACGCTTCACGGAAGACTACCGCCTCGAACTCCGCAGGCGTGGCGAGAATTCGCTCTTTTTCTTCATCACCGGCATCCTCGGCTTCGATGACTACGACGACGAGCTGAAGGGCTCGACCCTCTCCAAGTTCCACGAGGATCTCTGCCTCTTCCTCGAAGGCAAGCCCCCGTTCACCCCCTGGCGCAAGGCCATGGTGGCGGCCTGGCGCGGCGCCGGCAAGTCCACCTTCTGCCGGGGCTTCGTCATCCATCGCTGCCTCTACGTCCCCAACTTTGCCGCCAAGGGAATGAGCAACAGCTCGGACAACTTCCGGGACATCCACTTCCTTCCCCTGATGCGCGTCTTCACCGAGTCGCAGCGGGCCGACTTCCTCTCCGGCTGGCTCTACGCCGACCGCATCCCCGAGGGCTTCGCCGGCTGGAACTCGGAGCAGATCGTTTTCAATCGCACCAACCCCCTGGCCGAGGTGAGCCTCAGCTATTGGGGCATCGAGTCGAAGAAGGAGGGCTCGCACCCTGATCTGATTTGGGACGACGATCTTGAGGGCCAGGAAGCCCTCAAGTCGTCGTCGGCCAACGAGGCCAGCTGGAACGCCTGGATCAACCAGCCCCCCCTGCTGCGTGACCGCCGGAAGAGCCAGATCCTCCTCTCGGGCACCCCCTGGGGCGCCCAGCCCCTGGTTTGGCGCATCCGGGACGCCGAGACGACCGCCGGCAACCCCACCGGCCTGGACAACAGCCTGCGGGCCACCAAGATTTTCTGGATTCCCCTGGTGGGCGACTCCGGCAGCAGCGACGACCCCTCCCCCTGGCCCATCCGCTTCCCGCCCGACGTGGTGAAGGACATGCTCACGGAGCAGGTGGCCGACACGCAGTATCTGCTCAAGCGGTCAAACCAGAAGGCCGAGCTGTTCGACCTCGACGCCATCGCCAACTTCTACTACACCAAGGACCCGACCGACCCGGGCCGTATCCGCTACGAGACGGTCCTCTACGACCCGTCGAAGCTCGATGAGCTGGGGCTCGCCCAGGGCGACCGTCGGCCGGCCTCGGTGCGGTTGGAGGATCTCCGCTTCTTCGTCCACGTGGACCCCCTCCACAAGCCGACCAACATGAGCCGCCGCTCACCCGGCAACCGCCCCTCGCAGTTCGCCATCCTGGTCTGCGGCGTGGCCGCGGACGGCCACGTCTTCGTCATCGAGACGTGGACCATGGACGGCCCGGACCTGAACGTCCAGGCTGAGCACGTTCTCCGTTACTATCGCAAGTACGCGGCCCACCTGGTCACTTTCGAGTCGATCGGGGCGCAGGCGTGGTTTTGGGCCTACGTGCTCAAGCAGGAGTCGTCCGACGCCAAGTGGGGGCGGCCGACGACGATCCCCGGGGTGCTGCCCCGGATCGACCTCCCCCGTCTCTCCGGCCGCCTCATCGAGGCCGAGAAGACGAACGAGAGCAAGGAGTACCTCTACCGCTTCCGCCTCTCGGCGTGGCTCAACAAGGGGGTCCTGCATCTCTCCAAGAGCCACGTCACCCTCTTGCACCAGCTTCAGCACGCCCTGGACGATGCCGAGGCCGTGGACCTCATTGACTGCCTGGCGCAGGGCTGTGGCCGGGTGCTGGCGATGGACAAGGATGGCAAGCGCCGGCATGACTACGGCAAGGTGGTATGGAGCCGCCCCATCGGCCGGGAGACGCGCGAGGCCCTGCACCAGCACGAGCAGCAGCGGACGCAGCGGGTAGACAAGCGCACGGGTTATGCCTCGCCGTGGCGTTGATTTTATGCCAACTCCGTGATATGATTCACGGCATGAGAGTTTACATCCATCGCGATATCGTTGAGCCCCTCGATGTGATGCCGGAGGGGAAGTACCTTCCATCCGTCGAGGTCCCCGATGACCTCCTCGCGCGGCTCTCTCGCGCAAAGGAAGAGTGGGAAGCGGTCCAGCGCGAGCTGGACGGGTATCGAGAGCAGCAACGTGAAGCAGAGCTTGAGAGACTCCGGGGAAGGAGTTGGGTCATGGCGCAGTGTGTCAGCGTGCTTAGCGAGGACCCCATCAACCGGCTGGTGCTGTGGCAGCGGGAGGGCTTCGACCCAAACGCCAAAGCCCTGGGCCAACCCTCGCCACGGAACTACACCATCGAACGGCTCGGCAAGCCGGTCCACGACATCTACCCCGGTACCTACGACTACCTGCTAGCCGAGGATGTGCGCCGTCTCGCCGATATGGTGGGAGTGTTGCGCCGGCTGCTTCTCGATCTGAATCGCTTCAACGACCTCACCGCCGATAGCAGCAGGCTGATCGCGGTCGCGATGGAGGCGCGGAGCAGCGACGACCTCCTCCCGCTCGTTCAAGAGGCCGAGAGGATGAACGACCGCGTGCAAACGACGACCGAGCGCCAGGCGCAGGAGCGGCTTGGCGCGATGGGAGAGTGAGCGATGCCCTACTGGCTGCGGAGTGCAGGAACCTCTCTGCGCCAATCTATGTCAGCTTTACTGACACATATTGACACCTGACAATTTCTGGTCTACGATGCCGCCTCGTGGACCCTCTCAGCCAGGGTGGCGGCCAGCCGCCCGCAGCGGCTGGACCGCCCCCGCAAGGCGCGCCGGGGCCGTCACCGATGCCCCAGGGGCCGCCGTTCGGACCGCCGAGCCTCGACGGTAGCCCCCCCTCCGACGCCGACCTCCTGCAACAGGCCCTCGCCGGGCTCTCCGGCCAGGGCGCCGACGTGCTGCAATTCCTCCGGCCTGACGACGCGCCCTCCGACGCCTCCCCGGGGCCGGTCCCGGCCTCCGGCCCCGGGACGCTGTACGACACGCTGAGCGAGGAGGAGCTGGACCTCCTCGCCACCGAGCTGACCGAGCTGCGGGACGACTACCAGACCTCTTGCCGGGACTTCTTCGACATCGAGCAGGAGATCCGCGACGCCTACGCCATGCGGGCCGACTCCACCCACAGCGGCGCCGGGGTCGAGGCGAGCCAGATGGTCAGCGAGCTGACCATGAACCTCACCGACCAGGTGGTGGCCCGCCAGAACGCCAACATCCTCGGCGTGACACCACTGGTCCGGGTCGAGCCGGTGGCGCTCTCCGACCAGGACGACGCGCGCACCAAGGACCTCCTCGACAGCGCCCGCGCCACGGAGAACTTCATCCACGCCTACAGCCACGAGCAACTGGGCGTCGAACGCAAGATCCCGCTGACTAACCTCCGCACCGTCAAGCTCGGTACGACCGTCATCTACGTCGAGTGGGTGGAGGAGCTGAAGAAGACCAAGCACTACACCGCCGAGCACACCGAGGCCCAGCAGTCCGAGGACCGCGCCGGCCGCCTGGTCTGGAACCTGGTCCCCAACCGCCACGTCATTGTCTGGCCCTACACCATCGAGAACTGGCAGGAGGAGTACGAGGTCGTCGGACACGACATGTACCTCTCGCCGGCTCGCTGGCGGGAGCTGTGCAACCAGTTGGGCATCTCCGACGAGAACCGGGACCTGGCCTTGCGGGTCAACGCCGGGGCCGACGACGAGTTCAAGGAAGAGAACCTGGCCGCCCAAGGCATGGACACCGGCCCGGTCCGGGACCGCCTGAGCGCCGAGGTCGTCATCACGAATCTCTTCTGCTACCGGCCGCTGCCCGGCAGGCACGGCCGGGAGCGGTTCCAGGTGCTCCTCGACCCCAACAACCGCAAGGTCGTCTGGTGCGACGAGAACCGCTGGCACACCTGCAAGCACGGCTACTTCCCGATCCGCTATAAGGCCATCGATGAGTTCGCCTGGGGCATGGGGTTGGGTCACGAGGTCGTCTACCACCAGGCGGCCGACTCGACCTTCCGCAACATCCAGATCGACAACCTCATGGCCCTCTGCTACTACGTCATCGGGATGAAGCCGGACCTGATGCACGAGTTCCTGAACGACCGCCCCAACCCGGGCCAGGTGCTCCCCCTCGACAACCCCAAGGAGGACGTGCAGAGCATCAAGCTCGGCGGCGAGGTCCCCGAGCTGCTGTCGGCGATGACCGACAATCAGAACCGGGCGCGCACCGCCGCCGGCATCCCGCCGGTCCTTTCCGGGATGGGCGACCCCGTGCAGAAGTCGGGCACCGGGTCCGGCGCCACCCAGGCCCTCATCGAGCAGGGCGGCCAGAAGATCGGCGACGTGGACCGGCAGATGCGGCTGGACTACAGCGATCTCTTCCAGTTCACCCTGGAAGCCCTCGCGCAGTGTGCCCCGGACGGGGTGCTCTACCGTTTCGCCCCGGACAAGGACGTGCCGCTGCTGAAGGAGCTGCGCTGGAAGGCCCCCCGAGGCCAGATCGAACGCCTCTTCCGGGTGTCGGCCGTGGCCCCCAACGCCAACACCTCCTACGAGGCGAGGCAGCGTAGCTGGTTGCTGATGTGGCAGTTCTTCAAGGACTTCAACCAGACCGTCCTGCCCCAGGCCATCCAGCTCTTGCAGTCGGAGAATCCCGGGGCGATCCCCCGACTTCAGCGCCAGGCCATCGAGGCAGCCATCTTCATGGTCAAGCGGGTCTGCGAGGACTACCAGATTCCCGGCGCCTTGCAGCAGGTATGGGACTTCCCGGAGCCGTTGCCCCAGGACCAGACCATCGCCAACTACGTCCAGCACATCAACGATTTGCAGCAGCAGCTGCAACAGAAGCAAGCCTCCGACAAGCCGAAGGAGGCCATCTCCATCGACAAGATTCCGCCCCCGGGTATGGCGAACCTGGGCCAGGTGGCGATGCTCCACCAGGCCGGCATCGACTACCCGCCGCCCGATCAGGGCCAGGGCGCCACGCCCGGCGCGCCTCCGGGAATGCCTCCGGGCGCGCCGCAACCCCAACCGTCAGGCGGTCCGTCGCCGGGACCGATGTGATGTGGACTGACTTCATCGAGCACCCCGCCTGGCGGAAGGTCCAGGAGTCCATCGAGAGCCGGCGGGCCTCGCTGGTCGAGCAGGTGATGGACCCGCGGCTCGATCCACTGAAGGCTTCGGCCGCGAAGGGGGCGTATCAGGCCCTGGGCGACGTTCTGACGGGCGTTCTCCGGCAGGCCGAGGCCGAGGTAGCCACCGAGGCCGATACGGGCTCTACGAGCCGCCTGCCGCCCGCCGTGCAGAGCATGGTGCGGGCCAGGGAGAAGCGGCAGGCGACCGCACCCAACTACATGCAGCAGGGACGGCCCATGCGGCCAGGAGCGTGAGATGCTGAAGGGTTTGAGCGAGGGCCGTATCGTCCACTACGTTCTGAGCGAGACGGACCTGCCGCCGTCACAGGCTCGCGCGATAGGGAGGCATCGCCCCGCCATCGTGGTCAACTCCTGGCCCAATTTGGGCCGTGATGATGGCTACAGCAACCTGGTGGTCTTCCTGGACGGCACGAACGACATGGGAACACGAATTATGGAGGTGCCGACGACGCTGTGGGCCACCTCACGAGTCATGTCCTAAGGCAAGGAACCCGGGACCTGGCACTGGCCGGAGAGGGAGGAGTAGATGAATTTCTTCGAGGAGGCCGGGGCGCCGCTCGCGGCGATCCCGGACAATCAGCCCTCGGCGCCGGCCGTGCCGCTGGATGCCGTCCCACCGAGCGGCCTGCCGGAGCCGCGCTCGGTCGAGCCGGGCCACGTTCCAACCTGGGCCGACACCGACAAGGAGCTGCCGCCCTTCTTCGAGGAGCCCTCCATCCCGGGGCTCACCGAGCCGCCGGCCGCCGAGCCGACCCCAGCGCCGGCCGCAGCGGCTGCCCCGCAGCAACCGCCTGCGGCCCCGCCGCAGGCCATCGACCCGAACGCGATGGCGCAGGCCATCGTCAACGGCCTCCTCGGGGCGGCCAACGCCCGGGAGGCCGAGGCCGCGTTCAAGCAGCAGACCAGCACCGCCCTCGCCCTGCCCCCGATGGACCGGGAGCGCATGCTCGTGGACCCGGAGTACTTCGCCAGCTACATGGGCCAGTTCGGGGAGGCGGTCCAGCGCCGCACCCTCGCCATGGTGGCGCCGGCCTTCAATCAGGCGGCGGCCATGGCCCGCATCGGCCCGGCGGTCGTCCAGTCCTCGATCAACACCGCCCGCACCCTCGGCGCCCAGCTCGCCAAGGAGCGCCTGGGCATGGATGCCACCCGCTTCAACGAGCTGGTGCCGGTCGTCCACCGGATGATCGATGAAAACCCGGACCCTGCCCGGAGAATCGAGTTTCTGACCAGCCCGGACGCCTGGGTGGTGGGGGCAGACGCCGCCAGCCGGCTGGCGCAGGGTGGCGTGCCGGTCACCCGCACCGCGCCGCCCCCCGCGCTGAGCGGCGGGGGCGCGGCGCCCTCGAACACCCCGGGCAACTTCCGGGGGAAGACGCAAATGATGGCCCTGGTCGAGCAGCAGCTCGGCCGCAAGCTCTTCGACGCCACCGACGTGGATCGCGTGCGCAGGAACATGGTGCTGGGTGGCACCAAGGAGGCATCCGTTGCCTAGACCGCAGAAGCAGGGCAAGAGCGTGCAGGTGCTGCCGACCGGCGAACGCCCGCGCGACCATTACATCAACGTCCCGGAGCTGCTGCGGGAGCACCTGGCCGCGGACGGCCAAAATCTCATCCCGGACGGCAACGCCAACCTCTACCTGGTGATGAAGGCGGCCCTGGGTCAGCGGCCGGTGCTTGTCTCGGAGCTGCCGGACGGCGTGCGCCAGGCGGTCGTGGACGACGCCCGGAAGGTGGGCTGGCTGGTCAAGGACGACACCTTCCGCTTCGGCGACATGGTGCTCTGCTGCCAGCCCGAGGAGCAGCGGCAGCACAACGAGGACCAGGCGCTCGCTCGCTGGGCCTTCCAGACCGAGGACCAGGCGCTTATCGACTCCCTCAACGACCAGGCCTCTCAGATCCTCGACGAGATGGGGGGCGGCGATCAGGCCCGTACTGTGCGGGCCAACACCATCACCGGCGGCGGCGCCGCAAGCCACGTCCGTGGAGGGGCTCGCATGGGCGAGCTGTACCCGGGCGGGAGGGGATTCTAAGTGGCGAAAACGTACCCCATCGGGCCGCTCAAGGTGTATGTCGAGGACGACCCGGACCTCTCCTTCGCGGAGAGACACTTCGTGGAGGCGGCGAGCCAGACGTTCAACGTCGGCGCGCCGCTCAAGCTCGGCACCAACGGCCTCGCCGAGTGGGTGTCGAACGCCGACGCGGCGATCTTCGCCTGGGCGCTGACCAAGGGCCAGAACAGCACTAGCGTGCCGGCCTACGCCATCTCCAACAACGACCAGGCCATCACCGCCGCGCCCACCATGCTCAAGGGCATCCTCGCCGACCAGGACATCATCATCGAGGGCAACCTCCTGGCGGCCTCGGCCGCCAACTACGTCCTCCTCGCTGCCGATTGGGGGGCCACCAAGGATCTCATCAAGAAGACGGCGCTCTACACTGCTGGCGGCGCCAACCAGGACGGCTGGTACGTGCAGAACACCGCCTCGGCCGCGACGGTGCAGATCCTCTCCTTCGGTTCGATGTTCACCTCTCCCACCACCAACGATTGGGGAGCGATCCCCGGCGACACCAACGCCATTGTCCGGGTGAAGGTCATCCCTGGCAAGTCGGTCTGGTACTAGGAGCCACCCATGGCCGGCCTAACCAGCAGCATCCGCTTTACCGAGTGGCTCACCACCTTCGAGCTGGGCCTGACGAAGGTGTACAAGGACGAGCTGAAGAAGCTCCCCAAGCAGTACAAGCTCTGGTTGCGCGAGGAACGCGCCCAGAGGTTCTTCGACACCGACTGGTCCGTCTCCGGGCTCGGCATCATGCCGGAGAAGGGCATCGGGGCCACGTTCAACACCGACCAGATCTACCAGGGCAACAAGAAGCAGTTCGCCCTGAAGACCTACGGTCTGGCCCTGGTCATCCAGCACGAGGCGTGGAGGTGGGATCTGTACGGCGTCTTCCCCGGCCTCACCAAGTTGCTGGCGAAGACGGCCACCGACCGCTACAACCTGGTGGCCTACTCGCTGTTCCCCAACGCCTTCTCGACCACCGACGCCAACTTCCAGACCTACCAGTCCGAGGCCATCATCAGGCTGGCGCACACTCGGATGGACGGCGGCACCTGGAAGAACCGGCCCACGGTCAACGGCGGCCTCAGCTACGTCATGCTGATGCAGGCCGGCATCGACATCGAGCGGACGGTGGACGAGCGCGGGCGCTTCATCATGCTGTCCCCGAAGCTCCTCATCACCTCCGTCGAGCAGCGGTGGATCGCCAAGGAGATCCTCCAGTCGAAGTACCGTCCCGACAACGCCCAGGAGAACCTCAACCAGGCGCAGGACGTGGTGGGCTCGGTCCACTGTTCGCCCTACATCACCTCGATCCCCCCCTTCTTCGTGTTGTGCGACAAGGAGGACTACAAGATCAAGATGAGCCTGGGCGAGGACCCGGACATGGACACCGAAAAGCGCCCCGGCACCCGGGACCGCCTCTGGTCCAGCTACTGCTCCTTCCGCTTGGAGGTCTACAACAGCTATGGCTGGTGGGGTAGCTCCGGCGACGGGACCACCTCGACGTAAGGAGAAGCCATGGCCGATCCCAACGACGAGATTCACGGCTCTTTCCGGGTCAACGACCTGGCGGCCAGCTACCGGCTGCCGCTCAGCTCGGCGCCGACCGCCAACCAGGTGGTGCAGTTCTGGAAGACGGGCGCCCTCTTCACGCCCAACTGCATCATCGAGATGACCTCGACCGGCGCGCAGCCGGCCTCGGTCAACTCTCAGGCGGTCATCGGGGTCAACCGCGAGCCCCGCACCTTCCAGGCCAATCCCACCTCCGGCGTCTATGGCATCGCCATGCCGGTGGGCTATGGGCGCGTCAGCGTTATCGCGGACGTGCCCATGTCCCAGGGCGCGGCGATCAAGGCCGGCAACAACGGCAACGCCGCTCCCTTCATCACTCCGGCCGGCACGGTCCCCGGTACCCCCATCGCCGGGTCCACCATCGGCACCTCCTCGGCCGGCGGCAACTTCGCCAACCAGCCGCTCAACGACTCGGTGCAGGTGCTGTCGTCCTCGGCGGCCGACACCACGCAGATCGTCACGCTGTACGGCACCACCACGGCCACCAACACCGTCGTCAAGCAGACCGTGGCCTTGAACGGCACGACCGCCGTGATCTCCGCCAAGGTCAATTGGGGCCAGATCCTCGGGGTCCAGCTCTCGGCTCCCTGCGTCGGCACCGTGACCATCCGCAAGACGACCGGCCCGGCCACGATCATCACCCTCGCCACCACCGTGCTCTCGGCCGGCCTCGTCGCGGTCGCCGCGCCGGGCCTGGCCTACAACGGCATTCCGGCCGTCGTGGCCGGCGGTGCCTCGACCAAGCAGTTCGGGGTCATCGGCACCGACGCCACCGGAGCCTTGCAGCTCGACTCCGTACCGCTCAACGGCTCGACCTCGGTGCCGCTCAACAGTTCCTTCCAGACCATCCAGTTCTTGCTGGTCGGGGACAACGCCACGGCCACCACCACCACACTCTCCGTGGGGCCAGCGGACAATGGGAACGCCTACCTCGGGAGGCTCCTGGAAGGCGCAACCGCGGCCGGCCAGCTGGTGGATGCCTTCATGCTTCTCTAGGGGCTGCGCATGATCGTCAATCCAGGAAGCCTGGCCTACGCCACCGAGGGGCCGGCCATCACGCCCACGGACGGCCAGAACAACCTCCGCATGGATGGCGTGTCCTACAAGTACCTGCAAAACCAGTCGAGCACCACCGCCACCGTGAAGATCCGCACCTTCTCGGGATCGGTGGTGCTCGTCATCGTCCCCGGTGAAAGCGCCGCTATCCCTCACAATTCTCTCGGCGTCGAGTCCACCGGCACCACCAACGGCGGCAGCCTCCGCGCCCTGATCTAGATGCCCCTCTTCGGCCGCCCGACCGCAGGAGCGCTGGCCGGTAGCGGCGGGGGCCTCACGAACCCGCTCGCGGCGGGCTCGCTCGGCACCGCCAGCCTACAGCTCGTCGCCGCCGGGGATGGCCTCTGGCAGCCAGCCGCGCACATCGTCGGCCTCCAGGCGAACAGCCTCGAGGTGCTGCGGGCCGAATCCGTCGCCTCCGCGGTCAACTACCTGCGAGTCATCGCCTCGGCCGCGACCACCGCCTTACAGCTCGCGGCGGCGGGCTCTGACACCAACATTGGCATTCAGGTGGTGCCCAAGGGTACCGGCGCGCTGCTGGCACCGGCTGGCAGCGCGCTGAATGCTCTGGGCGTCAAGATTGGCGTTGGCAATGGCGACGGCTTCTGGCAGCGCGCCGGCGGCTATCTCTCCTTCGTGTCGAACGGGCACGAGGGATTCGAGATGAATCCGCTAGGACTCCTGAGTGTCCAGAACACGAACAATAGCCTCTGGACCGGCTTCGGGTTCGCCGCCGCCGGCAACCCAGGCAGCCTCGACTCCATCATAACCAGAGCCGCGGCGGGCGTCTTCTCCTTCGACACCTCGACCGCCGGCAACGCCCTCGCGGTGCTGAAATTCGGCACCGGAGTCTGCCGCGGGCGGACCACGACCACGGCTGCCCCAACGACCACCGAGTATCCCTCTGACAAGGACTGGGGAGTACACAAGAACAGCTCCTCCGGGGTCGTCGTCCTCGCCTACAACGACGGCGGCACCATCAAGAGCGTGCAGCTGAGCTGACCCATGCCCCACCTCGCGGACATGCTGGGTAGCCTCCTCGGCGCGAACCTTAACTCGACCGCCGACCAGGCCATCCCCATCGCGGCGGCCAAGTACGTCATCCGCCGCATCGTCGTCACCAACGCCAGCGGCACCCCGACGCTCGCGGTCGGCGGCATCTACACCGCCGCCAGCAAGGGCGGCTCGGCCGTCGTGGCCGCCACCCAGGCGTTCTCCGGCCTGACTGGCGGCACGGTTTCCCTGGACCTGACCATCGCCGCCGCGGGCATCGGCGTAGCCCTCACGGCCGCGCAGCTCTTTCTCTCCCTGACCACCGCTCAAGGCTCCGCGATGACCGCGGACCTCTATATCTTCGGCGACGCGCTCGCCTAGGAAGGATTCACCGCATGCCCAATCCCGCGAACATGTCTTTCGTCCCGGCCACCGACCCGACCGGTCACAGCCAGCCGTGCGTCGAGGCGGTCTATACCGACCCCGATACCGGCGCCGTGACCCACCCCGGCCACTTCTACTACCAGCACGCTGGCCAGCTGCTGCGCTTCTTCGAGGGCAGCCCGTCGCCGTCCAACACCGCCGGCACCGTCTTCGAACTCGAAGCGACCCCGACGACGCTCACTCTCGCTGCTGGCCGCGTCGTCATCCAGGCCGGCTGATGCCAGCTCTCCGCATCGAGCAGCAGGACGCCCAGGCCATCCTGGACTACCTGACTTGCCGCCCCTGGCGCGAGGTGAACGGCTTCGTGCTGACCCTCACCGGCCTCAAGCCCATCGAGGAGCCGGCGCCCGCTGCCGCGCCTGTGGCGTCGGCAGGGGCGCCCGAAGAGGTGAAGGGTGAGCCGGTCTGATCTCAAGGGGCTGCAACCGGAAGTCTGCGAGCTGTGTGGGCGGGCGGTGCCGCAGGCGCGCCTCTTCATCTCGAACGTCGAGGGCTTGCGGGGCCGGAAGGTGTGCGACCAGCACGAGGGCTTCGCCACGCGGCCCTCCTACAACGACATCAATCGCCTGGGCCGCCGAGTGCCCTATGCCGACGTGCAGCGCCAGCAGCCCATCGGTGGCCCACTGGACCTCTACCTGGGGGACGATGAAACTTTCCCGTAGGGCCTCAGCGGTCGCGGAGGGCGCGCTGGAACACCGCCAGCCGCCTCTTCGTGTCGGCGAGCACCTCGGCATCCTCGGCGCTCAGCGGGTACGACTCAAGGCCGACCACCTGGATTCCGCTCGCGGTCGCGATCACGTAGCGGCCTGGCGTGACATCAACCGCCCCATCGAGAACAGTGATTTTAATGCCCTGAATCATATCACGGTGGTGGTGTAAATGCCAGTCGCCCGGCGCACCTGGCCGCAGATCAAGGCCGAGGTCATCCGTCGCCTGAAGGGCATCGACGCCAGCGGCTTCGACACCCGCGTGGAGCAGTGGATCTACCAGGCCCTCCTGGACCTCTCCACGACCCTCCACCACTTCGAGCTGGACACCGCCACCACCGTGACCCTCTCAACCGCCAGCAACGCCGTCCCACTGCCGGCCGGGACCTTCATCGTGGTGGGAGCGCCGCAGCTCCTGGAACCCGGCACCGGCGCCATCGACGGCCCCCTGCTCTACCAGGACTTCCGCTTCCTCGAATCGAGCTACACCGGCCTCGCCGGCCGCCCCTCGAAGTGGAGCCGCTTCAGCAGCTCCTTCTACACCGACCTCCTGCCGCGGGTGCCCTACACCGTAAACCTCTTCACCTACGTCTACCCGCCGGCCCCCGACTTCTCGGTTGCCTTGTCGGCCGTCTCGCCCCTCGGGCCGGAGACGGACGAGTACGTGATGGCCCGGGCGCTGGCCCTGGCGTGGCCGGAAATCGACCGCCCGGACCTCGGGGCCGAGCAGGACAAGAAGCTCGCCACCTGGGTGCAGAACCAGGTGCGGCCCCCGCTGGCCCAGGTGTTCTTGACAGAAATGAAGGAACAGCTAACGTCTGGTGGCACCTTTGGCGGTGCGCAGGGTTAGAATGGAGCCATGAGCGGACCTGAACTAGACCTTGGCCCCTACCTGCGTGACGCCTGCCAGGGGAAGCCCCTGCCGGCGGATGGTGACTGGACGAAGGAGTACGACCTCGCCGGAGCCCTGAACACCCAGCGCAGCGGCAACATCGACCTGATGGCCGAGGCGTGCAAGCTCCGGGAGTACGAGCGCCAGAAGCTGCCCCTGACCGACTCCAAGGTGAGGCGCTGCATCGAAGGCTGGGACGCCTACTACAAGGCGTCGGCCCGGACCTTCATGGGCGACGAGTTCGGCACCGGAGTGATCTACAGCCTCTGGCACTTCCTCCCCAACCTGGCGGTGGCCGATTGGGCCGCACGGCACTTCCCCGCGAACACGGCCCCGTGGCTCTGGCTGCACCGCTACTGGACGATGGTGCAGCGGCTGCTTTGTCCAGATGGTCGTATTCTGAAGATCGGGCAGCGGGCGGGCGGTCACCCGCCGCTGCCGGGGCTCTTGGAGCTGTTCTACGCCATGGCCGTGGGCGTCCCTGACTTGTCGCAGGAGGTGGCCTGGTGTAAGGCCGCCGGCATCCCGCTGCGGGCCCACGGCGGCCACAGCGCCGCCTGGGAGGAAGATACCGCCGTTGCCCTCAAGCCGGCCCTTCAGAGGAGCATCGCCTGGCAGCTGCCGGACGGGGCCTTCGTCAATCCCTGGGTGGCCGTACCGTTTCACGTGAAACATGCCACGAATGGCGAGGTCTGCGCCTGGATCGAGCGCACGGGCAACCAGAACACCACGGCGGTGCTAGGGGCCACCTGGGACCCCCTCCACGGCGCGCAGTACCTGCCGCCCAACGGGGGCGCCCGCATCCGCCAGAACCACGAGCACGCCGTCTGCGGCCCTGAAGGGGCCTTCCTGGTCTATCAGTCGAACCTCCAAGGGCAACACGCCCTCCCGCTGTCTTCGGCCCTCCTAGCGGCCCCTACGGCCTCGTGGGAGACATTGTGAGGCGTGCCGTGTGGGCAGTGCGTCTTCTGGCCTTGGTAGCCCTCTTGTTCACTGGCTGCTCGAACAATGCTCAGAAGACGTGCAAGAGCGCCTGTGACTCCCGCTACGGCCCCGGCCGTGAGCGGGAAGCGTGCAAGATCGATTGCTATTGGAGCCATCGCTCCCCGTAGGAGGCCGCCATCTCGCTCACTTGGGGTCAGATCTATAATTATTCGCGCATGTCCATCGGCGAGCAGTCCGCCTGGGCTCAGGAGGCGTACGACCACCTGTCCCAGGGGTATCGCCGGGTCTGCGGGCTGAAGGAGGTCGAGGTGCCGGAGCTGTATCG